>Ga0206682_10000344_pt1 | contig 50858 bp, 31 predicted proteins | sample M240m12015metaG_FD_155444 | JGI IMG/M metagenome (GOLD analysis project Ga0206682, IMG submission 155444) | Ammonia-oxidizing marine archaeal communities from Monterey Bay, California, United States - M2 40m 12015 | ecosystem: Environmental > Aquatic > Marine > Intertidal zone | place: USA... | reverse complement strand
GTCGTTCGCGCTCAAATGCGCGAACGCGTCGTCCGCGTCGTCGCGCGCGTTTGAATTCGAACGCGCGCGACGTCAATCGTCGGACGACCACTGAGGGCGGACCCGAGATGGCACTATAACGGATCCAAATAGTGCTATCTTGGGTCCGCCCTCAGTGGTCGTCCCACATTCTCGAGTCGCGATCGGTCGCGCGAAACACGCGCGTCGCGCACACGCCACCAGCGTGAAACACGCGCGTCGTGCACACGCCACCAGTCGGGTCGCGACACCACGACCGTCGCGGCGACGCGCGACGCGCGACGATGGCGCGCGACGACGACGACGCCGACGACGCGCGGGCGTCGATCGCGCGCGCGAAGGAGGCGCTCGATGCGCTCGCGCGAGGCGAGCTGCGCGCGCGCGCGACGGCGACGGCGCGAGGCGCGCGCGCGGTGGCACACTTTGCGAAGACGCGGACGCGCGGCGGCGGCGACGCGAGCGGCGCGACGACGCGAACGAGGGACGACGGCGCGCGCGATGGAGGCGAGGGAATCGCGCCGAGGGCGCTGGTGTGCGTGTTCGAACGACCGCGACGCGCGCGGGACGAACGGGACGGAAGCGAGAGCGAGAGCGAGAGCGAGAGCGAGACGGCGGAGACGACGGCGGGCGCGGCGTACGGGACGCGAGTGGAAATTCGACGGTGGACGCGCGATTCGAACGTCGGGGGGGTAGGTGACGGTGATCGCGACGATGACGCGATGGATGGCGATGGGACGATGGATTCAGACTCCGAGGACGCGTACGGGGGGTACTCGAGCAGTTCGAGCGAGGACGTCGTCAAGCGGATGAAACGTTTGCGAACTCGACCGCTGGGAACGTGCGAGAGGATCGCGTTGACGGATGACGATAAACCACACGTGGGGAGCATCAGAGCGTTTCGCGCCAGCGCGGATGGGAAGTGGTTCATCACCGCTGGGGACGATAAGTTGGTCAAACTGTGGAGCGTGGACGGTTGGCGATGCGCGCGCACGATTTGTGGCTCCAAGAAAATTTCGTCCGCGTGCTTCACGCCAGATTCCAAGCATTTCATATTCGCAGACAAGTTCGGCGAGGTACACGCGTGTGAGATAGGTTCAGATAAAGAGCCCGTGTTGATGTTGGGACATTGTTCGACAATCATCACCGACGTCGAGTGCGTCGAGGGCGGAGACCGCGGGTACTTGCTCACGGCGGATCGAGAACACAAGACGCGCGTCAGCGTGCTTCCAAAGCCTGAAGACCGCACTCGCTTCAGCGGTTCGGCGCCAGAGATTCAATCGTTTTGCTACGGTCACAGTGCATACGTGTCTTGCGTTCGACCGATTGTTCAGCCCGCGCGAAAGAAGAAGACTTGGAAGTCGACGAAGGATGTCTTTCTCACCGGCGGCGGCGACGCCTCGGTGCGCATGTGGGACGCGACGACGGGGAAAGAGACGGACCCACACGGCGCGATCGAGTTCCATCGGGGTGAAATCTGCGATATCGCCACTCGCGCGGAAGGAACACACGTCGCGGTGGCGATTGAAAACAAAAAGGCGCTCGCCGTCGTGCATCTCACCGAGTTTCGAGGCGTGCCGAAACTCTTCCTCGTCGGATTCGGACCGGAGTGGACTGAATCACCGCAATCGATTAAATTTGATAGAAACATGGTTTTGTGGGGTACGGGCGTGCGCGCGAATGAGGATGGCTCTAATACCGCCGTAATCATGCGCGAAGGTACCGTCGTCGACGGATTGGAGTTGACGCTGAGCGCGGAGGAGAGCTCGGGGACGACGCGTAACGCGCAGCTACGCAAGAGAGAGATCACAGATCAGGAGCGACATGAACGCAAGAAGAATCGGAAAGACATGCAGTTAAAGGCGGCGAACGTAGAAAAGAAGTGATGAAATAAAATATATAATAACATCGTTTCGCGCATCTCTACGGAAATCGTTTAAACTTGGAAAAGTCTGGCTTGCGCCCTTCTAAGAACGCTCGTCGACCTTCGTTACCCTCTTCTGATTGATAAAATAGCAGCGTTGCGCTTCCACCGAGATCTTGAATGCCCGCTTGCCCGTCCTCGGCCGCATTCAATGCATTTTTACACAGTCGAATTGCCGTCGGCGAATTGCGCAAAATCTCTCGACACCACACCGCCGTCTCCGTCTCGAGTTCGGCTAAAGGTACCACCGTGTTCACCAATCCCATCTTCAACGCATCGCTCGCGTTGTATAAACGCGCTAAGAACCACATCTCTCTCGCCTTCTTTTGACCTATCAACCGCGCCATGTGCGTACTTCCGTAACCGGCGTCGAACGATCCCACCTTTGGCCCCGTCTGGCCGAACACGGCGTTATCCGCGGCGATGGTCAGATCGCACACCATGTGCAGAATGTGTCCTCCTCCGACCGCGTACCCCGCCACGCTCGCGATCACGGGTTTCGGCATCCTTCGTATCTGCATCTGTAAGTCCAACACATTCAATCTCGGCGTCTCCTCCGCTCCTCCCGCCTTGGCGTCGACGTATCCGCCGTCGCCCCTCGCGCTCTGATCGCCGCCGCTACAAAACGCCAGATCTCCCATCCCGCGCATCACCACGACCCCGATCGTCATATCATCTCTCGCGTCGTCCATGCACCATCGCATCTCCTTCACCGTTCGCGGCGTGAACGCGTTTCTACGTTCGGGTCGATTTATGGTCACCCGCGCGATGCCCTCTGGAGACTTTTCATAAATCACGTCGCGCAATTCGTAATGCGACGCCACCGAGCGTTCATCCGCGCCCGGCGCGCACTTCACCCACGAAACGGGATCACGACTGACGTCACCGTGCACGCGCTCGTACGAGCTCACGCGCGCGGCGTCGGCGCGGGCGTAGGTTTGTCGCGAGAAGCCGTCGTCGGCAGCCGTGACGTGATTCGCAATTTGCGCCACGCGACGTCTCGCGTCGTCCATCGCGGTCGCGCGCGCGGCGTGATTTATTATCCTCTCGCGACGCGCGCGACGACTCAGCGCGCGCGCGGAGCGACGATGAGTGTGGACGGACGCGAGGCGCGAAAGTGGATAAAGCGAGCGCGCTCGCGCGTGCGTTACAACGACGGCTCGGGTTCACGATCCATTCGTGGTACAGGCACGGGACGATTCGTCGCGGACATCGTTTTCACCGATTGCACCGCGAGCTTGAGCATGGGCTCGACGGCGCGCTTGATCGCGGGCGTGGCGAGTATGGCGCGAGCGACGTCGCGCGTGGACGACGCGCCGACGGCGGGCGACTCCGCGCCGGGAGTTCCGAGTCCTTGACGGATCGATTCCTTGGCGCGTGCGTAAGATTTGCACGCCATCGGCGCCTCATCGACGATCTCGGCGTCGTCGTCGATGATTTTCGTCAACAGATCTTGCGCCAAGGCGTCCAGCTTCGTCTGAGCCTCGTCGATGGATTGTTTGGGAACTTCCTTCGGGAACAACGCGGCGGCGTATTTCCCGACCGCGTCCGTCACGGCCGCGCGCAAGGTAGCGTGGTAAAGAGCTATTTCCTTTGTCGCCTCTGCGCTCGGCGTCGGGCTCGGTTCTGGTTTCGCCGTGGCGACGGCTGCCGGAGGCAATTTCGGTTTTGGTCGTACCTCCACCGTCTCCATCGCCGAGCTCAAATCGCGCGTCGCCGCTTCGCGTCGCGACGCTTTCGACTGCGTCTTGATCGGTTTCCCCACGAACGCGTCCGCAGGCGGGGTCGTGTCCACGAATACGGACAGTAACATTTTGAGTAATCTGTAACCGTCGATGCGAATCACCGCCTTGGTCGCGTCCGCGCCGTCGACGTCGCTCCGCGTCGCCCAACTCGCCGTCGCATCTGCGCTGAACGCATCTTCAATCATCGCACACACAGTAGCGTATAAAAACGACGCGTCTCGCCTCTCCCCTTCGCTCGTGACGCCATAGAAAATCGAACGCACCACCGTCGTCGCTTGTTTGGCGTCCAACGACACGTCGCACGCGTGCACGCCCGCGTCGATGTGATTCGCGCGCCCTTTCTCCGCTCTCGCGCGTCCTAAATCGTCCGTTCGCATCACCCGCTCCCCTCGTCTCGCCATCAACGCGCACTCGTACTTCAACCACCTTCGACAATACAAAAAAAAGAGCAGCGCCTCGTCGTCGTACGCCCGCCGCACGAACGCGCAAAACAACTCCGCGCACTCACTCGTCTTGCTCTTCCTCGCCGCCTCCGCGTTGCACATCACTTCCCACGCGTGTTTTTCCACGAGCGATTTCACCCCTAACGTCCGCGCCCAGCGTCCGTACGCGAAATCCCCAAACGTCGTCGTCGTCTCGTCCTCCTCGTTCGCGTTCGCGTTCGCGTCCCTCCTTCCCGCCGCCCCCCCGTCCTCGCGCGTCGTCCCTCGCCGCGCCCGCGCGTCGTTCTCGTATTTCGCGTCGTACACGCGCTCGCACTCGCGCTCGAGCCACTCGATCGGGCGCTCGCGCGCGTCCCGCGCGTGTCCGTCGTCGAGGCGCTCGACGAACGTCGTCGCGTACCGCGCGCGCATCGCCGCGCGCAGCGCCAGCGGCGGCGGCGGCGGCGTCACCGCCGCGCGCGGCGACCATTTTTCCGCGCGCGCGCTTCCCGCCAGCGTCCGCGCGTCGTCGTCGTCGTCGTCGTCGTCGCGCATCGTTCGTCGTCGCGCGTTTGAATGTCGCCGCGCGGCACTGCGCGGCGCGCGGAACGCGTCGAGGGATGCGCGCGACGCGCGCGATGGCGCGCGCGACGAGCGCGCGAGCGGCACCGCGCGGCGCGGGACGGCGCGCGTCGTCGTCGTCGTCGTCGTCGTCGTCGATGACGATAACGACATCGGCGCGGTCGACGGGACGCGCGCGCGCCGTCGCGCGCGCGGTCCCGCGAGACGCGCTCGCGGGACGATCGTTCGAGAGCGAACTCGCGCCGCTGCGCGCGGCGGGGATCGAGGTCCATCGGCTGGGCGCGCGCGCGCTGTCGCAGGGAGACTGCGCGCCCGAGGTGTGCGCGCTGCAGGCGATGCTGGCGAGCGAGCGACTGCTGGCGCTGCCGAACGGAGGATTGCCCACGGGATTCTTCGGCCCGAGCACGACGGAGGCGGTGAAGAAGTGGCAAAAAGTGCGAGGGATCGAACCGACGGGGGTGTTCGGGGACGCCTCGCGCGAGGCGTACCTGGCGCAGAAGAAGACGGCGCTCTTCGCGAGCGTCTTCGGGCCGCAACCGCCCTCGCGAGCGTGGCTCACCGCGGAAAAGTTTGGGAAACCGATCGCGCGCGCTGCGCGCACTGGAACGTGGACGAAGGAGGCGTATTTATCCGCCAACGACGTCTTCGCGGCGTCGTTCCTGTCGGGAGTGCTGTTTACGGTGGCGATTTTGTTTCAACACAAGGCGCGGAATCGATGGAAGGAGCTCGAGGCGGAGAATCGACGGGCCGGCGTCGCGCGCACGCGCGGCGAGCTCGTCTCGGCGATCGTGCGCGAGTGTTTGGACGACGCGTCTTCGTACTTTCGTGGGATTTTCGATCGCGCGCGCGGGAAACTCGCCACCGGCGCGGCGCTCCGAGCGCGCTCGCCGACGCCGGCGCGACGTCGATTCTTCCTCGGTGGGTTCGCGCTGCGTCTCGGGAATTGGCGCGTCGGTTCTTGGGATTAGACTTTCGCGAGCACGACGTGTAATGTAATTATTTATCGCGACACCGGCGACGCGGTGCGCCGAACGTTCGACGTTCGACGCCGACTGACTCACTGACTCGGCGCCTCCGCGCCGCGGCGGGACATCACCGCCTCACTCGGCGTCGCGAACGCGCGGCGAACGCGCGGGCGTCGCGCGATCGCCGCGTCGTTCGCACAACGTCCGATGTCGCTCTCGGCGTCGTGCGCGCGCGCCATGCGCGAGAAAACCGCTGAAGATGCGCTGGATACCGTTATAAGCTGCGTCGCGTGCGAGTGCGCGTACGACGGGGACGAACGTGCCGTGGCGCGCAGACTCGGAACGTTGGAGCGAGCCATCGTGTTGCGCGCGCTCGACGCTTCGCGAGCGCCTCTGGCGGTTCTGCGCGATCGAATCTTGAGACGAAGCGCGAGGAGATGGTTCGTCGGCGTCGAGGCGAGCGCAAAGGGCGCGGCGAATCGAGCGGTGGTTTTGGAAACCTGCGACGCGTATTACTACGCGTTCGGGGGAACGCAGACGACGAGAGATTTGATATCCGATGCGAATTATTGGATGAGCTCGGTGGAGGACGAGGCGAAGGCGCATCGAGGATTTCTCGCGCGCGCCGAAACCGTCGCCGCAGACGTGATGTTCGCTCGCGCGCGAGCGAGAGGAAAACGATTGGTGATGTGCGGACACTCCTTAGGTGGGGCCACCGCGGCGTTGGCGACGGTCATACTGTTGTTGAGGAGACCCGAGGCGGCGGGGCGCGTGCGATGTGTCACCTTCGCCATGCCGCCCGTGGGCGACGAGAGCTTGAGTCGACTCGTCGTAGATCGGCGATGGACGTCGACGTTTACGCACATTTGCGCGCCCGAAGACCGAATATCGAGACTGCTTCTGTCGCGATCGGGATACGTGCACTTTGTGCGTCCAAAATATTTGCTCGAAGATGGCCGAATCGTGATGAAGGAGTTGGACGTGGACGACGACGACGCGCTACAGCGCGTGCATCGAGACTCGGCTGGCTTTATGCGAGCACCGCGCAGCGTGGTGTACGTGCACGCAATGAAGACTTATCGCGACCGGTTAATGCTGACGTTGCGTAGTGCGCTGTCATCTTTCGATGCCGATGCCTTCGTCGCCGAAACTCCGCGCGCGGTGCCGATGCGCTCGCACCTAGGCCCGGAGCCGACTCTCAAGAGCGCCGTTGGCGTCCTCGCGCGAGACGGTGGTGGTATTGTCGTGCTAGTACGCGGGACAAGCATCGACACGCGGACGTGTTCGCGCACGCGAGCGGAAGCAAAAGGTTGGTTGTGCTCGACGACGGCCACAGTGCTCGGGAGCGATTCTCTAATCGTGGCCGTGTCGCCGCCCGCGTTGCACGGCGCGCCGTTGCCGAGCGACGCGGTCTGCTCGCCCGGGAATCATGCTTCCTGGATGCCGCTCGTTGTAGGAGTTGGTGGCGATTTTTCGCTCGCTTTCGTGAATGTTCGCATCATTCCTCGTGTCGTGATTTTCGTTCGAAGCGACGCGAGCGACGCGTCGTGGATTGCGCTTCAAAAGTCGTCTCTGCAGACGAAGCAAACGGGATGGATCGTAAAAGAAGTGGGACCGTTGAAACGCAAAGCCATCGACGGTTTTGTGGAATCTTCGCCCGGTTGCGTGTGCGTCATGCGCGCTGTGTCGGATGGACTCGTAGTACGAGAAGGTGGCCGCGACAAGGACGCGATAGGAATGAGCGTTCCCGCAGACGACGTCCGAGCTGTAGAAAAGTCCATTCGCGCGGCGCTGCAATCGACGGAGATGGATGCGTTAGAACACGCGCCGCACACAGCGCTCGCGAGAGCGAAACTTTAGCGCTATAGTGACTTAGATGAATATTTGATAGAAGAATCATAGATATGCCTCGCTCGCTCGCTTGATCGATCACATCCCAAGCGCCTCCAACAACGCCGGCGAGGCGAAATCGTCAACGCACATGCAGCATCCGACGCGCGCCAACGTCTCCTCGCTTTGGGACGATAGGATCCCGACCGTCGGAATATTCGCCGCTACCGCCGCCCGCGCGCCCGCCGGAGAGTCTTCAAACGCCACGCACGCCTCGGGCGCGTCGCTCACGCCACACCGCCGTAACCCTTCGAGATACGGATCTGGATTTGGTTTCGACCGCGCGCACTCCGTCCCGATGACGAGTCGTTCGTCCCCAAAGTACTCCCTCAGCCCCAACTGCGTGAGCATCGCCTCCGCGTTCGCCCTCGGCGCATTCGTCACGACTACAGTCTTCACGCCGCGCGCATCGCACGCGTCCAACAGCGCTCGCAACCCTTTCGCCGGCTGCAACGCTTCTCGCGCCAACGCTTCGCGAAAGCTCGCCTCTTTCGCCTCCGCCATCGCTTCGTGCTCCTCGGCGCTTTTATCCGGATACAGCCTCGCGAATATATCCGCGTTCGACCCTCCCGCGATGTTTTCTTTAAAGTATTCGTGCGTCAGCGGCGCCCGCAGCACGCCCGTGCGTCGCAAGAGTTCATCAAACACGACAAAGTGCATCGGGTCGCTGTCCGCCATCGTACCGTCTAAATCGAACAGCGCCGCGCGCAATCGCGGCGCGGGGCGTATCACCGGCGCGCTCCGCGTCGTCGGCGCCGCGCGCGCGTCGTCCGCCTCGCGCATCGCCGTCGTCGTCCGAATCGAAACGCGCGTCGGCAGAAGGCGTCGCATAATGCCGCCGCCGCGAAACGTTCGCCGGAAGAGAGCGTGCGATTCGGACGGCGACGACGCGCGCGACGACGACGCGCGCGACGACGACGACGACGACGCGCGCGACGACGACGGCGGCGCCCTGCGCGCGCTGCGCGAGGCGCGCGAGCGACAGCAGCGCCGGAATCGAGCGAAAGGTTTGGACGTCGGGACGCTCATCACGGGACGACGCGAGCGCGCGGTGGGAAAACGCGCGGACGACGGCGGTGACGGTGCCGCAGACGCGCGCGCGCGCGATGGAGGTCTCGGCGTCGCGCACGGAGAGACGCGGATGCTGGGGACGAATTCGGCGTTCGCGAGCGCGGGGGTGGTGCTCGCGGGACGGGAATTGGTTCGGGACGGGGACGACGGCGATCGAGGATACGGCTTGCGAACGGCGGAAGAGGCGCGAGCGAGGGCGTACGTAGAGGAAGAGCTGAAACGACGGCGCGGGGAGGTGGTCGAGGACGACGCCGAGGCGAGCGGGGCGGCGGCCGCGGGGGGCGACGATAATCGAGGCGCAGAGTCTTGGCTCACGGCGATCGAAGAGGTCGACGTCTCGGTCGAACGAAGGATGCAAAACATAGAGGAGACGGAGCGGGCGAAGCGGGCGATGTTAGACGGCGCGCGTCCGGGCGAACTCGGTGCGTTCGATGCGCTAAAACCGAGTCACATGGAATTGAAGGAGGCGAAGAAGCGACCGCCGCCGAGCGAAACCGCCCTCGCGCGGCGTCAATTCGTCACTGGATTCGGCGCTAAGCGTGAGCGTCAAGAGGCGAGCGAGGAGTCGAGGCGCGAGAAGGAGCGCAGGAAGAATTTCTTCAAGAAGAAGCGAAATAAGAGATGAGTTGTAGTAAATAGAAGAGCGCCGTCTTCGCCTCTCCTGCCTCACACAGCGACGTTCGAGCCGCGCCACGCCCGCTCCTCGACGAACGCGAACGTCCGCGCGCCCGCAACCATTCGTCACGCATTCGCCCTTCGCGGCGTCGCACGCGCCGCGTTCGCCAAGCCGCCGTCGACGGATTACTTTCGACAGTCGACGTCGACACTTTTCGCGACTTCGTCGTCGATTTGCCACGGCGCACGCGCGTTCGGAGACTTGACGAGCGCGCGAGTCGTGCGAACGCTTTCGACGACGAGCGAAAGCGACGCGATGGCGACTTCATCGCCTCGTACGCGGGTGATTGTTTGGTTTCGGAACGACTTGAGGTTGTTGGACAACGCCGTCGTCGCTCGAGCGGCGGCTCTGCGCGGACAATCGGACGCCGCTGAGGTCGTCCCGGTGTACGTGTTCGATGAGACGTTTTTTAAGACATCCAAGCGCGGTCTCGCGCGCTTCGGTGCAGGGCGTGGGAAGTTTACGATTGAGTGCGTGGACGACTTGAAGCGCGCGCTTCGCGGCGTCGGCAGCGACTTGTTGGTGCGTTGCGGCAAGACGGAGGATGTCATCACCGAGCTCACGCTCACGGGTGCGAACGACAAAACGATCGTGCTCACGCAAACAGAGGTGACGAGCGAGGAGACTGATATGGATAGGGCGGTAGAGAGGGCGTCGAAGGAGCGAGCTCGAAGCGGCGGCGCGTCGGCGTCGATGGAGCGTCTGTGGGGGTCGACACTTTACCACGCCGACGACCTCCCGTACGACTTCGCCGGAGGTCTACACGATTTACCAGATGTGTTCACGCCATTTCGGAACAAGGTAGAGTCAAAGTGCTCAGTGCGAGCGGTAGTGCCCGCGCCGACGGCGAACGCTCTGGGAAGCGTACCGGCGTCCGTGGCGGGGTTGGATTGGATGCCTGAACCGAAGGATTTGCCTTTCGCGTCGGCCGAAATCGCCCTGGCGTGCGAAAAATGGCTCAAAGATGGCGCAGACGAGCGCTCTGTGCTCGAATTCAAGGGTGGCGAATCCCAAGCCTTGGCTCGCGTCAAGTATTATTTGTGGGATAGCGATTTGCTCGCGACGTACTTTGAAACTCGCAACGGGATGCTGGGCGGCGACTACAGCACCAAGCTCGCACCGTGGCTCGCCTTAGGATGTGTGTCGCCGCGCTACGTCGTGAGCGAGATTCGACGCTACGAGAGCGCGCGCGTTGAGAACAAGAGCACGTATTGGGTAATATTTGAGTTGATATGGAGAGACTTCTTCAAGTTCTTCGCGCTGAAACACGGGAACAAAATCTTCCATCTCGACGGTACGGCTAACAGGACGGCATCTTGGAAGAGTGATGAGAAGATCTTGAAGGCATGGAAGACAGGCACGACCGGATACCCACTCATCGACGCCAACATGCGCGAACTCGCGGCGACTGGTTTCATGTCGAATCGAGGGCGACAAAACGTCGCCTCGTGGCTCGCCCTCGACGCCGGCGTCGACTGGAGACACGGTGCCGATTGGTTCGAGCACCACTTATTGGATTACGACACCGCTTCTAACTGGGGGAACTGGTGCGCCGCCGCCGGTATGACGGGCGGTCGCATCAACCGCTTCAACATCGCCAAGCAAACCAAGGACTACGATCCCTCTGGCGACTACGTCAAGCGTTGGATCCCGGAACTCCGCGAGATCCCCGCGGCGTACATCACCGAGCCCAACCAAGCCCCTCGCGAGCTTCGCGATCGAATCAGTCTCGATTACCCGAACAAGCTCAATCTCCCGAGGCGTGACTTCACGGAAATGGGGTCTCCGCCCGGGCCGAAGCGCGGCGGCGGTCGCGCCGCCGGCGGCGGTCGAGGCGGTCGAGGCGGGCGTTCGAAATCTCGCGGCCCCAAGGCCCACGCCGTGAGCGTGTACGACCACGTGTACGGTTAATGTCGCGTTCGAGTCGAGTCTCGCGATCGCGTTAGTCTGTTATTCGTTCCACTCCATTCAACCTCCACCCCGAGCTCCAGCCTGTTGCCTCGTTCGACCGGGATAGACCCAGCGCCCAGAGGTTTGCGAATCGATCGATCTGTGATCGATCGCGACCGTTCGTGACCCGTCTGCGACCCCCCCCGTCGTTTGGACGTCTCGGGTGTGCGCGCGCCGTCCCGCACACGCCGCCGCGATCGCATCGCGCGCGAGCTCGAGATCCGTTTGCTTGATACACTCGCGGTGCGTCCTCGTCGCGGTCTCCTCGTCGTCCGCGCGCGCGCGCCGCGCGGCGTCGCGCCAGGGCCGTCGGTCGGCGGTCGGCGGAATCGTGCGCGGAATCTTTCTCTCGCGCGCGTGACGGGCGTCGAAGACGGTCTTAGACGCGTTAAAGTCGCGCGTGTTGACGGTTACTTCCCTCGCGCGGGCTTCGACGCGCACGAACGAGCGTCGAGCGCGCGCGAGGGAAGGAATTCTCTCGAGCGGGGACGCCTCGCGCGGGAACGAGGGTCGACGCGCCCGAGCGAGCGTTCGTTCGTCGTGGTGGCGGTTTGAGACGCGCGTAAACGCGCACTGACGACGGACGTTTTGATACTTTCGCTTTCACAGGTTTCGATAGTCGTCGACGGAGTTTTCGTCGCTCGATAACGAACCGTTCGTTTAACACGAACGTTGCTCGCGCCTGTGCGAGCGCGTTCACTCCGACTTTGAACGGCGTTTACCGTTCTTATTCCGGGACAGAGGCGGCCGCCTGTCCCGATTTCGAGGTGTTGTGCGCGTGACCAATCAGTGGTGCGCGACAAGTTTTATAAATAACGGTGTTGAAGTGATCTCACGCCGCCAAAGAATATGTTTGCCAACTCGTTGGCGCTTCGGGCGTCGAGCGCGCCTCGCGCACTCCGACAACCACAGCATGGTGCGTCGAGAAATTCTCCTCGCCATAACAGAGTTGTTCGTGTCGTTCGCGCGCAAGCCAGCGATGCATCCCGCGCCAATGTGAACGCGACGGGTACGATGCGAAGAGAAAGCCTTCGTGTGACGCGACTTCGCGATTTGGTTGAAATTTCCCCGCACGTGTGGGAAGAATATTCCGATCATTCCCCAGGTTCGGTCTCCGAACTCGGCTCCAAGCAAGGTCAAGTTTTCAAGGAGCTATTGCTCGAGTCCCCGCACTTCCGCGTGTACTCTTACAACGTCTTACCGTCGGGAGAACATTCCGTCAAGTTTTTGATGGGTTCGCCTCGCATGGACAGCCTCGACGACGTGTCACGAGTCACCACCGTGGTCGCGAACGCTGACGAAGGATTAATCAACCTTGTCCCTGAGACGAACGGCAGCGGCTTCGTCGCCGAGATTCGATTCCCTCTGCCAGAGTTGGAGACACGAACGAAGAAGAATGAGGGCATGTCATCCACGCAAATTCGCGAGAGGCGCCTCAACGGCCTCGTTCGCGCCTTGGAGGAACAAATCATCGACGAAAGTCTCATCTGTCTCATGGAAAAGGGCAGTGACGATCGATCAGTCTTCACCGGTGAGGCACGCTTGAACAAGTACTTCACCGGCATGCGCGCTCGCCCCAGCGAATTGCTTCATCGAGGCACGTGCACGTCGTCTTCTCCCACCGCCGGCGCGCTCCAAGCGTCTCGGGACATGCTTCTCAGACTTTGGGATCTCGAAGAAAACGCCGACGAGGCACTCTGCGAAGAAGTTCGCGAACGCGTCGAGGCGTTATTCTGCGACGGCAACGGTCGAATGGTTATCCATCCGTCTGGCACCGACGCGGAGATGGTTCCGCTCCTTCAAGCAATCCTCGCCTCTCGCGCTCTCAAGCGCCAAGCTGGTTTGACAGACATCAAAGGTGACGTAGTCAACATCGTGTGCTGCGCCGGTGAAGTCGGAAGCGGCACCACTCAAGCAGCAGAAGGGAAATTCTTCTCGAGCACTGTCCCGTTGGGCGGTTACGGCGTCGTCAACGGCGAGGAGTTGCCAGCAATTCACAAGCTGTGCAACATGAAATCCATCGAGCTAGTTGCACGATCGTCCGTCAACGGGGATCTACTCGATGAATACGACGATATGGTTGAAAGTACGACGCGCAAAGCTCTCGTGGAGAATCCGCACAGAGTCGTCGTCGTGCACTCAGTTGCCGGAAGTAAGACGGGTCTATGCGTCCCGTCACCAGTCGTCGCCGAGAAACTCAAATCAGAGTTTGGTGACCGCATCATCTCTGTTCTCGATGCGTGTCAAATGCGCAGTGGTCCGTCGCTGATTCCTCGCTGGCTCAATGAAATGGGTCCTGTTCTCATGACGAGCTCCAAGTTCTACGGCGGTCCGTCCTTTGGAAGTGGCGTCTTTGTGCCCCACGCGTGCTTGGCGAAGATGAACGAAGAATTGGAAGCGGAACCCGCGAGTGCGGTCGTTGACATCGCCGAGGCGTGCGCATCCTATCTCACGTCTTATGATATCGGTCCTCTCATGCCGCGCCTTCACGACGCCATGCCGCCTGGTTTCTGTAACACGGGCTTGCTCCTTCGTTGGGCCGCCGGCTTGTACGAGATGGAATCGCTCAACGACGCCACCACCAACGCCGGTGGCACGGCAGTCGCTGAAGAAAAACTCCGTTCGTGGGTCTTTGCGATGCGCGAAGAGGCACAACGGCATGCTCCCGAGATCGAATTCGTTCAACCGATTGACTACGAGAACGAGTGGCAGTACGGTGGCGTGAACACGATTATCTCTGTTCGCTTGCGCAATCCTGCTGGAGAATATTACTCGACGCCCGAGTTGAAGAAAATATATGGTTTGATGCACTCTGATATCTCGGAGCATCTCGCCGACGGTAGCACCGACGAAGAACGTCGCGTTGCTTCGAAGAGATGTCTCACTGGGCAACCGGTAGACATTCCCGAAGGTCCCGTGTTGCGTGTTGTTCTGGGCGCCGCACAGCTCACCGATTTGGTTAGCGGTGCCCAAACCTTGGAAGAGATGATGAAAGAAGATCGTGATCTCTTCAAGAAACTCGTTTTGATCAGCCGACAGTTTTTGCACCTGACGAGCTATGAGTTGTAGCGTCGCTTCCAGCGAGAAGCCGCTCCTCCCAAAGTAGTTCGCGACTGTCCCTGGGTTGTCGTATTTTTCGAATTGCAACGTTAAAAATGAACGATTGAGCATCTCTCGAGATGACTTTATGACTTGTGTGAATTAATGGTGAATTAGTTAGAGTGTTGTAGAATTATGACCACGAATGTTCTAGTTGCCTCTGCCGTCAAATTACAAACTCGAAGTACTTCAAGCGATCCCGTCCTTGCTGATCAAATTTTCCTTTTCGCCGCTCTTGGCGTCATCGCTAACTATGGTGATTTCCTTCTTACTCCCCTTCCGCGCCGCCTTCAAGAACGCGTTGTAATAAAGTGCCCCGAAAACCATGCAAGTTCCGCCCCACTGAGGCAGCGTGAGTGGATGCATGAAGATGATGCAGCTCAACAGAATACTAATGAACTGACGCGTCGTCATGATGGTGGCGAAAAGAAGCGCACCAAACTCTCGAATGGTGTACAAAATGCAAAGCTGCCCGAGCATGGCCGCGGTGGAGAGGATGATGACGTCGCCCATGACCCCGGGATGTCGTCCGATGAAGTTGAACGCCTCGGTGAGAGAACTATCACTCAGGAGCCAGAACAACGAAATCGCCGCGCTGCACAAGTTGACCCAAACCATTTGATTGTATGTTTCCATATGGTATCCCTTGAAGAGCTTGTCTTGAAAAGTCGACGTGAATCCATCGAATCCGAGATATCCCAACATCAACACGCCGCCGTACCAAGACGTATCGCCACCAGATGACACGTGTTTGTTCGTGACGTCGCCGTAAAGCGCGAAAATCGTACAACCGGCGGTGATGAACGCGGCGACAAGCATGTCTGCCGCGTCGTATCGCCTTTGGTTGATGGCGAACCCCCAAATCATCACCGGTATCATCTTCGCGCACTTCCCAAGCGTCTGCACTGGAAACGAGACGTACTTTAACGCCTCGTACTGACACGTCGTCGCCACCACGTTCGACGCGCTCACCGTGGCATACGAGTAAATCGGAGCCACCGGTCTCACCGCACCCTTGATCGCGACCAATATGCACGCGGCCGCGCACACAGCTAACAATCTATTGTTCAACACCAAGAAGACGCTAAACTTGAAGAATTCTTCCTCCCCGTCGTCGCCATACGGTCTCGTCATGATGCGTTCTTGGAGAATCCCGTACACAACGAGCGATCCGACGACACCGACGACGCACCCGATGATTTTCAGCGCTTTGGGCGTGCACAAAACGCCCAAAACGCCGTTTTCGCCTCGCGAAGTCATCTTTCGCGCTCAACACCCTGACGATACCAACTGGGTGGGGGGAGCGTCGACGTAACGTGCGCGCGCGCGCGCGTTCTATAGACGCGTTTACGTGAGGCTGATCGAACGATCGCCGGCTCGAGCGACGACGCGCGATGGAGTGGCGTGCGATCTGGTCTTGGCTTGGATTTGAGGCGCGAGCGCGTCGTTTGCGAGCTCGGCAGTTTCGCTTCGCTTTAGAAATTAAAACGCTCTCTCGCGCGCATTACGATTCGGTGATCGACGCTAATGCTATCTCCCTACTGTTTGACTACGCTTTCTTGGCCTTCTTCGCCGGCTTTGCGTCTCCGGCTTTGACGGCGCCTCGCGCGAAGACGAAATTGAACTCGGACGACGCGGCGGCGTCAAACTTCCAGCACCCGTCCGTGCCCCGAAAGGTTTTCAGATCTTCGGGCGAAGCCACTCGAGCGTCGACGCAGTGTCGAACCATGGCTCCTCGAGCTTGTTTGGCGTACACTGCGGGTCCGGGAAACGTCATCGTGTACACGTCTACGCCTCGCTTTGTCAACGCCTCTCGCTTGACCGATTTCCAGTACTCTTGCGACGCGCAGTTCACGACGAACGGCCTCGCGCTCGATTCACCACTCGTCGCCGCTTGTTCGTCCAAATCGTCCGCGATGGCGAGCGCGATGTCTTCCCCCCAATACGCGTATAAATCCTTGCCGGACGGCGCCCACTTCGTTCCCATCTCGAGTCGGTACGGCGCGATGGCGTCGTACGGCCGCAGGCAACCGTACAACCCGCTTAAAATCCTCAAATGTTTCTGTAAATACGCCTTCTCCTCTTCCGTCTTCAACGTCGACGCCTTCAAGTGCCTGAATGCCGGCCCATCGAACGCCAAAGCGCACGCCTTCGTCGCCGCTTTCTCAAAGTTTCCGAATCGCTCGACGTTGAGCTTCGCGATGGCGTCCGACACCCCCATGAGCGTCTTCAGGTCGCCCGCCTTGAGTTCGCGCGCCTCGCGCGCGATCGCGTTCGCTCGTTCCGCGAATCTCGGTCGCGTCGCGCGCGTCGCATCGCTCGCGTTCATCGCCGCCTCGTCCAACGCCTTGGCCGGGCTCAGGACGACGACGAACGGCGTCGCGCTCGCGCTCGCGCTCGCGCTCGCGTCTTCGCGCGTCGTCGTCGCCTTCATCGTCAGGCTGCGTCGCGCGCGTCGCGTCGACGTCGTCGTCGAGGTCGTCGTCGTCGAGGTCGTCGTCGAGGTCGTCCCCGTCCTCGTCCTCGTCGCGCACAGACGCGCACACGCGCGCATGACTGACGATCGAACCGTCGAATCGCGCCGACGTCGGCGCGGCGCCGCGTCTTCGCGCGTGCGTTACTCGGATGGCGTTACCGATGACTGGTGACTGATGACCCGGCGTCAGTGTGAGACACGACGATGGACGCGCGAACGCTCAGGGTGATTGAATTAATCGACGCGCTGGAGGAACAGTACCCGGACGCCCCGTCGGCGCCGCGCGAGGCGTTCGTGCACTGGTCGGAGGACGACGTGCGCGCGTGGTACCACACGCGAGGCGAGGCGAAGCCGCGACGGGACGAGGAGGGCGATGACAAGACGTGGTTCCCAGGACTCGAGCGAAGCGGAACGAGATGTGTCTTGGGCAAGACGCCCAAGTTGAGAATTTTGTGCTTCCCGAACGCGGGGAACATGGAAGACATGTATACGCACGAAGGCACGGGGGCGAGACGCGCGACGTCGCCGTTGCTGGAGTTCGCCAAGACGCATGAGGCAGAGGTATTGGCGGTGCAGTACCCGGGGCGAGGAAATCGTTCGAAAGAGTCGTGTGCATTTGAGATCGATGAAATCATCCATCCTCTGTTGCCCGTGGTAGCGGGGAAGTTGTCAGAGTGCCCGTACGTCGTCATCGGGCATTCCGTCGGCTCGTGGATCGCTTACGAGTTCTTGCAACTGCTACGCGCTCGGGGCGTTCGCATGCCCGAGCACGTCTTCCTTTCGGCATTTCCATACCCAGATATTCCTCACGACGTCCGGCCGTGGCGCATAAACGTGCTGTTGGACGAAGAGGGATTCAAAGATGAGTGTCGCCGATGGGACGTCAACGAGCTTGTTTTTGGCGATATTTGGAAAATTTACCAACCGCTGATGCGCGCAGATTTTCACTTGTTTGACAAATACGATCACGTACACGATGGGAAGGAGAACTTTACATGGCCTCTGACCGTGTTTCACGGCGAGAGCGATCGGATGATCACGCGCGAGATGTGTCAAGGCTGGGAAACGCACACGACGGGCGAGTTCGAGCTGCTCGCGATCCCCGGTCATCACTTGTTCCCGCTTCAAAAAGATCAAAAGGCGATGTGGCTTCGAAAAATCGCCGAAAGACTTCAGAACGTCGTCGCGCGCACCGCGGCGTAATCACTCGGGTGCATTCGAGTCGCGAACGGTTGTCATTGATGATGTTTTGTGTTCACATCGCTATTCTCTATCGATTCTACCGACTACGCGCCTCCCGCAGCTTTGCGTTTCCGCTCGAGATACCTCGCTCGCGCGTCGCTCACGTCGGCTTCTGTGTTCCTCCTCGCATTCGAGTCAACTTTTACCGGTGGCGGCGTCTCGACGGCGATGGCTCCCGCTGCTTTCGTTGGCCTCTCCACCAGCGTCACGTCGGACGGGATCGGAGGTATCGCCGGCGTCTCCGCCGCCCGCGCGATGAGTTCACGATCGCGATCGGCCGCGCTCGTGAGCTTAGGCGCCGTCGTCGCGTTTGATGGCTTCGTTGCATCGGGTTCGGGCGCGGCTCGCCGCGTGTCTCTCGCTGCATCGCCGCCCATGGCTGAATTCCTATGCATGAGGTTGGAGTAAAACGAAGTCATCGCACCGGCGCCACGCTTTGTGACATCTTCCTCTTCCTCCACTGCATCGCGCGCCTTGTCTTCCGCCAACCACTTCGCGTCTTCCTGTAGCTTGGCTCTATACGCCGCCGTCACAAACTTGTCCTTATCCGCATACAAGTGATCCTCCTTCAATCTTTCCTTCAACAGTCGTCTCTCGTACGACGCGTCGTCCTCCTTCTTCCTCGCCTCCGCCTTGGCTATCAAATCTCCTATATACCTCGACTGTCGCTCCACGCGTTCGCTCGCCAGCTCCTTCGCCTTCGCACCTCGTGACTTTGCGATATCATCGAACACCGCGTCGTACTCAAACGCGTTCGCGTCTTCCTTCAACGCCTCGCTCGTCGTCGTCGCCGCTCTCGCCGCGTCTCGTCTCGCCTTGAGCGCCATCGCCTCTTGTTGTCGCTTCACCTCCGCGTTCGCCCGCTCCCGCGCCTTGACGGGATCGTCATCATCACCTTCATCGCTGTCGGAATCGCACGCGAACGCCGCCAACGCCGGTCTCGGCGCGGGTTTCCCGCCCGACGTCCCTCGCGGTTTCTTCTTTGGAAGATTTAACCCGTACGCCAGCGTCGCGTGCGACGACGCGTCGTCGCGCGCGTTCGACATCGAGATCTTCCTTCCTTCCACCTTCCGCGTCGTCGTCGCCGTCGCCTCGCGATCGTCGCCGTCGCCGTCGTCGCCTCGCGGTCGTCTATGTCGCCGCCGTCGTGGTGTGCGGGACGTCGGACCCGGGTCGGCGATGGCGTCGTCGCGCGAGGACGACGACGGACGAGCGACGCGATGGGAGACGCGACGGGAGACGATTTTCTTCGGACTTCGGGCTTCGGACTTCGCCGTCGGCGTCGACCGCGCGCGCGCGCGTCGCGCGTCTCGCGAACGACGATCGCGTCTTCAACGACTCGAAACGTCATTCGTTCGTTCGTTCGTTCGTTCGTTCGTTCGTTCGTTCGCGCGCGCGCGCGTTTCCGCGACGTCGCGGACGCGCGCGATCGGCGACGTCGCGGACGCGCGCCATCGTCGTCGATCGCGGTCGGTCGCGGATGCGCGTCGACGTCGTCGCCCGTCGACGACGGACGGATGGATGGACGAGGTGCAGCACCTAGGGTTGTGCGCCCGGTACCGGGCGCGACGCCCCGCGACGCCCCGCGGCGTTTCGCGTGGAGGTCGGGAGGTCAGTCGACGACGCGCGGTGGCGGCGCGACGGTGGACTCGAGACGAATCGAACGTCGAACGAACGACGCGCATCGAATCGACCCGACGCGACGTCGCGCGCGACGAGGCGAGACGCGGCCGACGCCGCCGACGCCGCCGACGACGAATCGCATTCGCGGAGATTGTGAATCGCGGAGATTGTGAATCGCGTGGCGCGAGACGAACGATATGGGTGCGTGTGCGTCGATGCTGAGCGGTGCACCGGCGGAGGGAGGAGAAGTGTCGCGATTGGCGGATACACTCGTGCGTCTGGGGGCGGAGCGGAGGACGGTGAACGATGCGCTGCGGTTATTCTGGCGCGCTGATAAAGACGGGAGCGGGACGCTCGGGTTGAAGGAATTCGCGGAGACGTTTGCGTTGCGCACGTCGAACGCGTTTTTACCGCGTATGATGTCGCTTTTCGACGTCGGAGGCGACGGGGACATCGGGGCGTTGGAGTTTGTCATGTGCATGGCGCAGTTTCACGAAAGAAGCGCGTCGGCGCACATATATTTCGCTTGGCGACTGTTCGACCAAGACGACTCGGGTTCGATGACGATGGAGGAGTTTGAAACCATCATAAACAACTCGATGAGCTACACGGGATCGAATAAAGGTTTCAGCGGTGGATCACATGATCAAATGGGGGACCGCATCGTTAGAGCTGGCCGCAACGGGGCACGAGTGCGGGTGAAAGGCATGAGACAAATCATCAAACAAGCCGACTTGGACGACAACGGCGTGATCACAATCGACGAGTTTAAGGTTCTTTGCGCGAATAGCTCGCATATCGCCGCGCCGGCTTTCGAGCTGTGGAGTGCAGTCGGGGCACAATCGAAACCTTGTTGGAAACTGAAGGAAGAGCTCAAGGCGAAAGGCAAGCTTGAAGCAGTACTAGAGATGCTCAGCCCAGCGGCGAGAAAAGCGTTGGGAGTGAAACGCAAAACGGACGTGGATCGCAAAGATAGGCGTCACGGTGCAGCACGCCGGACGATGGGGAACAACAGAAGAAAGCCAGAACGAAAGATACCCGGTGACCTCGCGTTCATGGACTCCGTGAAAATAAAAAATGAAGACGACGCTGCGCGCGGTGAGCGGCAGTCGGGCGAGCGGCGCGCGGGCGCGCGAGAACATCGAGATCACCGCGAACGCAGTCATCGACATCACCATAGGCATAGAGACGATCGCGAGCACCGTGGGCCTCGCGATGATCGCGCTCGCGATAATCCTCGTGGTCACCGCGATCATCACTCGGAGCGTCGCAAACATCGACCGGATGATGGATATTACGGACAACCGCCGCCGAACGCGTTCGCGCCGAACCAAGGTCTCGGCGGTGGTTACGGCGGTAACGACGTGCGGTACGGGGGAAACCAAATGTCACCGTCGCATCAATACGAACAGCAGCGACCACCGATGAGTAATGGTGGTGGCGGCGGTTACGGCCAACCGCGCGGCGGTCAGCCTCCTCGCCCGGGCGCTCGCGCCCCGTTCGCGGGCGACGGCGACCAAGACGAGCTATTGGCTCAGCTCGAGCGCGATTTGTACGGCAGGTGACGCACGGTATTATTCCTCGGTCGCGCATCTTTTGTATCATCAGTGTCACAAATATTCACCACATCGCTCCTCTCGCTCTTCGCGGTCGCCAGAGAAAAGTCGTTTGAAATCAAATTTCCCGCTCAAAATGCTTGAAACACGATGGCGCGCGCGCGAACTCCGCACTCGTCGTCGCGCCCGTCGATGCTCACCGCGCTGCGCATTGACGCGCGCGCGACAGACATTCATTCGAGCGCGATGACCATTCACACTTACGCCTCACCGTCGGCGAAACCGCGCGAAGGGGACGACGGCGGCGACGACAGCGGCGCTCGACGTCAATGCGCCAAGTTTACGATTTGGAATGACTTTGGCGATAAGGAAAACGTCGACCCGGTGACGGCGACGGCGGCGACGACGCGGCGACGATCGAAAGATTGCACGCCTTCGCGACCGCCGTTGGCAGATATCACGCGTCGCTTCACTCCACCGGTAAGGCGCGCGAGAAGACCGACACGATGACGCGCGGGAAGTTTAAACACTCGATTTACGCGCCAAATTTTTGAAAAAAATTTCAGATTTGAGCACGAGAAGAGGAAGGCAAATTTGACATACTGACGACGACCGTGCGATGGAAACAGAACAATAAACTCACGCCTGGAAGGTACACGTTGAAACACGGAGCGAAGGGGATGGGGATTCAAAAGGTGCGAGAACGCCGCCGCCACCGCCGTGCGAAACGCGCTCGCGAGGCGGATATCGTGAGCAAAGACACTAACCGGCGTTTCGCGTGACAGAGTTCTGTGCGTGCTAGTAGATTATTTCACGCGGAAATCGTGAGTGGCAATGAACGACAAGTGGGTGAAGTGGCGAAGAAGGCGGATTCCCGCGCGGGGACGCGCCCGTCGATTAAGCGCGTTCGGTGAGCGCGTTAGATTTCTCGCGTCGCGTGTTCTCGCGAGACGCCAACATTTGGTGCACGCACATTATCACGAAACGGCGGTAAAACGTTTGAAACACTCGCTCCATCGCAACATAGCAATGCGGAGCGAACGATCGGCATATTGCACATTAGCAATCAGATTTAGAACAGCTGCAAATACTATTACACAAACGCTAGACGTAAAATCAATCCGCCGTCCCGTCGTCCCGCCTTTTAATTACAGTAATATCCGAAGATCAGCGACTGGATGCAGAAGTCACCCAAAGTGTCGTCCGTGCCGTATAGTATCGGAAGCAAGATGGCGGCGCCGATGTTTCCGAGCGAAAAGAATGAAAGCAAAAACGCGCAGAATACGACGACGCCTTTGATTTGTGCTGGGTCGGTGAAGAAGTTGGAATACGTCCCAATGTACAAATCAGGATCTTCGCGATCGCCCACGCGATCGCCCTCTTGCGGCATGCGCCCTTTCACTCGCGTGTTTTCATCGTCATCGCCGTACGCGCGCGCGACGACGACGGATGTGCGCGAGTAGACATTCTTCTTGACTGCCACCGTCGCGCGCGATCGCGCCGTCGTCCTGGTCGATGTCGACGATGATGAGCGCGCACGCATCGCACACACCGACCGCTCGATCGTCATCGCCGATGTCGTCGCCATCGCGATCGCCAACGCGCGCGCGTCGTGATGTCGGGTGGTGGAGACTTTTTGCACCGCACGGAGAGTCGACGAGTCAGCGCAAGGTGGATCGCTAGAGAGAACTAAGATGATATACAATGATATACAATGATATACAACGACAAGCGAACTCGGCGGCGTTCAAACTCAAAGCTACGGCGCGCCACCGAACGTAGGTGCGGTGGCCGCGGGAGCGGACGGCGCGGCTCCATCCACTCCTAGCGGCGCCGCGGCGACGCGCGCGCGCTCAGCGCTCTGTTCGCGAATCTGCGACTCGAGCGTATTGATTTCGCGAGCTAGCGCTGCACCTCGGGCGAATACCATATCCCGCTCGATCGCCGCCGCCCGAGCATTCTGCTGCGCGCGATGTAAGAGTAAGGATTCCACGAACGCGCGTTCGTTTGCGTCCAGCGGCGCCCCGTCGGCCGAAGCCGCAAGTCGTTCTTCGACTTTCGGCAGCATCGCGCGCACGTCGCCAACGAATGTGGACGCTTCCTCGGCGAACACTTCCAAGTCTCGCGTCCACGCCTCTTCTCGAGCGAGTTTCAACACGCCCTCTATTTCGTTGCCTCCGTTTGCGGGCTTCGGATTCCACCTCGGGTCCCACCCAACGTCTTCCGGTCCCGCGTACGCGTGAAACGCGAGCAATCTATCGCGGGCGTCTTCCACGGATGTAAACGCATCTTTCCCGCCCTGTCGAGTCAAGCACGCGATGGCCTCCGCGCCGTCTTCTCTCGCGCGCACGCTCGCAGTCTGCGTCAAGCGCGAGACCTCACCGGGGGCGGGGACGCGCACGTCTACGTCTGAGGACGCCGCGTTCGTCGTCGCGTTCGTCGTCGCGTGCGTCGCCGCGTTCGTCGTCGCGTCTTCGTCGTCGTCTCCCGACCGCGACGCCGCCATCTCGACGTCGAAGCGGACGCAAAGTGCGGACGCGGCGCGCGGACGGACGCCACTGGACGGCGCCTTTCATGACAAAGTTTGAGTCGTGCGCGAAGGGCGCCGACCGCAGGGGCGCGGTCGTGGCCGAGGACGTGCTCCTCGGCGACGCGTACGACGTTCCCGACGATGGCGTCGAAGTGGACGCGAAAACCGGGGAATTGCGCGCGCACCGCGACGACGACGAAACGACGGATGCCGAGCGTGTTGCGTTGGCTAAAGCGCGCGCGACGACGACGGGGGCGGCGTCGGCGCACAGGGTGTTCGTAGACGTCGTAAAAACCGATGCCTCCGACGCTTGCGAACCGACGGCGACGGTCGTGATGGAGTTTCACGCCCACGACGAAGACTCGACGACAAACGCGGCGCGCGCGTTGGAGTGGTTTGACAACGCGTTCGAGACGCGAACGAGTGGGCAATCGTACGTGGGAGCGGGCGTGCGCGTGATTGAGAACGGGAAGATACTACAGATAGAAGCACCCATCGCGTACGAGGCGACGAAGAAGACGAAGAGGGCGACGACGATCCGCGAGGTGACGCCGAGGGACGCGTGGTTGGACGAAGGCGAGGTGCGCGTTTTCCTTGGCGCGAGCGCGGCGAGTTCGGCGGCGCTTAAGATTCCGGAGAGGGCGACGTACTTGGGTAAAGCGAGTGAGAGCTCATTCATCAACTTGGTCGACGCTATTTCGCGCTCGATGGATATCTTCATACGCGATGGTGCCGCGCGCGTCGGCGTGTGCGGGGCGCTTTTGGACGAACGCGGCGGCACGCGGGAAAACACGCTCGTGGACTTGAACCGTAAAAGAGTGGAACTCGAAACTGCGAAGCTCCATGAGCGAAACGAAACCGTGGACGCCACGAAGAAACGGCTCGCGCAAGAATCTGAGGCGTTGAGCGATCGCGTACGCGATGCTGTCCTGTACGCCTCTCGAGCGAAAAAGGCGAAGGAGCGCGTCGGCGGCGGCAAGCCGACCTGGGACATCCTCGCGGACGAAAGCGATAGCGATAGCGATAACGATAGGGACGTTGAGCATGGATAGCGCGGTAGCGATTGTTTTAATTGGGAATCATGTCAAATTCAAAGTTCTAATGTGGAAACGCGAACGTTTCGCTAAAAAGCGTGCTCTTGGAAGGATTGACGTCGCTCGTCGTCGAAGACGACGAAGTTGTAAATAAACCTCCCTTATCCCGCGTTTTTTTTACTTCCACCATGGAGGATTCTGGCCGGTCCGGAAGTCAGCTTCAGTCCACGGCGTAAACGTCACCACGTCGGAGTCCGTCACGACGACGTGGGCGAGGGCCAAGGAAAGCGGAGCCGGACCGCGAATCACCTTCCCGTCGGCGTTGTACTGGGAGCCGTGGCACGGGCACTTGAACTTGTTCTCGGCCTTGTTCCACGGGACGACGCAGCCCAAGTGCGTGCACACAGCGTTCAACCCGAAGTCCGTGAGGGAACCATCTTGCTTGACGATCAAGTACGTGGCGTCACCCTTCAAGCCTTGCGTGAGCGAGTAGTCGCCCGGCAAGTGCGTCTTGAGCCATTCTCCCTTCTTGATGTCGTTACCGTTCGCGTCCTTAGCCGGTTGACCGGCGCCGCCGCCGCCGGCGCTGTGCGTTCAAAACAGTTTTATCCGTCAGTCTCCTCGCGTTGCGCGCACTATTGTTCAATCCAATCCCAAGAACGGCGTCGCGACCGTTTCGAATCGCTCCCTCAGCCCGATCGCCCGCCGCGAGGCGTCGTGGTAGAGTTTGAACTCTACGCCTGCGTCGACCGTGGCGAGATCGAGTGCCGTAGTATCGCGTGTGCTTCCCCTCCGCGCCACCGCTCTCTCGCGGTGGCGACGGCGCGGTCAGCGCAATCCATGGCGCCGCGTCCGGGTGTGGATAGATATCCCTGACCCTAGCCTAACGTTGTGCCGTCTCGCGCGATCGGATAGCGATCGCGCTCGTGGCGATCGCGACGCGCGCGCGTCGCTGTGCGCACCTCGGGGGCACGAAGAAGTAGGCATAGCCGCCGATCAACGACGTCGCCGGCAAACCGATCGCACCGACGAGCAGAAGGTTCATAACGCTTCGCTTCGTCATATCCGGCACGTCCGCGGATGCGCTCGCCGCGCGGGGCACGACCGTGCGCGCGCTGCGCGCGGCGTTGCGCTTGACGGGCGCGCGCTGCGCGCGCACGCGGGTGCACCCGAGTTTTTGGGTCGTCGAGAGAGAGAACGCCATGGTGTGTGCGACGATCACGCGCGCGAGTGACGCGCGCGACGTCGACGGACGTCCGCGGATGCACGCGGATGGCCCCGTCGCGGACGTCGATCGTCGATCGTCGATCGTTTTTGACCCGTGTGCGAAATCAATCACGTACATCACGGCATTCGAACGCCATGACGCTCGCGATCACGCGCGCGCGATAAAATCAATCCCGCCGCGACGCGCGTCCGACAGTCCGAGCGCCCGGTCGTCGCGCGCGGGGACGGACGTCGCTCGACGTCGCCCGGCAGACGACGGACGTCCGCGCGGACATGGCGGGGCGATGGACGATCGAGGCGCGAACGTGACGAGGAGAGCGAAACAAAGCCGAAGCCGGGCGACGACCCGGTGCGGCGCGGTCCGAGGGGCTGCCGATCGCGGCGACGGCTCGGGCGACCGAGCGCCCGCCATTGCGGGAGCGGATTGAAACAAACAATCCCGACGCGTCTTGACGCGTCTTGACGCGTCTTGACGCGCGCGAACGCCCGAATGGAAGCGGTGTATGAGATGATGGGCTATCCCAAGCCCAAACGCGTGGTCGTGCTCGGAATTCAGGGCGCCGGGAAGACGAGCGCGCTCGAACGCGTCAAGGACGCGTACGACGCAAACGCCAGAGGTTTGCGCCCCGATCAAATCATATCCACTGTAGGGATGAACATAGCCAAGATCTCCAATGCCGAACTCAACGTGGAGCTCACGTTCTGGGATCTCGGCGGCGCGTTCGGGCTGCGTGGGATTTGGGAGAGCTATTTCCAGGACGCCGACGCGTGCTTGTACGTCGTCGACGGCGCCGAAGAGCGAGCGCTGGAGGAGTCCATGGTCGAGCTTGAGCGCGCCATGCGCAACAAACGATTCTCAAAATCGATGCCAATCCTCATCATCAGCGCGAAGAGCGATTTGAGCGGTCCCGAAGGGTTGGAAATGGTTCGCGCGTCGTGCGAAGACGTCTTCGCGCGCGTCGACGGCGGCGGCTCTCGGCGTCAGACCCGCGTGTTCCCGGTCGATTGTCGCACGGGACTAGGGGTAAAACCCGCGATCGAATGGCTCGCTCGCGCCCTCGCGCCGTCTTCGTCGCTGTTTAGTTTGTCATAGCGCGTCCCTGGCGCGGTGTAAAATTTCTCGTCTCAGTCTCTCGGTCGCTTCGACGTCCGTGTTTAGCTCCCTGATGTGGATAGCGTTCCGTTGGATTTTCGCGGTTCAGGAACGGCGAGACGGACCGCGACTCGTGTTGACGCCATTTGTTCGCGCGCGCGGCGCCGCGTCGCTCGCGTCGTCGTCGTGAATTGCGACCTTGATCGTTTGATCGAGTGCGCCGCGTAGCCATGGTGTCTGTCGCCGTCGCTCGTCCGCGCGTCGCGCACGCGTCAACACACGCGCGCGAGCGGCGTCAACGCGCGAGCGGCGCGAGACGCTCGAACGCGCCGCGCGCGTTTTTGGCGTCGTCGACGGCGGTGCACGCGAACGATGCGTCGTCGTGCGCGATGCTGAAACGCGCGAGTTGGAGAGGTAAATATGCGCTGAATGTGCGCGCGTCGTCGACGTCGAGCGCGTCCGAAGTGGCCGATCGCAACGGCGCCGACGGTGGCGGTGAAGCCAACGGGTCGGCGACCACCGGCGCGGGAACCTCCTTCACCGCGCTTGACGATTCGTTTCGCGGATTAGAGGGCACAGAATGGTTTTCGCGTGATTTCTCCGAGAGTGGCAGACGATTCAGTGAGGTTTTTCCCGTGAGATTCGCCGAAGTGGGTTCCAACGGCGAGGCGACCATGGTGACGATAGCCGACTTGATTCAAGAGTGCGCCTGCAATCACGCGCAAGGTATCTGGGGTGTCGGTCAATCTATGCCGGCGGAGATGGCGCGAGCAAACTTGGCGTGGGTGTGTACCAGACTTCACTTGCGCGTGCGCAAGTACCCGAAATGGGGGGAGAAGGTTGCGGTGAGCACTTGGTTCGAACCTCAAGGGAAGATAGCGGCTAGGCGCGACTACGCCATCACGGACGCGCAAACTGGAGAATGCATGGGCGAAGCGACGTCGCAATGGGTTGTGTTTAATCTCGGGAGTCGAAGAATGGCGCGCATCCCGAACTCGGTGTTGGAAGATTTCAAATTCCAATCCTTGCAGCAACAGGTGATGGAGGAAGGATACGCCGCGGATAAGCTCCCAGACGTGTCTGAAGTCGGGGGAGCGTGCGCGGCTCCCATCACGCATAACGTGCGCCGTAACGACATGGATATGAACGGACACGTAAACAATGTCGTGTACGTTCAATGGCTACTCGAGAGCGTGCCCCCGGAAACGTGGGAAAAGCACGTGTTGAGTGAAATTATCTTGGAGTATCGATCCGAGTGCAACTTTGGCGACAGCGTCACGGCGACGTGCTGCGAGATTGAAGAGGCAAACGATACCTACGTGCTCCTACATAAATTAGCGCGAGGCGAGGGTGAAATAGTTCGAGCAAAGACGGTCTGGAGGAAGTAAAGACAAAGTAGCGCGAGCGATAATATCTCGGCGGTGGCGAAGCATCGAACGACGTGTAAATGAAAATAGCAAACGACGCGACTGCGCATTCCTTCGCCACACATCACCACTTCGCTACGCGCGGCGACCATGCACCCACGCGTGGATGCCTCAATAGCCCTGTCGTGCGTCTGCGTGTTCTCATTGTCGGTACTCGCGCTCGCTGTCGAGTGTGTTGGAGACTTTGTGAACGACGTCGAACGACTCGCACAGTGTGAGTCCGTTGCTGGTGGCAACCTAACTTTCTCCAGTGTCGACGAAGTCATCGGACCTCGATTGCGTTACATCACCAATGGATCGATCATCATCACAAACGTGTCTAATTCATCCATTCTATTTCCACGCCTGTTGAGCGTTCACGGTGGCTCCGTGCGTGTTCACGACTACGGCGGTCGGTTGAAGCGTCTCGAAGGATTTCATGCGCTTGAATTGATTGAGGGAGATCTTGAGATTTCTGAGGCCCCAAACTTGACTGGCTGGGATGCGTTCACGTCGCTGTCGCGGGTCACTGGAAGTGTGACGCTGAAAACGCTCGCAATTGCGACGGTGGGGCTTCCATCTCTCATGGATGTGGGCATATTCACAGCTCGCGGTTTGCCTGCGCTCAACTCGCTCAAAGGACTCGAAAATCTTCGTTCGGTGAGAAAACTAGAACTGGACTCCGAATACGAATCATGGTCGTTCGGTGAGTGTGGATCGATAAACGTTACCGCCACGCCGCCAGTGCGAAACGTGTGCAACGACTCGCACATGACGTGCGTGGATAATCGATGCGTTGAAACGCTCTTGTCGACGCTCGCAAACGCGATAGAAGTTCGAACATTTACGTCGCTCGTTCTTCACGATGAACTCTATAGTCGGCGATTTCAGACTATATCGGGACACGCGATGACGACCGTGTTCGCGCCGAAAGACATAGCCTGGTACCATCGAAACTTGACGACTCCCGCTCGCGCGACCGCAGCAGAGCGCTCCGATATCATCGCGGCGCACGTGGTAATGAGCTCTTCCAATCATGCGCTTCGACATGGTCAGCGCCTAATCACCGATTTGGGCGTCAAAGAGGTAATGGTGAGTGCGTCTTCTGACACTGTTGCACACTCGCTTGTCGCAATCGAAACGGGACGTCGTCGGATCGTGCTCGGCGGATTTCCGGTGAAAGAGACGCGTTGTAGAGTGTACGGTACCGCAACGTTTTTTTGGAAAGAGTGTCTACCATCCATGTACACGGAAATAATCGTAAAATCGTCGGATGCCCGACTAGGCGTGGAGAGCAAATTTTCGCGCGCTGAGCAATCGATAGGACCTATATTTGCCTCACTCGAGAGCCGCGCTGATGGAGACGACGCGTTCTCGGAGGAAGACTTGGATTTCGAAGAAGAGTACGTGCGCGCGCTACTGTTTGACGAAATCATAGCGCCGTCGTCGTCATCGTCGTCATCGTCGTCCGCATTCGCGTCGAACTCGAACGTGCACGGCGCTATCGTGGATTCTGCTAGAAGATCATCCAACGGAATCGTACTCATCGTGGATGGAACCTTGTTTCCGAGAAGACTTGACAGAGTGCCTGCGCCGCAGGCAAACGGTTCGAGCTCGCCGATTCCATCGCGTCCACCGCCGACGCCGACGCCACAATTTTTGTCTCCACCGTCACCACCAGCTCAAAGACCACCGCCACCAATCCTTGGTTCATTCAATCCAATATATTGGCAAACACGCCCGCCGCCTCCGTCCGCAACTGCTGGAAGTGCGCGCGAGCCGCCGCCGTCACCACCTCCTTCAAAAGGCTCGTGCCTCGCGGTGCTTCCAAATATTTGCGGGCTGTGTGATTTCACGGACGACGCCGCACCGTGCTGCTGTGACAGTGAGTGCGCGCAAACTGGAGATTGTTGTTCGGACTATGCCGTGGTCTGCCTGTCGTAGTACAGTAGAAGAGATCTGAATTAGAGCAAAGTCAGTCGCGTGCGGTTGAGCGGATCGCTTGCTTTCGGAAAATGCGTTTTGTCGTCTCATGCGTCCTTTCGAGGACGGAATATGCTGATTTCATCGATCGCACAGCCTAATTACCAGCGCACAACCGTCATCTAGCGATACTGATCATCAGTGGGTCATCATTAACGTCGCGTTTGCTCGAGTTGTCGTCCCCTCGCTTCCCGCACCTTGGATTTAAAATATTTGAACCGACCGCTACTTTTTATACTCGTATTCGATGCGCAAACGCCGCTCCGTTCCCTCACCGACGGCGCTATGACTTAGCATGTACGTGTCCACCAACGCCTGTTGCATTTCGATGATGCGTCCCGATCGAGGCAATAGCTCGACAGGCTCGCGATGGGGAATGACGAGCTGCTCGACGGCCATGCGCACCTCTTCCAGGGCATCCGTTTCATCCGCGCTCGACGTAGTCGCTCGCTGTCTATTTTCTTGAGCACCACTTCCTCCGTTAAATCCATCACTTGCACCCGTTATGCCTAACATGGCTTGCAAAGCGCGAACGAGCTGCGCCGAGTTATCTGCCCGCACGGCGTAAATCGGCATACCTCGCGCTCTAGCCGCGTGTCGTAGCCACGTGGACGTCTTCACTTGCGATTTTGGCGCAATGACCACGCTCGCGTCTTCAAGAAGGTCAACCAAGCACACTCGATCACCCAAGTCCATGCTCTCCATGACGCGCTCCAGAGCGTCGCGACTAACTTTGAACGGAAACACTCGAAGAGCGTGCGGAGGGCACGTGTTGTCGTCTTCGTCGTCTTCGACGTCGTTCACGATGACGTCTTCGCCGCCGAGTTCGAAACGCGTGTTATCCACAAACTGTTGCGTCGTCGACGATGATCGACGTCGCGATGCGCTTGCGATTTCTAAAGCCGCGAGCTCAGAGCTCGATCGAGGCTGGACTTTTTGCGCCGTCGGTCGAGGCGCCGTCGCGTCGTACGCTAGGATTTCTCCAAGAACGCTCGCCTTTCGGCGACTTGTGTACTCTGCCTCCGTCGTCACCGTTCCATCTTCGTTCAGAACGCGTAGTTCGGTCATCGGCGACTGCCCCGCGAGTAAAGCGTCGACAGAAGCCGCGACGTCGGTGTGAACTCTCCAAGTGCCGATGTCGAGCATTTCCACGGCGATGGTAAACGTTGGTGGACCCGCCCTTTCGAGCACACTCTTCTGGACCCCTCGTCTACGTGCTTCGTCGTCGCCAAGAGTGACGCTCACAACACCACCTATCAAATCACATAACGCCGGGTTCTTCAAAACGTTCTCCAGCGTGTGTCCGTGCGCCGTACCAATCATCTGCACGCCTCGCTCGCTGATGGTTCGCGCTGCGTCCGCCTCTTGCTGCGTGCCGATTTCGTCAACCACCACCGTCTGGGGCGTGTGATTTTCCACGGCTTCGATGAGCACGAGATGCTGTTCGCTCGCGTTCGGGACTTGCATTCGACGGGCACCACCTATACCGCGATGGGGAACGTCGCCGTCGCCCCCGATTTCATTTGACGTATCAACGATGACGACACGGCGAGAATGCTCATCCGACAGAATGCGAGAAATCTCTCGAATAGCCGTCGTTTTTCCTACACCAGGCCGTCCGAGAAGTAGTATCGAATTATTAAACGTCGTCGCCGACGTTTCGGCGTCCAAAACGTCCCTGATAAGTTCGGCAGAACCCGAGATCGCGCGTCCGACTCGACACGTCGCGCCGATGACTTTGCCGTAACGATTCTTAATCGCGCTTATTCTGTGCAAAGTCCCGTTGATACCCGCGCGATTATCTCGTCCGACGTCTCCAACCTTTGTCATCATTCTATTCAAATCTTCGTACGTCACGAGCTCGTCCCCGATTGTGGCATCGCCGTCCGGAAACCGCGCCTTTGGTAGTCTTCCCAAGTCGAGCACGACTTCGGTGAGCTCGAGCCTTCGCGCGTCTTCCGCCAACGCCCGTCGCACGCGCTCGGGCGCCGCGTCGAGCAACAGCGCAATTTCTTTTTCGCTCGTCACCGCCGCCAGCGTCGCTCGCTTTCGAGCGGCGAGCACGTCCTCCTTCGTCAACGCCAACGCGCCCGCGCTCGAGGACGTCGACGTCGCGTCGTCGGCGTCGTCGACGGCGTCGCGCCGCGTCGCGCGCCGAGGGCTGGCGCGGCGCCATCGCGCGCTTCGTCGTCCCTTAGTCCACCCGTCGCACCGCGCGGACGCGGACGCGGACGTCGACGTCGTCGTCGGCGCCCCCCGCATCGCGCGTCGCCGTGTGTCGCGGCGTCCCGCGCGCGCTCGGACCGCCGGACCGCGGGCACGAGGCACGACTGACTCGCGCGCGTCACAACGCGCGCGCGCGACGAAGGCGACGCACCGACGCCTCGATCGCGTCGTCGGCGTCGTCGTCGAAGTCGCCGTCGCCATGGGCTCGCCCGGCGGACGCAGCGCCGTCGTCATCGCGTGCTGGTACACCGCCAACGTCGGCGTGCTGCTGCTGAACAAGTACATCTTATCCGTGTATGGGTTCCGATTCCCGGTGTTCATGACGCTGTGTCACATGTGCATGTGTTCGGTGTTATCCGCGGCGGCGAGAGAGTTTAAGATCGTGCCGAAACAGTTCATACGGACGAGGCGACACTACGCCAAGGTGGCGGTGCTGGCGGTGACGTTTGCGCTGTCGGTGCTGGGAGGAAACGTGTCTCTGAGGTACATTCCAGTGAGCTTCAATCAAGCGTTGGGAGCGACGACACCATTCTTTACGGCTATTTTTGCGTATCTCATGCTGCGTAAGAAGGAAACGACGGCGACGTACATGACGCTCATCCCCGTCGTCGGGGGCATAGCCGTGGCGACGTGGGGCGAGCCGAGTTTCAATTTTATTGGGTTCTGCGCGTGCCTCGTCGGGGTGTGCTGTCGAGCGTTAAAATCGGTGTTACAAGGATGGCTACTGACTCCAGCGGGGGAAAAGGAGGCGGAGAAAATGTCCAACTCGAACGAGAACAAGCTCGACAGTATGTCGCTTCTGTACTACATGTCGCCGGTGGCCATCGTGACGCTCGGAATTTGCACTTTCATCATGGAACCAGACGCAATATCGGCATTTTATGACGCGGCTGAGATGAATCCGCCATTCATTGCCATTCTCTTAGGAAACTGTTTCGTGGCGTATCTCGTCAACCTGACGAATTTTCTCGTCACGGCGCACGTCGGCGCGCTTTCGCTTCAAGTTCTCGGCAACGCGAAGGGCGTCGTGTGCACTATCGTTAGCATCATGCTCTTCCGTAACCCGGTGACGTTTCGCAGCGTAGCTGGATACACGATTACTATGGTCGGTGTTTGGCTTTACTCGTCGAGCAAGCGGCGTAGCGCCCGTTTGCAGGTCATCGAGAACGCCAACAAAAACTTAGCCTCAAAGGTGTAGCGCGATGATTCTCTTCCTGTTACTCGTTCTTTGCGTGTCGTTTCACTTGTATTTCGGTCTTCTAAAGGCGCGAGTCTAAATACTCGATTCTAAAGGCGCGAGTAATCTAAGCTTTCGTCGTCTGAAGACGCTTCGAACTCGCGTTCGTACGCGCGTGAGCCGTTTCCGTAAGCGCGCGGCGCTTCGTCGGACTCCTCATCGCTCGAGCCATGCCGCGACGATCCAGCCGATGTCGCCATCTTCATACGCGCTGTAGCGCTTTCCACTCGCGACCGCTGACTATGCACTCGCGCAACACTACGACCTCGCGTCGGCGTCGGCGTCGAGCTCGTCGCGCGAATCATCTCGAGGGTGCCATCATCGTCGTCGCTTCGGTTCACATCTTCAAAAGCCATATCACCTGCAGATGATACCCTTGTGCGTCCCCGACTAACGCTTCGAGAGCGACTGCGCGAACGCACGAGCCGATCAACGGCGTTCGCCGCCGCCAAAAGAGACGCCGCGTCTTGGGTTGGCAACGCGTCTCTCAGCGCAGACTTGACGTCTTCAAAGTCGAGATCGTCTTCGACTGCGATCGGAGACTGCGTTTTAGCGCGAATTTCTTCAAGGTTGGATCGCACAGTATCGATGACTTCATCGGTTGGATCATCGAACGGATCGAAATCGCCATGCGGCGATGCAGACGCCGGCGTAGTGCTCGCCGTGCTCGCGCGCTGAATGCTATTGTTCTTGCTCAAATGCGGCGTGCTCGGCGTCGCAGTGCCGCTGCCTGCCTTCGAACGCGCCCGACGCTTCTCAACATATGCATCTTGCCGTTCGCTCGGCGCGAGCTTGGTCGCCTCGCGTACGCTACGAGAAATTTGACGCGCCACACGCTTCAACGTCATCGTGGCGTAAAGAAAGTTGCTCTCGCCACTGCCACCCACACCTTCTTCTGAGGCACAAAAGCTAAATCGCTCAAGGATAATGGCGATGAACAAGTTCCCAAGGAAAAAGACGCTCGTGATGACGTACGTGACGAAATAAAATATGCTCACGTAGCGGGGAGAGCACGTCACATTAGCCGGTAGCGATGTGTTTTCGTAACAGCGATCGTCGACGTAAATGTCGGTGAAGTATCCTTGCCAATTTCCAGTGTAACTCACAAAAAGACTCACCATCGCTTTTGGGAACGTCACAAAGTTTGAGTACTCCGAAAGTGCAGCGCCGAGGTAATCTGAAGACATGTCGCCAAAAAGTGCGACACCGAGGCAAGCATAGATGTACATGAACAGCAGAGATAAAAGCGCGACATTGACGACTCCAGGAATCGCCGACAAGAATGTCGCGAAAAGTGTTCGCAGACCTTTGCTCACCTGAACAATTTTAAACAATCGCAAAAATCTCAGCATACGGAAAGCTCCACCAACGCCACTCTCGTAAACATCCGGGATGAGTAGACCGACGACACCGCTAACTGCCACGATGAAATCGATCTTATTCCAACCGCTCTGCCAGTAATTTTTCCACTTCATGGCGACGATCAAAAGATAAGCCTCAAGCATGTACCAGATCGCTAACGTGTTTCCCATCCAAACTTGATAGTCGTCCTCAGATTTCGACGGGTTCGCGCGTATTGCCATCATCGTGACCATGTTGAGTACGATCATGAAGACGGAAAACGCGTCAAAGGTATACTTAGACACTACGCCATGCACGACGGCTTTCCAGGGCGTTTCCGGTGGTGATCTACGCCAAGAGTTGTCAGCGTGCACCGTGGCGAGTAACATTGCTTGCTGCCACACGCGTTGCTCATCGGTGACAAGCAGCTTGCCGTCGTTCTCGTCGTGTGCGATACGATTGAAATTGTCGATGAGCGCCGACACAAAGAGATTTGCCCAGAGCAAGAAGCCAAAGAGAATCGATACGAAAAAGTAAACGCACGCCCACTTGGCGTTATCTCGGATAGGTTCTTGATCTACGCCGACGACATCCATCGCTTCGTACATGAGGTCTTGCCAATTGTCGCCGGTAGCGATGATGAACACGCTGAGGAAAGCCTCCGGAAAGGAATCAAAGTTAAACTTTGCCTTTCGCCAAACTCCCCCCGCCGCTAAGCACTGCGTTTTATTCGCAACAGTCACCGCGGTGTTCGTGCAACGATGCATCTTGCCCAGAAACAACTCCATACCCAGCACTGACAACATCGTGAGCATCGCGAGGCCGACCACGCACACGGATGAAATCGCCGGCAGTGAAGACATGATGGCTTCGACTACGACTCGCAACCCCTTAATTCGTTTAACCGATCGTAAAGGACGTAGAACCCTCACAACGCGTAACGATCGTATTGGCAGAGCGTCGCCAAGCAAGACAATCAACCACGAAGTGACGACCACAACGGCATCCATGATGTTGAACTTCGACTTGAAGTACGACCCGTGAAACCTCCACGCCCCAAGCCCAAACAGTTTCAAACACATTTCGATGGTGAAGCATGTGTTGAAACAAATATCGAGAATCAAGTATACCCTTTCCATATTCGAGTCAGCCGCTGGAAACGAGTTCGTTTCCGTGGCGAGCAATACTGAACTCGCACCAATCAAGAGCAATACGACAACGTCAAACCAAGGATGCTTCACGAAGCGAAGCGCCTTGAGTCTTAGTTGGTCTCTTTCGTCGGATTCATCAATGCCGTAAAATGACATCGCTATACGAAAGTTATCATTTCGCACGTAATGCACCAACGATTCCGCCTCAGCTACGGGGTCGTTGTCGGGAAAGAGGGCATGATGCGGAATAAAGTCGCCGTTGATGTCGATCAAGTTGAGGTCTGCGTGTAAGTCCTCGTCCTTTGTCATGATGCAGCGGACGCTGAGTGGAACTAAGCGACTCGCATCGACGTCATCACGATCCAAAAGTTTGGCGCTGATGCTGTCAACAATTGCTCGACGCTTCAACTCGTTCGCCTTGTGCGACTTGGCCAGTCGCTCGCGAGCCTTTATCACGGATCGCCGCCGCATCGTCTTCGCGACTTCGAGCGATTTCGCAGAGTGATGCTCATAACCTAGCGTCACGAGCCAATGTCGCACGACCGCAACTTCGTGGACGCGTCGCATTTGAGCGATTCGTTCTTTGCGCAAGCGCCTCGCCTCGAACGGATCGCCAAACACATGTAGCGCTACTTCATCACCTTCGACTTCGTCGTCGTCGCTGTCGCTGTCTGTCTTCTCTTCGTCTTCATCGAGACCTAAACCTGCTTCCGTTGCGCTCTTCGCCCTCGAGCGCTCTTGATTGCGCTTTGTCCACGCCTCGTTTGCTTTGAGATGAACCCATTCAGGGAAGTCGTCTTCGTCAAACCCCATGGATTTAGCCATTTCCCGCGCAAAGCGCTCTCGTCGCGGAACTTTCATGGTGATAATCGATGCGACTTTACCTTCTTCGGTGACACAATCGATAAGAATTCCAAGTACGAGCGCCAAAATCGATGTCGTGATCAAGCACCAAACGACCATGTAAAGTCCCGCCGCGTCACCGTCAGCTTTCATAGTGCCCCAAGCGACTTCAAACGTGTTCTCGCCCGTGCTCACCACAAAGAGCGTCACGATGGACGAAAAAAAGTCTCTGAAATTCAATCTCTCATCGTCCAAATCACCTTTCGCAGAAAAGAGCTGCGTACCGAGGATCGCAAACATAATCATGAAGATTGCCCATACCAATAAAAACACCCAAATACGCTGCGCTCCTAGTACGACCGCACGCAATATTTTCTGAAAGCTCGTACTCCTACGAAAGACGCGCGCAATGCGCAAAACTCTCAACACGCGCAGTATGCGAAGGAAGGACAGGTTCACGCCAGATCCAGAGCTTATAGCTGATAGTGTCATATCAATTATACCGGAGAGAACGACCAAGCCATCCAGTCGATTCCACGTCGTCTTCCAGTACGCTACGGGTCCGACAGCAAAATGTTTCAGCGCAAACTCGGAGCAAAACACCGCGAAAAAGAAGTACTCGGCGTTTTCTCTAAATAGCTCCAGCGACGGATTCGGTTCTGCAGTCACTGACATCATCGTAAATGTGTTCAGTATAATGGTGATGTTCACGAAAGACTCGAATCGAACGTCAGCGACGAGAGCGAGTGCCTTGAGTCGCCACTTCTGCATGCCCTCGGAACCATCAATTTCATCCTGACCTGGCAACCTGAACGACGAGAGTGTTGATCCAACGCCGCTCAAGAATGACTTCGAGTAAACCGAGGGTCGCGTTGATTCGAACATTTGTGAAAGGCCCGTCGCGCCATCACCGAGCGTCTCGCGATCCATCGAGGCGCTTTCATCTTCGATGTCACTCAACGTCGCGCAAATGACCGACGTGAACAGTTGAAGCACAAAGAAACCTCCGATGAGAACGACAACGAAGTAAAATATCAACGCAGGCGCCGTCCCAGCGGCCCGCGCGGTAGGCCATGCGATCTCATTCCATCCATCGACCGTCATAATTTGTAAAACGACAAACGCACCCTTGGCAAAATCGTCAAAGTTGACGAAGCCGTCGACGGGTGACACGCCGGAATCGCAGCAATACGTATCGTTCGAGACGAGCGTATTCTTTCTACGATTCAGGCATAGCAGCTCATCTGAAGGATAATTTGGGCTTTCCGCGCTCGCCGCGGCCGACGTCGGGTAGTCGGCGACGAGGGTGCTACAAATCGCCGTCGCCGCGACGTTTGACGACCCGGCGCCCGAATACTCTCGCGAGTTCAAGCGACCACCGAACGACATCATACCGACTACGGTGCAAACGATCACGAACCACGACATGAATACCACGACGTCGAGCAAGAGCGGAATCGATTTCCGAATCGTCTCTAGAACCATTCTTCCAGATTTGAATTTGTTCAGCGCTCGAAGGGGCTGAATCGTGCGCAACAGTCGCAGCGTCCCGACTCCGCTCGAGCCTGAGCTACTCAAGTCTACGATCCCAACCACAACCACGACGAAATCGAAAATATTGCTTCGCTCCGTCAAGTACGCCTTCGATCCGATGGCGAAGCCACTCGCTATAACTTTCACCAGTGCTTCGAACGCGAAGACGACGACAAAAACCACTTGCAACGCCCACGACCCGTCCGCGGTCAGCGGTACGGAGCCTCCTCGAGCGACGTAGGCGCGCTCGGGAAGTTCCATCGCCAACACAGCGGCGTTAAGCGCCACTACGGCGAAAACGAACACCTGAAAGCTCGTGGCTCGCGCGATTTTCGCGCACATTTGTCGCACCCTGGACGCGTCGCTAAAGCACAACAAGCTCCGCTCGTCGTCGTACACGCGCGCGTACGCCTTCTTCACGCTCTGTTTCGCGCCTTCGTACGCTTTTCGCGCGGTCCCGCGCGACGCCGCGCCACTTTTCCTCGCGCCGTCGCCATCGCCCTCCGAAAGCCCCCCGCCCGCGGCGTGCGGGGAGAACGCGTGCGGCGACGACGGCGACGGCGACGGCGACGGCGACGGCGACGGCGCCATCGATCGCGCGCCGCGGACGCGCCGCGGACGGTGTCGCCTGACCTGCGCGAGTGAAGTTGCGCGCGACGTGACGTGGCGTGGCGTTCGCCATCGTCAATGCGCCCGTCGGAGACGAACGCTCCGCGCCCCGAGCGGGCGTCCGCAGCCGTTGGTCGGTGCGCGCGCGCCGCGCGACGCGAGTGCGCGACGCGACGCGGAAACCGCGAGCGAGGGTTCGAGCGAATATGCGCGCGGGCGTCGTCGCGCGCGCGGTCTCGGCGCCGGCCGACGCGCGCGCGCGACGTCGCGCGCGCGACGACGCCCGCGCGCGCGTCGTCGCGCGCGCGACATCCGAGCCGACGCCGGCGTCGTCGACGACGAATGCGAAGAGCGAGCGACGCGCGAGAGAACGCGCGAAGCGAGAGGAAGAGATGGAAGCGTTATCGCGTCGACAAGACGCCGCGCGCGTGGTGTCGCGCGTCGTGAAGACGGGAGGTGCTCCGGCGAGCGGGACGGCGACGTCGACGAACGGCGGCGACGGCGACGACGGAAAGAGAAATGCGTTGGCCGGTGTCACGGGACGCGCTCCGGCGATGACGCCAGAGATCGTGGAAGAAGAAGTCGAGCGCGAGCGCGTCGCGTTCGCGAACGAAGTGGCGTTGATGTTCGTGGCGGGGGCAATATTGGGGCCTTTACTCGACCACCAACACTCGCGATTCGACGTGTTGCACTACGCGACGCCGTTGCAAATTCATTTTGATGCCCTATTCGCACCGTTGTGGAACTCGCCGTTCGGTCCAATCATGAATTTCATAGCCCCCGAACCGGTGAAGGACCTGTTTCGAATCATGTTTGTGAACGAAAATGGTGTTTTAGAGACTGGGTGGTGGGTGCCACCGCTGTTTGGCGCCGCGGCAATCGTCATCGGTCTCGGGCACACGAGTCTCGATGAATTTCGCATTCGCTCGTCGGTGAAGCGCGCGAGAGAGATTGAGATACGAAAAGGTCTCCAAGGCACCGAACAAATCGTGAGTAGGACGTCAGAGTTGATTGAAAATGCAAAAGGCAAGCCCGCTTTGGGTTGGCAGCCGAGCTGGGTGAGCGTCAATCTGTGCATCAGCGTCTTTGCGTTTCAATACCTCGTCTCTGGAATTTTGGCGTCGCCGCAATCGCCCTTCGTGGATGGTTTCCTGCCGTACCATTTGATTGATATATTTTTGTGCGTATGGGCGGTGACGACGTGGTATTTCTTCGACAACAGCGCGCAGGGACTGTTCATGGCTAGTTTAACCGCGGTGTGCGGGCCCGTGGCGGAAATCGTGTTGATCAACTACGGTCATCTGTATTCGTACTCTCATCCAGATATCCTTGGAATCCCCACGTGGATTCCATGGGTTTACTTTTGCGGCGGACCGGCCGTGGGGAATCTGAGTCGCCAAGTGCGCAACACGCTCCGCCGACAGAGCGGCTTGCCCGGTCCGACGACGCGAGTTGTATCGTACGAGAAGCGGAAATGGGCGTCAGCGCGAGCGAGTGCGTCCATCTCCAACTCAGGCACTTTGGATGCCGCTGCGTACGCTGCGTTGGACCGTGAAAAGCGCGTGGTAAACAAGAACTTCAAGGAGATTCCAAAGGGGCGATTCACCATTCTCACAGACGGACCGATGGACATCCAAACGTTAGCGAAGAAGCGCCAGGAGGAGGAAGAACTGACGAGAGCGCTACAGAGCGCGCGCGGAGGTACTCAGAAACGTCGACGTGCGGTTCGCAGGTATGTGGCGAGGCAGAACGACCTCAAGTCTGGGAGAAAGAGCGTTCGAGAGCGCATCGTGCGCCTTCTCGTGCGACGCAAGCCCGACGACGTCGCGCTCTTGACTACCGAGGAGGACAAAGCGAGCCGACTCTCTAAGATTCAGCAGGAAATTATGCGCGTTGAAGCGACGCTTGACGAAGTGGAGCGAATGAAACAACTCAAAAAGCGACTCGAGACCATCAAGATGAATATCGAGGAGGCGGCGCCGCCGCTCATGCCCAAGCTCCGACGGTTCAAGAGTCGCCTCGACGACGCCGTGCCGGCGCCTTGGAAGCCGACGTACGAAGCTTTAGAGGACGCCATTGGAGATTCAATCGTACCTTTGGTGCGAGACAACACTCCTGAAAGCGTCCGCAAGGCTATGAAGGGGTCGTTTGAAACGGAAGAACTGCGAAGACAGCACATTGCGCGCATGAACGCCGAATTGATCGAGATTCAAGCCGAGTTGACGAAAAACATACAGGCGAGAGCGACGAAACGAGACGCGGCGCCATAGATATACCTTAGTCCTGTAGTATTATTAAACGCACGCAACGACAACATGCAGCGTGTGGCTTACTGAGTCAGAAAGCGCGAATGCGTCGTCGCCCGCGTGGGCGAGTGAGAAGGGGCGAAGAGTGCCAGTCGATCGACATTGAGTGGAGCTGCTCGCGTTCCGTCGCTATGACGGTGATGACGGACCCGCGTGCGGCGAACGCGCAGCGTGGGTACATCATGTTCTTCGTGTTTTTCTTTCTCTTGCTCACCGCGAACGACTTCACGCCCGCCAAGACGCGAAGGAATCAGCGCGCGAACGGTGGCCGCGATGGACAGGGAATGAAAGGTGAAATCGGTGCGCGCGGTGCGACGAGGACGGAGGAGGTGCGGGATAAGGTGATCATAGATTTGAGCGAATCCAACGCCGCGCTCGAGGTGGAGAACCGCCTTTTGCGCGCGTCCGTGATCGGTCTCCGGACCGCGCTGACGAAACACGAAGGAGGCGCCGCCGAGGCCAAGGCGTTCGACGAGGCGTACAATCTCACGAGCCTAAGTCTCGGTGAAAACGATAGGGAGGGTGGAGTTTTACAGTTAAAGGGAAGGAATGCACTCGCGAACGCGGGCGTTGCGAAAGAGGACGCCGAAAACGAAATCCCGGGCGAGCTCGCCGGAGCGTCGCGGAGGATCTTACGAAACCTCCGCCAGAGTTTGGCCGACGGCACGGCGGCGTAGTCGATTTTAGCAGCGCATGATTCTTTCTTTGTATTCTATGAGACGTAGATGTCATCTCGCATTTCTTATCGCACGATATCGTCACCGCCGTACGATATGATATCCGCACCGCCCAACCTCACCTCTGCAACAAAATAAAGCGCTGAAATTCCCGCGCGCGCGAGCGTATCTTTGGTTGGTTGGTTACGCCAAAACGCGTCGCGTCGTTCGTGCCGCCGAGAGCGAGGCGCGAGGCGCGAGCGGTGCGCGTCGTCGATGTCGGCGCGCATCGCCGCGAGTATCGTGCCTCGCGCACGTCCGAGGTCGCGCGCGTCGACGCGCGCGTCGCGAAGACGGGGCGACGCGGCAACGCGGCATCGTGTGCGAGCGCACGCGGCGGAGACGTCGCAGCGCGGCCGCGCGCCGCCGACGGTAGAAAACCATCGCGTCGGAAGTCGTTCGGTTGCGGGCTCGCGATCGGCATCGCGCTCGTTCGACGACGACGTCTCGTCGTCGGGGTCGTTCGACGAAGGCGCCCGCGTGGTCAAGGCGAGACCGCTGCGGTTACTCACGTCGTATGTCGACGTCGTCGAGGCGTTGTGTCGTGAACTTGGAACGACGAGTAAGGGCGATAGCGTAGAGTTCAGCGTGTACGTGTTCGAGCGCGGGAAATCGAGCGACAAAGTCGTCGCGGCGATGAAGAGAGCGGTCAAGCGAGGCGTGCGCGTGAAGTGCTCTGTGGACGGTTCCGTTGTGAGCAAGTTCACGCGATGGTGCGAAGGGACGACGACGTTAACGGCAGAGTTAGAAGCGCTACAAGAAGAACTCGGGGCGGAGCATTTTTCGTTCACACCGGTTTCGCAAGCGACGCACGCAAAGTTCATGATTGTCGAGCGAAAACACGGCACCGGATTGCCGTCGGTTATATTCGGCGGCGTCAACGTCGGCGATAGATTTACAAATTGGCGCGATTTCGCCATTAGAGCGGATGGTCGAGCGGCTGTGGACGCCATGCGGTATGCATTGGGAAGCTTCGAGCGCACAATTACGTCGAACGACGACGCAGATATCGTTTTTGCGAGTAATCTACCGACGGGCTGGTCTCCAATCGCCTGGACTTTCCCTAGATATATGACCTTTCCCGGGCGTTTCGAGGTGAAGCAAGCGATGAAACAGTTACTTCGAGACACCAGGTACTCGAAATATTCCGTCGCGATGGCCTACATTGATTCCATGGGAGCGGATATGCTCGCCGAAATGTTGAGGCGACGCGACGCGTCACTCACGCTCATCGTCCCTCGAACGCCGAACGTGTATCACGACGCAAATCGCAAGGCGCTCAAACGACTGGTCGACGTGAACGCGTCGCGGCGAAGCGGTGACTCGAACAACTTGAAAATATTTCTCATAGACGACATGCTGCACGCCAAGGTGTTGTACGCGGAGAGCGAGGACGAATCCGTGGCGGATTTCGGGATGTTGGGGAGCTGCAACTTGAAGCAACGTTCGCTCGGGCAGTTTGTCGAGCTCAACGCTTCGATTCGGCAGCCAGCGCTAACGATGGCTCTGCGAAGACAGCTTGTGCAGCTCGTGGAAGAGTCTTTACCGCTGACTAAAGATGATTTAGTCTTCAGCGAACCGAAGGCGACCATCGAAGAGTGGCTCGGTTGAGAATTGTATTATAGATGCTGCTAAACTACGACGTGTGTGCGTTCTAAATGTCAACGATGACGAACAACTCTGCGCGATGTACTCCGGTGCTTTCATCGTCTTTGCTAATCTCGCCTCGTTCTATGATTTTCATCGCGCTGTATGTGATGGCTTTAATCTCCGTGCCTTGACGCGTCTCACCGTCGACGAACGTCGTCCCGCCCACAACTGCTCGAATACTCCATTCGTCTCGATTGAACTCGCAAACTTGCACCGCCGTGCATATGAGCATCTCTGTGTGAAACGTGAACAAAAGCTCGTCGAGAAATGCGAAGAGCAAGGTGTCTAAATCATGCCCGCTCGCGCGTATTTCCTTGAATCGCGTCGTCCGCACTCGAGCGCAGTCCTCCAGCGGGGTCATGTAATCAAACATCGCCAGCGCGGCCCAGGCGTAGGCTTCAGCGAGATCGCATCCCCAGGCGTGTATCTGAATGTCAGCCGTGTGGTCTTTATAAGCGTATTGCACTCCTCTTCGCGCTCGCATGTCGTCTTCGTCTTCGTCCTCGCGCGCTCGAAAGTCATCGTGTTCTGGCGCGTATCGCACGACGCGCGCGTCCGTGCTTTCGAATCCCCGTCGAACGTCCTCATCGTCCGTCGTCAGCGGCGTCGGGTCGGCCTCAGCCGCCGAAGAAGTCGAAGCCGTCCTCTCCGTCATCGCTGTGTCTCGTCGCGGTTTCTTCTTCGCTCGTTGTGGCAGCACGTCGTGGGCGACGCCAATAACTCGCTCGCTCGTCGCGTTCGTCATCTTGCTCGCGATTCGTCGTCGTTCGATTCGTCGTCGCCCACGTCGTCGTGTGAGGAGTTTTTCGTGCATCGGCGCGTCACACGACGACGTGAGCGACGACTCTCCTCGTTCGATCGCTCGTCGCGTCATGCACGCGAGCGACAGCGTGCCGCGAGTATCTCTCATCAAGCTCGCGGACGGCGACGACGTCGAAATCGCGCGTCTGGGTGAAGCGCTGACGTCGAGCGAGCGTGTCGGTTACTTCGAGCTCGACGCTCGAGACGTCGGCGAGGCGTCAACGTCGCGCGTCGCGCCGTTCGACGTCGCGCGCACGTACGACATCGCCCGAACGTTCTTCTCGCTGCCAGAAGACGTGAAGGCGCTGTACGTACACTCGCAATACGCGAACGAGAGCGGTGGTTTCGTGCCCCTGCTGGAAGAGTACTCTTACCAAAAGAAAACAGCCGCGCTCGTCGAGTCGTTTGATGTCGTTCGAGAGTTGAGCTCATGTGAGATTGAGCAAGTGCGAGACGAACGAGGTGACGACGCGGCACGAGGACTTGGACCTATGGATTGGCCGGTGGAGGTGCCCGCGATGCAAAGTGCGTTTTGCAGTTTTTACAGCGCGTGCGATGGCGCGGCGAGGACGCTGTATCGATGCTTTGCGAAGGCGCTTCACGTCGACGACGAAGACGTCTGGGTAAAGAAATTTGGCAATACGTCACACTGCAGCATGCGCGCAATGCGATATCCATCGATGAAAGTGGGTGACGAAGCGAACGAGGAGGACTCGACTACGCGACGCAGCGAACGAATCGCCGCGTCGAAAGTGGAAATAGTTGGTATCTCGGAGCACACAGACTTTGAATTCTTCACACTTCTTCATCAGACGTGCGAAGGATTAGAGCTCCAAGGGCGAGATGGTGCGTGGCGCTCGGCGCCGGCGTACGAGAATGAGGCCATTTTTACGTGCATTCTGTCGGACGCTTTCGAGATTTTTACAAACGGAGTCGTACGCGCGACGCCGCATCGCGTTCGACCATCTCGCGATGGACGAGATCGATTATCGCTCGTGAGATTCAACGGTCTCAACGACGACGCCGTCATTGCGCCACTTCCACAGTTTGTCACTCCGCATCGTCCGTTGAATGCAGCGTACGAACCGCGGACACAAGGCGATCACGTCGGACAAAACGTCACTCGCGCCAGCGACAACCTCGCCGATATGATCGACAAGCAGGTGTACCCGAAATCAGAGCTTACGAGACCGCCAAAGCGTTTTGCTCAGCTTCTCGTTTTGGACGTCGCCAACGGTCGCATCCTGCTGGGGAAGCACACGCGCGGCGAATTCGCCGGCCGCTACACCGGCTTCATCGCCGAAGTCGACAGCGAGAAGGATTTAGTCCCACTGGACGTCGCTCGGTCCGTCGCACTAGAGGAAGCAGGTCTCAACCCCTTGGCGTGCGATGCTTTGAACGATCCGAAAGATCTTTTTGAAGCCGCGCGCTTCGTATTTCGCGGTTGGATGCCAGATGGTGGTCTCGCCGTCGAGCACGAATTTGTGTGCGCGTTTCGCGACGGCACGAGCGTCGCGAAGTTGTTTCCAACTCACGCGCGCGCGTCAGCTGACATCATTCCGACGTGGTTTCAACAACAAGAAATACCGTATGCAGATATGCCTGAGGACGACGCGATATGGTATCCCATCGTGTTGGGACGCTTTTCGAAACACGACGGTGTCGACGAATCGCTCGTCATTGGGCATTTCGATTTCTCAGGCGACGAAGGCGAGCTCACCGACCATGCCGTACACGAAGTCGAGTTTCGACACAGCTCATTCAATCGTTCGTCCACCGCGCGCGTTCTCGCACGTCTAGAACGTCTAGAAGGTAGAAGCGTGTAAGCGTGTAGAAGACGATGATGGCACCCTCGAGATGATTCGCGCGACGAGCTCGACGCCGACGCCGACGCGAGGTCGTAGTGTTGCGCGAGTGCATAGTCAGCGGTCGCGAGTGGAAAGCGCTACAGCGCGTATGAAGATGGCGACATCGGCTGGATCGTCGCGGCATGGCTCGAGCGATGAGGAGTCCGACGAAGCGCCGCGCGCTTACGGAAACGGCTCACGCGCGTACGAACGCGAGTTCGAAGCGTCTTCAGACGACGAAAGCTTAGATTACTCGCGCCTTTAGAATCGAGTATTTAGACTCGCGCCTTTAGAAGACCGAAATACAAGTGAAACGACACGCAAAGAACGAGTAACAGGAAGAGAATCATCGCGCTACACCTTTGAGGCTAAGTTTTTGTTGGCGTTCTCGATGACCTGCAAACGGGCGCTACGCCGCTTGCTCGACGAGTAAAGCCAAACACCGACCATAGTAATCGTGTATCCAGCTACGCTGCGAAACGTCACCGGGTTACGGAAGAGCATGATGCTAACGATAGTGCACACGACGCCCTTCGCGTTGCCGAGAACTTGAAGCGAAAGCGCGCCGACGTGCGCCGTGACGAGAAAATTCGTCAGGTTGACGAGATACGCCACGAAACAGTTTCCTAAGAGAATGGCAATGAATGGCGGATTCATCTCAGCCGCGTCATAAAATGCCGATATTGCGTCTGGTTCCATGATGAAAGTGCAAATTCCGAGCGTCACGATGGCCACCGGCGACATGTAGTACAGAAGCGACATACTGTCGAGCTTGTTCTCGTTCGAGTTGGACATTTTCTCCGCCTCCTTTTCCCCCGCTGGAGTCAGTAGCCATCCTTGTAACACCGATTTTAACGCTCGACAGCACACCCCGACGAGGCACGCGCAGAACCCAATAAAATTGAAACTCGGCTCGCCCCACGTCGCCACGGCTATGCCCCCGACGACGGGGATGAGCGTCATGTACGTCGCCGTCGTTTCCTTCTTACGCAGCATGAGATACGCAAAAATAGCCGTAAAGAATGGTGTCGTCGCTCCCAACGCTTGATTGAAGCTCACTGGAATGTACCTCAGAGACACGTTTCCTCCCAGCACCGACAGCGCAAACGTCACCGCCAGCACCGCCACCTTGGCGTAGTGTCGCCTCGTCCGTATGAACTGTTTCGGCACGATCTTAAACTCTCTCGCCGCCGCGGATAACACCGAACACATGCACATGTGACACAGCGTCATGAACACCGGGAATCGGAACCCATACACGGATAAGATGTACTTGTTCAGCAGCAGCACGCCGACGTTGGCGGTGTACCAGCACGCGATGACGACGGCGCTGCGTCCGCCGGGCGAGCCCATGGCGACGGCGACTTCGACGACGACGCCGACGACGCGATCGAGGCGTCGGTGCGTCGCCTTCGTCGCGCGCGCGCGTTGTGACGCGCGCGAGTCAGTCGTGCCTCGTGCCCGCGGTCCGGCGGTCCGAGCGCGCGCGGGACGCCGCGACACACGGCGACGCGCGATGCGGGGGGCGCCGACGACGACGTCGACGTCCGCGTCCGCGTCCGCGCGGTGCGACGGGTGGACTAAGGGACGACGAAGCGCGCGATGGCGCCGCGCCAGCCCTCGGCGCGCGACGCGGCGCGACGCCGTCGACGACGCCGACGACGCGACGTCGACGTCCTCGAGCGCGGGCGCGTTGGCGTTGACGAAGGAGGACGTGCTCGCCGCTCGAAAGCGAGCGACGCTGGCGGCGGTGACGAGCGAAAAAGAAATTGCGCTGTTGCTCGACGCGGCGCCCGAGCGCGTGCGACGGGCGTTGGCGGAAGACGCGCGAAGGCTCGAGCTCACCGAAGTCGTGCTCGACTTGGGAAGACTACCAAAGGCGCGGTTTCCGGACGGCGATGCCACAATCGGGGACGAGCTCGTGACGTACGAAGATTTGAATAGAATGATGACAAAGGTTGGAGACGTCGGACGAGATAATCGCGCGGGTATCAACGGGACTTTGCACAGAATAAGCGCGATTAAGAATCGTTACGGCAAAGTCATCGGCGCGACGTGTCGAGTCGGACGCGCGATCTCGGGTTCTGCCGAACTTATCAGGGACGTTTTGGACGCCGAAACGTCGGCGACGACGTTTAATAATTCGATACTACTTCTCGGACGGCCTGGTGTAGGAAAAACGACGGCTATTCGAGAGATTTCTCGCATTCTGTCGGATGAGCATTCTCGCCGTGTCGTCATCGTTGATACGTCAAATGAAATCGGGGGCGACGGCGACGTTCCCCATCGCGGTATAGGTGGTGCCCGTCGAATGCAAGTCCCGAACGCGAGCGAACAGCATCTCGTGCTCATCGAAGCCGTGGAAAATCACACGCCCCAGACGGTGGTGGTTGACGAAATCGGCACGCAGCAAGAGGCGGACGCAGCGCGAACCATCAGCGAGCGAGGCGTGCAGATGATTGGTACGGCGCACGGACACACGCTGGAGAACGTTTTGAAGAACCCGGCGTTATGTGATTTGATAGGTGGTGTTGTGAGCGTCACTCTTGGCGACGACGAAGCACGTAGACGAGGGGTCCAGAAGAGTGTGCTCGAAAGGGCGGGTCCACCAACGTTTACCATCGCCGTGGAAATGCTCGACATCGGCACTTGGAGAGTTCACACCGACGTCGCGGCTTCTGTCGACGCTTTACTCGCGGGGCAGTCGCCGATGACCGAACTACGCGTTCTGAACGAAGATGGAACGGTGACGACGGAGGCAGAGTACACAAGTCGCCGAAAGGCGAGCGTTCTTGGAGAAATCCTAGCGTACGACGCGACGGCGCCTCGACCGACGGCGCAAAAAGTCCAGCCTCGATCGAGCTCTGAGCTCGCGGCTTTAGAAATCGCAAGCGCATCGCGACGTCGATCATCGTCGACGACGCAACAGTTTGTGGATAACACGCGTTTCGAACTCGGCGGCGAAGACGTCATCGTGAACGACGTCGAAGACGACGAAGACGACAACACGTGCCCTCCGCACGCTCTTCGAGTGTTTCCGTTCAAAGTTAGTCGCGACGCTCTGGAGCGCGTCATGGAGAGCATGGACTTGGGTGATCGAGTGTGCTTGGTTGACCTTCTTGAAGACGCGAGCGTGGTCATTGCGCCAAAATCGCAAGTGAAGACGTCCACGTGGCTACGACACGCGGCTAGAGCGCGAGGTATGCCGATTTACGCCGTGCGGGCAGATAACTCGGCGCAGCTCGTTCGCGCTTTGCAAGCCATGTTAGGCATAACGGGTGCAAGTGATGGATTTAACGGAGGAAGTGGTGCTCAAGAAAATAGACAGCGAGCGACTACGTCGAGCGCGGATGAAACGGATGCCCTGGAAGAGGTGCGCATGGCCGTCGAGCAGCTCGTCATTCCCCATCGCGAGCCTGTCGAGCTATTGCCTCGATCGGGACGCATCATCGAAATGCAACAGGCGTTGGTGGACACGTACATGCTAAGTCATAGCGCCGTCGGTGAGGGAACGGAGCGGCGTTTGCGCATCGAATACGAGTATAAAAAGTAGCGGTCGGTTCAAATATTTTAAATCCAAGGTGCGGGAAGCGAGGGGACGACAACTCGAGCAAACGCGACGTTAATGATGACCCACTGATGATCAGTATCGCTAGATGACGGTTGTGCGCTGGTAATTAGGCTGTGCGATCGATGAAATCAGCATATTCCGTCCTCGAAAGGACGCATGAGACGACAAAACGCATTTTCCGAAAGCAAGCGATCCGCTCAACCGCACGCGACTGACTTTGCTCTAATTCAGATCTCTTCTACTGTACTACGACAGGCAGACCACGGCATAGTCCGAACAACAATCTCCAGTTTGCGCGCACTCACTGTCACAGCAGCACGGTGCGGCGTCGTCCGTGAAATCACACAGCCCGCAAATATTTGGAAGCACCGCGAGGCACGAGCCTTTTGAAGGAGGTGGTGACGGCGGCGGCTCGCGCGCACTTCCAGCAGTTGCGGACGGAGGCGGCGGGCGTGTTTGCCAATATATTGGATTGAATGAACCAAGGATTGGTGGCGGTGGTCTTTGAGCTGGTGGTG
>Ga0206682_10000343_pt1 | contig 50910 bp, 36 predicted proteins | sample M240m12015metaG_FD_155444 | JGI IMG/M metagenome (GOLD analysis project Ga0206682, IMG submission 155444) | Ammonia-oxidizing marine archaeal communities from Monterey Bay, California, United States - M2 40m 12015 | ecosystem: Environmental > Aquatic > Marine > Intertidal zone | place: USA... | reverse complement strand
TGGGGCCTCGCGCGCGATGATTATCGCCGCGTCTGGATAACGCGTCATCGCGCGACGACGCGTTATCCAGACGCGCGATGGCGATGGCTCGCGACGTCGACGACGCGCGAGCGCTCATCTACGGCCTGCGACCGTTCGCGCCGAGCGCGGCGCTGCGACGACGACGCGATGGGGGGGCGGGACTCGACGCGACGACGCGCGGCGGCCGAGCGCCGGGCGCGCGCGCGCGAGGGACGAACGCGGCGCCGTTCGCGGCGAGCGCGAGCGAAAGCGACGCGGCGGGGATGAAATTCGCGAAGGATGTGTTCGCGGGGACGTGCGGCGGGGTCACGGTGACGCTGCTGGGGCACCCGTTCGACACGGTGAAGGTTTTGTTGCAGACGCAGAGCAGTAAGAATCCGGTGTACTCGGGGGCGGTGGACGCGGCGAGCAAGGTGATCAAGGCGGAGGGCGTGGGAGGATTGTATCGTGGGGTGACGTCGCCGCTCGCGGGACAGATGTTCTTCCGGGCGACGCTGTTTTTTGCGTACGCGCGCGCGAAGGAATTCGTGGGGGTGTCTCCGGAGGACCCGCTGAGTTACGCGAAGGCGGGCGCGATGGCGTGGTTGGCGGGGACGTTCTTTGAGTCTCCGATCGATTTGTACAAATCGCAGTGGCAATGTCAACTCGTCAAGGCGAAGGCTGATCCCACGTACAAGTCGCCGTACGGAAGCGTGGTGGACGTCGTCAAGGAGTCGTGGAAGTACAACGGCGTTCGCGGGCCGTACCAGGCGTTTCACGCGACGATGGCGCGGAACTTGCCCGCCGGCGCGGTGTACTTTGGGGTGTTTGAAAACGTGAAGAACTCGTTCGCGAAGACGAACGAGGATGGAAAAGCGACGAACGCGCAAATTATTTTATCCGGAGGCATCGGTGGTTTCTTTTACTGGTCGTTGTTCTATCCCATCGACGTCATCAAGAGCGCCTTGATGACGGACGCCGTGAACCCGGCCAAGCGCAAATTTACCGGATTCTTCGATGCCGCGGGCAAGCTGTACGCCTCGGGCGGCGTCAAGGCTTTTTACAGAGGCCTTGTCCCGTGTCTCTTGCGCGCGTCTCCCGCCAACGCGGGTATGCTCTTCACGGTGGACTACATTCGGCGCATCATAGATTGATTTGTTTAGGAGATTTTAAGTCAGTACTATCACCGACACATCGCTCAACGGATTCTAGTGTCTAATCGGCGTTACAATTCTAATTTCTTCGCGGCGACGACCACACCGTCGGCGTCGGCGTACACGTAGCTCCCCGGCTCGAAATCGACGCCGGCGAAACTCACCCGCGCGTCTCGACGTCCCGGATCCCGCTTACTACTCTTCAACGGGTGCGTCCCTATCGCCTTCACGCCGACATCAAATCTCGCGATATCTTCGCTATCACGCACGCACCCATTCACGATGATACCACTCCATCCATTCGTCGCCGCCATCTCCGCCAAGTTGTCTCCCAACAGCGCGCAGCGCGTCGACGCGCCGCCGTCGACGACGAGCACTCGCCCCCTCCCCGGCTCTTCGAGCGCCGCTCGGACGAGAGGATTATTTTCGTAGCACGACACGGTCGTCACCTCACCGTGAAACCGTCGTCGACCGCCGAAATCCTTGAAATAATTCGGCGTCGCCACGCGCACCGCGCGCGCCGTCGTCGCGTCGTCCACGTTTTCTGGATGATGCGCGTCGCACGCGTCCGCCGTGCCGAACCTCGACGCGTTCGCGGGCGGTGACGGCGTCGCGGGCGTCGCGTGCGTCGTCGTCGAACGCGCGGCCGAGCGCGCGACCTCGAGCGCGAGTCGACGCGCGCGCGACATCGCGCGCGCCGCTGTGGGGACCGGTCGGGCGCGTCCCCAAACCACGGCGCGTCCCGACGCGCGCGCGACGGCGTCGACGCGTCGACGACGGATCGACGCGCGTGAGACGATAGCGTGCGAACGCTCGATCGTCTCGCGCGCGATCGACGCGCGCGATGGAGCGATGCGCGGAGGAACAAGCGATGGAAATCGAGGCGCTGGAGAGCATCCTCATGGGTGACATGCGTAAACTTCCCGACGATTCCGGGGACGGGATCGCCTCGATCGCGAACTGCGCGCAATACCAGATTGAAATCAGCGCGTACGGTGATAACGATAGCGTGCCCGAGGACGAGGACGAGGACGACGCGGTGTTGGGATTGGTGTTCGCGCACTCGGAGACGTACCCGGACGAGCCGCCGAGCCTGAAGTGTCGCAGCGTGCGAGGCCTGCGCGAGCACGAGTTGGCGGATATCAGCGCGAAAGTGATGAAACAGGCGAGTGAGAGCGTGGGGGCGCCGATGATTTTTGACTTGGTGCAGACGTGTAAGGAGTGGATGCGTCGGCGCGTCGGCGCGAGCGACGTCGTCGACGAGGAAACCGAGGAGCAGCTCAAGGCTCGACTCGAGGCCGAGGCCGAGGAGCGCTTGCGTCAAATGCGTCTCGTGGGCACGCCCGTGACACCAGAGAACTTCAAGGCGTGGCAGGCGGCATACATGGCGGAGATGGGCGAATCTCTCGTGCCCGCCGAGTCGCGCGTCGACGGCAGGCTCACCGGTCGGCGATACTTTGAGACGCGTTCGGCGAAGGAATTACAGGATGATCTCGACGCCCAGGACGAGGACGGGGACTCCATCGACGGCGACGACGATGATGATGATGACTTTAGTTCTTCCGACCGATCAGACTCCGATCGCGATGATTAATCGTTCGCGTAAAGCGCGCATAGCCTAGGATAGTTGTAGAGCTCGGATAGCACGAAGTCGAATAGGAAACGTCACACCGCCGCGCTGGCGCGCGCGGCGCCCCGTCGGGGCCGACACGGCGACGCGCGATGGACAATCCTTACGCTGACCTCAGCGCCGCGAACGATGAGGAATCAGCCGGCCTCGTCCGCGCGAACGACGAAAACGCGTGCGACTCGAGCTCGAACGATGAAAACGCGTCACCGCTCGTTCAGTTAGACGCCACGGAACACTCGGTCGACGCCAGGCTGCCGCGAGCGGACGTGCGGACGATTGCGCTGAACACGTGGCTTTACATGGCGACGCCGATGTCCATGCCGGCCACGGTCGCCGTCGCGGGCGCGAGATGGTCGATGGTTTTTTTCACATACAGCGCGGGGTCCACGTACTGGACCGGACGCGTGCTGGGAAAGGCGTTTTTAGCCGATCCGACGTGCACTACGTACGCGAAGATGACGTCTAAGGCGGCGTCGCGGGTGCTGATTCGTCGGGGCGTAGACGAGAGCAAAGTGGGGAAGTGGGAGCCGCGCATCGAGTTTGCGGTCCTCGTGTTGCAGTTTGTCACGTATTATCTCGATGCAACCGTCCAGATAGTGTACATAACGCAGTACTTTGGCCAGACGTTCACAAATGTGAAGATGTGTAGCGCGACCTGGGCGTTGTTCGTGGGCGTGATGTCGTTACCCGTGGTGCAGATTCCCACGATTCACGACTCTGGGCGCGTCGTAGCGCTACCGTGCGTCGCGGTTGTCGTCGCTCTCGCGGTGTTTTTCGGTGAGATCCTGTCCACAAGACCGTGGGAGAAGTGTGACCCAGGACCAACGTACGGTCGCGTCGTGACGAGCGCGAGCGTGTTCAATTCGCTTGGGAACTTTGCGTATGGATTTGGTGGACACGGCTTGTATCCCGAGGAGTTGCGCGAGATGAAACATCCCGAAGATTGGCCGAAGGTGCTGAACATCACGTACGGCACGATGGTTCCAATATATTTGCTCGTGATGTACTGGGGTTACAAAGCATACGGTGATTTCGCGAAGGGAAATATTAACTTGAACTTTCCGCACAATGGCGCAAACATTGTCTCCATGCTGATGCAAAGCGTTCAGTGTTATTATGGCGTCTTCTTCACCTCCATTACGCTCATGATGCGAATTGAGACGTATTTGGGAGTTGACCCAACACGAGGCTGGAGCGTCGTCACGCGATACGGCGTCTCACCGGCGGTATTTCGCCTTGTGTTTCGAACATTCTTTCTCGCCACCGAAGTCATAGTCGCCGCGATTTTCCTTGCGGTATCTGGAGACGTCATTCTCGACATCCAATCGCTCGCAGGAGCGGTTGGTATGACGGCTATGACGTTTTTCCTTCCTTCGTTGATTCATTACGGGTTCAACATGACTGAAAGGTCGTCAAATCTCGAACGGTTCTGGGTCGTGGTGAACTTCACGATGGGCGTCGCGATCATGTTTTCGGGCTTGTACGGGTCGCTGTCGAGCCTTTTCGCGAACAAGCTCGTGGACCAGTGCCCGGTGGAGTACGTTTACGCCCCGCACGACCCGAGAGATCCGTGTTACGTCAGTGGCATTCACTACTGAGCTCCCTATGTTGTACAAAAATGTATTGTCTAACTTCACTTGGAGCCGCGAGCGCGCGCAAATGTCCGCACTCGGTGCGTTCGTCCCGCGCATCTCCTCGGCGCGATTTGCGCGACGCGCCCTGACTCCCCATGCGCGCGTGATGTCCGCGAACGCGTCGAAGAGCGAGGACGAAGTCATCCTTGTCACCGGGGCGACCGGTCGCGTTGGTAAAGAAGTCGTCGCACGGTTATCGGCGATACCCGGATTCAGAGTACGCGCGGCGACGCGGGATAAATCGGCATACGCCGAGGCGCTCGGCGCGCACGAAACCGTGGTTTTTGACCTGGAAGATAAATCGACTTGGCCAGGCGCGATACGAGGCGCGACGAGATTGTTCTCGAGCACGCAGGACAAGCACATCAGCCAGCACATGGAGTTTGTGAAGTGGTTGGGAAACACTCCAGAGGTACGAGATAGCTTAAAGCACATTGTACGGGTGAGTTGTTTCGGAGCTGATACGAATACAAACTCGTACGATGCGTCTATTCACGTATCGAGACAGAACGCCGGAATACCGCTCATGCTGCAGCATTATTGGTGGTCCGAGGAATGCTTTATCGAAGCCGGTTTCAAGGAAAAGTTGACTTCTGTTCGAGGTAACTTTTACATGAATCATTTACTGAAGAACGAGCTCGAAAGTATAAAGACAAAGGGAATGTTCACGTCGCCTTTGGGAGACTGCAAGAATAGTTTTGTAGCGTGCAACGACATGGCGGAGGCAGCGGTGAGATGCTTCGTCGAGGGACCTGAAAGACACGGGGATAAATTCTATGACATCTGCGGTGCGCAAAGTACGAGTATGGCTGAAGTGGCTGAGATTTTAACGAAAGCTTTAGCCACCGACGAAGCGAAAAATGTGTGCCCGGAAGCCCACGGGAAGCGCATCACGTATGTGCCACAAGACATCGAGCAGTTCGAGCAAGACTTTGGTAGTACGCGAGCAGAATTTTTCGAGTACCTTCGAAATGGATTCTATTCTCGGTGTTCGCCAGACTTTTATAACATCACCGGTAAACGGCCGATGACGTATTTTGAATATTTGACGACAAAAGGCGCCGCAGGCGATACCGGTCTGACGGAATTATTTTCTTCGCAGGGCGCGTTGTTCACCAAAGGTGTCGATCAGTTCAAAGATCTCAAGGATGTCAAGAAGTGAACACTCTAAATCAGATGTATTAAAAACAGGTGTGTGTTGTCTCTGCTATGGCTCGACCAGAAGCCTTCAACGCTACATCACTCTTCGTCTTCCGTCGCCTCTAGAACAACCTTCGCGGACGCCGCGTAGTGAAGTTTCGCCGCCGCGATGCACTTCATAAGCGTATCTTCCGTCGCCTCGACTTCACCGCCTGGCTTAAAAACTCCCCGAAGTAACCCGTCCTCCGTCAACACCACGCTCACCTCGCACTCGCTCAGCGCTTCCTCCTCCCGCGTCGGATCCACCAACAAATGTTCTCGATAAAGCGCCGTCGTCAGGCACACCGGCATCGTCTGCACGTCCAAACGCGTCCCCTTTCGCACGCCATCGCCGTTCATCGCCGTTCCATCACCCTCCAGCGCCACCTTCCCTCGCGTCACCGCGACCTCCGGCAACACGCAGTCCCGCAGCGCCGCCATCACCGCCGTCACCGCGCAATCCGCCGCCCCTCCGTCATCGCACAGCACTATCACATCCACTCTCACCCGCCACGCGAACGTGCCTCGTTCGACGCACAGCTGCTTCAAATCCTTCCCCAGCACCGCCGCGTTCGCCACCGCGCTCGCGCACGCCGCCGCCGCCGCCTCCCTTCGCCCCCGCGTCCGTCCGTCTCGCGCGTCCTCGCTCGCCTGCGGCGCGTGATCCACCGCTATCTCTAAAAACCCCTCCTCCGGCCGCGTCGCGTCCGGCGTCGCGATCGTCGCCGTGACGCCCGCGCACGCCGTCGTCGCGCCGTGTTTCGCGAGCGCGCTCCCCAGCGCGCCGCTCGCGACGCCCGTCGCGCACGTTCGCGCCCGCGCGCGCCCGAGCGGTCTTCCGTCCCCTCTCGCGCCGCTCGCCAGCGTCTTTTCGCACGCCTCGCGCGGGTACAACCGCGCGTACGCCGCGGATTCCATCGTCCGAGACGTCCGAGGTGTGGGGGAACGACGCGCGCGCGCCGCGCCCGTCGCGCCGCATCGCGACGCGCGCGCGCGCGATCTCGCGTCTCGATCGTCTCGGACGATGTTCGCGAACGACGCCGCGGGCGCCGATCGGCGCGGGACGCCCGCGAGGCGCGGGCGAGACGAGGACGCGCGCGCGCTCGCGACGCCGCGCGCGGACGCGCGGGCGCGGCGCGGCGATTTCGCGTCGCCGGTGACGGCGGGGCGAACGCGCGAGCGCGACGACGGACGCGCGATCGGGACGATGGAGGAAAGGGCGGGGATCGGGTCGGCGACGCGCGACGGCGCGCGCGGCGCGGGCGAGCGGGCGAGCGAAGCGAGGGGGGCGCCAAAGTTTTCGTCGTTGCTCTTCGCGTCGCCGGGGGCGAATCGAGAGACGACGCCGAGCGGAGGGTTGTGTCGCACGGAGAGCCTCGCGGGAGGTGGATCGACGCCGAGGACGAGCGGGGGGTCGAACAGGTACTTTGGCGGCGGTGGACCGGCGAGCGCGAACCGAGGGAAACTGGAGGAGCGCGCGACGCCGGCGCCGGCGCCCGTCATCGGAGGGGTGTCGAGCCGAGGAACGCCGCTGTTCGCGCGCACGGAGACGGGTGGGGATGATCACACGCCCGGATTCTTGCGAAGGGCGATCGAGAAGACGCACGCGGAGAACGCGGCGGGGATCGACGCGCGAGGAGGCGAGGAGGCGTTGAACTCGTGGTTGGGAGCGCGCGGGGCGAAAGCGATCGACGCGCGCGGCGCGCCGTCGACGACGAACGCGGCGTTCACGACAGCGGCGGTGTTGAGCGATTCAGAGGCGGAGCATTGGGTCACCGTGTACGGGTTTTCAAAGGATGAAAAGGCTGTCGTTTTGCGCGAGTTTCAACGCGACGGCGACATCGTCAACTTTGGCGCGTTCAACGACAGTGGGATCTCAGTGAACTGGTTGCACGTCAGATTTGCTACGAAAGAAAGCGCCCGTCGCGCGTTGCGTAGAAACGGTCAAAACATTAGCGGAATCATGGTCGGCGTGAAGGAGCTCGACGCCAAGTCCAGAGCGGACGTCGGCGCGGGCGGATCTGGCGAAGGCAGACTATCGCGAAACGCGTCCGTGCGGCGCGTGGCGCCGATGCGCGACGGTATTTCTCTTCAACCGCGCCAGCGCACGACTTGGGACAAGGTGGTTCAGTTTATTTTCGGCGCGTGAGCTCGAGTTTGGACGAGCGACGTCGAAGGGAGCGATGAAATAAAAATCAACACGTAGTTTACACAATATCGTCCAGATTCAAGTGTCCCGTCGTCATAAGCTTATCAATCGCTAGTTGGGCGGTGACGACCGAGGGCATCATCATCACGCCACCGTACATTAATCGTTTCAACTCTCTCGCCGTCACGCGTTCATGCGTCATGTTAAACTCCTCCGCGTCGCGCTCACCCTCGTTGCACTCCTCACCATCGATGTTCAAGAACGGAAAGCACCTATTCCGACACCACTTCGTCTCCAACAGCCCCGGATTATCGTCGTCTAGCAGACTCATCAGCGTACCTCCGCGCAACCTCGACTCTTGCTGCAGTTCCTCGCGCGCCACCTCGTCCAAGCTCTCGTGTTTCCCCGGTTCAAAGCACCCGCTCGGCAGCACGACGCACTCCGAATTACTCCCTTGCGCGTACTCTCGTATGATGGTAAACTCCGGCTCTCCGCTCACCGTGCGTTCGCGACTGTGAAACGGCGCCACGCACACGAACCGAAACTCGCTTCTCGGGTGTCCCACGACGTCGTACGCGAACGACCGCGTCGTCCCGTCCTCGTCCGCGAACTCGATCTCTCGATCGTACACCGTGAGATACCTCGAGTGCACCACGTCTTCGCGCGCGATCGTTCCCGCGCGCACGCTCGCCGCGCGCGTCTCCGTCCCGCCGTCGTCGCTCGCGCGCGTCTCCGTCCCGCCGTCGTCGCCGCGTCCCATCGCGCGCGCGCGCGCGCTCGGCGCCGTCGCCGCGCGTCGCGCGCGCGTCACCGCCGCCGCGCTCGATCGCTCGATCGCCGTTCGAGCGCGCGCGCACCGCGCGAGCATGGGTCTGGCGGACGCGACGTCGGACGCGACGTCGTCGGACGCGACGGGACGGCGCGGAAGGTTTTCCGCGGGACGGACGACGCCACTCGCGCGCGCGACGACGACGCGCGCGAACGAAGCGAGCGAAACGGAGCGCGGAACGCGACGCGCGCGATGCTGCGCGCGGTGCGTCGAGCCGCGCGGTCGGCGGCGTCGCGCGCGAACGCGGAGGCGCTGACGACGCGAGCGATGGCGATCGCGCGCGGCGAAGACGCGACGCGAACGGTGACGGTGGCGCGGACGGTGACGCGCGCGCACGCGACGACGGCGCCGACGATTCCGTCTAAACCGAGCCAGCCGGTGCAGACGAAACGGCCGGGGAAGCTGCCGAGCGACGCGGCGCACACGGCGAAGTGGCTGGATTCGAGCGCGAAGCCGAGCCCGATGGAGTACAGCGCGAGCGCGGAACCGGTGGGGGTGCCGGGAGATAAGGTGAGCTGTGATTCCCCGGGGGCGTGTAAGGATCGGTTTGGTGACGCCACGGGGGGGCTGGGGGCGCCGAATACGTACTATAAGTTGAACGATACCTCGCCCGAGTCGCCGGCGAAGTGCAAGTATTGCGGGCTGCGCTTCTACTCGCTCGGCGGACATCACTGACGCGGCGACGCGGCGGTACTTTTGGTCGGTACTTTTGTAACAAAAGAACAGAATGTAGTCAATGTCGTCGTATCGATCGTGTCATCGCGTCAATGTCGTCGTATCGATCGTGTCATCGCGTTCCGCGCGCGTGTCTCTCGGCTTTGATGATCTCGTCTACGACCCCCGGGTCGGCCAACGCGGAGACGTCGCCGAAATCGTCGACGTCGCCGGCGGCGATTTTCTTCAAAATTCTTCGCATGATCTTTCCGCTTCGAGTCTTCGGCAAATCTTTCACGATGACGACGCGTTCTGGCGCCGCGAAGGGGCCGATTTCCATGCGAACGTTCGTGATGAGTTCTCGTTGATGGATTTCGAGCGACGACCGTTTCTCGATGCTTCGAGACGGATCTAAGATGACGTAAGCGACGATGGATTCGCCCTTGACTTCGTGCGCGATTGAAACCACGGCGGCTTCGATGCAACTCGAGTGCTGCACTAATGCAGACTCAACCTCGGCGGTCCCGATGCGATGACCACTGACGTTCATGACGTCGTCCAAGCGACCCGTGATGAAGAGGTATCCATCGGAATCGCGTCGCGCGCCATCGCCCGAGAAGTAGTAACCACCCTCGTACACCTTGAAGTAAGAATTTTCGTACCGCTCGTGCGCGCCGTGAACGTCGAGAAACATCCCCGGCCATGGTTCTTTGATGCACAAGCATCCTTCGCCCTCGCCTTGAATTTCAGTTCCATCTTTCGGATCAAGCAGCACGGGAACGATTCCAAAAAACGGAAAAGTCGCGCTCGAAGCCTTCAAGGGTGTCGCACCGGGTAACGGTGTGATGATATGACCGCCCGTTTCTGTCTGCCACCACGTGTCACAAATCGGGAGTTTATCGTCGCCGACGACGCTGTGGTACCACAGCCACGTCTCGCTCGAAATCGGCTCGCCGACAGTTCCAAGGATTCGCAAAGAAGCGCGCGAACTTCGCTTGACAGGATCCTCACCGTAACCTTGCAACGTGCGCAACGCCGTCGGCGAAGTGTAGAAGACAGTAACGTCGTATTTGTCCACAGTTTGCCACCACACACCTGCATCTGGATACGTAGGCACGCCTTCGAAGAGCACAGTCGCGCATCCATTCAACAGCGGTCCGTACAAGCCGTATGAATGCCCCGTGATCCATCCTAGGTCGGCGGTGCAGAACAAAACGTCCTCTCCGGCATGTAGATCGAAGACGAACTTGCTGGTGGCGTACACGTACGTCTGATAACCGCCGACGCTGTGTACGACGCCTTTGGGTTTACCAGTCGAACCAGACGTGTAGAGAATGAACGCCGTGTCGCAACTGTCCAGAAATTCAATAGGTGCTGGCTTTCCATCCGTCCTAAACTCGGCGACACTCTCGTTCCACCACAAATCCCGATCCGAATGAAAAGGTACGTCTTCGACGTGCGGAACGCCTTCGATCTCAATGTCAGCGTTATGCTTCACGACAACTTTGTTTACGCAAAACCCATCGCTCTTGCAAATCTCCATTGCTTCGTCCACGATTTTCTTCAGCGGAATGATCTTTTCGGCGCGACGGGACGCGCTCGCGGTGATGACCATTTTGGCTTTGCAATCGTGAACGCGCTGCGCGAGAGATTTCGCGCTGTACCCGGCAAACACAACGCTGTGCACTGCGCCGATTCGCGAGCACGCGAGCATGGCGATCGGTAACGCTGGAATCATCGGCAAGTACATGACCACGCGATCGCCCTTCTGCACGCCGTGCGCTATCAAAAATTTTGCGAAAGTCTCCACCTCGACGAGCAACTCACGGAACGTAAATTCCGTGCAATTAATCTCATCATTCGCTTCGAAAATCAAGGCTCGTTTGTCACCCATACCATTTTCAATTTGTTTTTCGAGGCAGTTGTACGCCATGTTCGTCCTCGCGCCCTCGAACCATTTCACGTGAACGGGCCCCCGAGACGGGTCAAAGTTGTGCGTCGACGCGCTCGAGTCCAAATTTTCAAAGTACAGTTCGCCCGCGATCTCGGTCCAGAACTGATCACGCTCGTGAATTGAGCGATGATACATGCTCCGGTACTGTTCGATCGTGCGCACGTGCGCGCGCGATGCGAGCTCGATCGGTGGAAAGAACACATCTGACGCCTCCTCCACTTCTCTGAGGCGGTGCGCGTTGTTCTGTATGTCAATGGAACTACTGCGCGAATTCGGCGAGCCTGGTGGATCCGATGTAGCGGTTATGGCGACTGATTTACGACGTGATCGAGAGTTTCGCTTCGGGGCGAAGTGCGTTGGCACGTGGCGCGAAGTTGCCGAGCGCATGCCGAGTTGTGACGTGCTTCGTCTCGGGATCGCAAACGCAATCGACAGGACGGCGTGTCATTGAAACAATGTCGACAAGTTTGTGACGTCGACGCGCATGTTCGGAGCTGGCTGCGCGGACGGAGAGCTGTTCGCATCGTCGGGTTTACGCTTCGCGTCGTCGGTCGACTCGTCTTGTTTCGGCTTTGCATCCTCCTTTGACTCGGCGACGATCGGCGCTACGATCGGCACGTAGCTGCTCGCGCTTTTCACAATTGACGACAGCCATTCTTGATCTGGTTGCTTCATCGATGACGATGACGATGACATAGATGACATAGACGATGATGGTCTTCGCTTTGAAGCGGGCGGTTTTCGGATCGGTTTCTTCGGCGGCGTTTTCGGCGTGTCAATCTCGCTCGCCACTTCTTCATTCAGAGCAACTTGCGCGAGGGACATGTCGTGGATGACAGACTGCGGTACGCCAGTGTAATTTTCCAACGTAGGCGGAGCCGCGAGCATGGTTTTCAAGTTTTCAAGCTCTTCGATACCAGTCTGCAAATCAGGACGAGTCAACCAGAAGAATTTTTCTTGACGTGCGACGCCCACACCGAGTACAAGAGCAAAAGCCCGCTGCGAACGGTCGTTCGGTAATGGATACTTGATCACGGGCATTCCTAACGCGCGCGCGTTTTCTATTGCATCAGTATCACCAGATCGCGTCGCGCGACAGAACACTTCAGCTCGGTGTCTCGTGATACGTTGCACGATCTGTTCTGATCGTGGACGCTGACGCGAGTACATGAGTACCAAGTCATCATTCGCTGGCGTAAGCCAAAACTCGAGTGCACTTTGCGTGAAACGCGTAGATACATCGTGTTTAAGTGTACACGGTCCCGATAATCGTCCAGACCTTCCGTAGCATGGTAAAAGAATTCCGCATCGTACAGCGGCGATGGGCTCGTCGAGCGCTTTGGCGACGCTCTGAATATCGTCAATTGTCAGAACGATTTCCCGACTCGTCGTGACCATTTTATACTTCGTACTAGTATTGCTCGTCTCGTCATTTCGCTTCTGTAAGTGCTTCACCTTGATGCTCATTCCGATACTCGTCATGCTCGAAGCCTCGACGCGCTTGAGTTCGGCTTCGGACGCCCCGGCAAATTCTGCGTGCTGATCACGACATCCCGCGAAGTGCGCGATTATCGGGACGTTTTCTGCCGTGGAAGTAGACGCTAAAGATTCGTCGTCCATGTCACTGTCGTCGATACGAAGCATTCCAATGTCGATCAAGTCATCAGGAATCGAAAAGTTGGCATTCAGCCCGACGCTTACGCCGCACTCGTAACAGCATCCAAGAGAAGGGGTCAAGCATTCTCCGCTATCGACTGGACAACATCGACAGAGCGTACGAATCACACTCGCCTCGGCCGCGCTCGCGTTCGCGCTAAAGCTCCGAATGAAGTGAATCTTGACTTTGTTCTTGTGCGCCGTTTCTAGAATCGCCGCAGCTTCGTCGTGGGTCATCTCCAACGCCTCGTCCGCCAAAACGACACAGTGCTTGTTGTCCTTATCGCCTCGATAACTCTTCAAAGCTAAGATGGCGTACCTCAACGCCGATCCAACGAATCCCGCGTTGTGCGAACCTGGCTCTCTCAATTTTCGCACGTCGCGCTCCAACGCCGACCACCACGCGTCGTTAAACTCCGTCGTCATCGAACGCACCGCGCATCCTCTCGACTTCCCGCGGCCTACGCTCCCATCTATGATTATCGCACCGCACGCGCGCGCGCGCTCACTGCGGCAAATCGCCTTCGCCGTCGAAACGAAACGATCCTCCGCGGCGTTTGTCTCTACATCTTCCACCGCCTCTCCCGCAGCCGTGCGCGCGAACACGAACGCCACCGCGGGTTCGCGCGCGACGTCCTCGACGAACATATTTTTCTATACCGATACGCTCGCCGACGCGCGACGTCGCTCGAGCGACACCGCTGGGGCGTCGCGCTCTGCATTTCGTGCGAGCGTTTTTTTTCGCCTCGTGACCTGAACCTTCAACCTTCAGTGCGCGACTCTCGCGCGATGTTTCGCGCGGTCGCGCGCGCCTGCGCCCGGGCGCGATCGCGCGCGGACGCGCAAACGTGCGGTCGAACGCGCGCGCGCGACGAGTCGGCGGTGTGGACGTCGGTGCGCGCGACGACGCCGAGGTGTTGGCTCGGGACAAAGGTTGAACTCGCCGAAGACGACGGGACGAGCGCGAGCGCGAGAGAGGACAGCGCGAGAGAGCAGACGCTGCGCCGACGGCACGTGGCGAGCATGCGACGCGCGCTTCGCGCGAATGATTTTGAGGGCGTGCGGAGAGAGTTTGAGGCGCTCGCGGCGTCGACGACGAAACCGGGACGCGCGGCGTGGAACGTAAACGTGCTCGCGGCGGCGCGAGCGCGAGAGCCCGAGGCGGCGCTGTCGATCGTCGAGTCAATGCTCGCGGATAATATCGGACCGGATGTGAGCACGCACACGGCGGTGATGCAGGCTTACGTGCGCGCGGGACGATACGGGGACGCGTTTAACTGGTTGAAGATGCACCTGTACGGCGTACCGAAGGACGTTGAACAAGGCTTTGATGGCGAAGATAACGTAGAAATGGACACGAGGTATGATCTATCACATGTGATTGGGGACATGATCGATGGCGATGAGGAACACGTGTCGAAGACGCGCGTGAATAGCATGATGTTTACAACCGTGATGAACGGCGCGGCAAAGGCGGGCGACCGAGCAACGGTGCAAGAAATCGAGACGATGATGTTTGAGTTCGATGTGGCACCTTTAGCAGATACGTTACACTGTTTGCTCAAGCTCGAGCGCGTCGCGGGGACGAGTGCATCGGTGGAATCTGTGTGGGATCGTTCCAAGCTCAAAGCGCGCGCGTTGAAAGCACATCAAGAACGCGTCGTCGCTCACGCGTTTCTGGGTCGCCAAAGAACGCAGCGCGCCGCCGAATCGCGTGCGCTCGCAGTGAAAGCATTAGAAGATCTGTACGATCGCGTGGGTCGGAAGCGCTCGGACGAAGACTTTGCGAAGCTGGAGAAGAACAATCATTCAGGGTCGAGATATGCTCGCTGGACCGGCGAACGTGGTTTAGAAGAGTACCGAAACAACTTGGTGAGCGACGACGATATCAAGAAAGTCGGAACGAAGGAAGTTTTAATAGCCACGAACGCCGTGATGCTCGCGCATGCTGCGGTCGGTGACACGGACACAGTCAATACATGGTTTGTTCGAATGGAAGAGGATTTGGGCATCAACGCAGACGTGCGAACGTTCAACGCAGTACTACGCGCCGAATACATGCGAGATAAGATAAAGCTCGGTGTCGTGGATCATGAGCAAGCAATGATGCGATTTCAAGAAGTGATGCTTGCGATGGAAGATCGAGAAGTCGAGCCGACGACGTACACGTTTTCGACACTTCTCTTGGCGCACGCAGAACAAAGCCACTTACCCGGTGTCGCAGAGGTTTTGAAGCTCATGCAAGAGCGAGGACTCACGCTTGATACTACGATGTACAATATTTTATTGGGTGCTTGCGCGCGAGCGGGTGATTTAGACGCTGCGCTCAACGCGCGGGCAAGCATGGTCAAGTCTGGCATTGCCGCCGGCCCAGACACGTTCGTGCCGCTCTTCGCCGCGTGCACGAAACAGGCGGAGGAACTGGACTTGGACGGTGATATGTTTGAATTAGATGAAGAAGTCGTTGGACCTCTGTTAGATCGCACACGAGCGACTTTAGATAGCGTGGAGTTGGATATGCTCTCAAGCAACGTCGAGCACAACACGCAGTCGTTCACGGCTTTGGTCAAAGCCAGAGGGGCTTTGGGTCAGCCAGACGCCGTGTTCGACATGATCAGCGAATTGCCAGAAAACATCGAACTCGACGAAGTCGCCATCGGCCTGAGTGTTTTGGCGGTTGCGAAGCGTGAACCAACCAAGGCTATTGCGCTCGCCGATTCCCTCATGGACGAGTCGATGGTGCTGGATCCGTGGCTTCTCAACTGCATCATCACCGCTTACTCTCATCTCGGTCAAATCAAAGCAGCTACCGAGCGCGTGCAAGACTTCATCAAGCGAGGCGGTGTGCCGACTGTCGCAACGTACAACGCGCTCTTCCGATGCGCCGCCCAGAGCGGCAGCTTTGCCGAATACGCCCCGCTCGTCATGAACGAGATGTCATCGCGCGATCTCAAACCGGACAAGTACACTCGCAAATTTATCGCTGCTGTCACCGCCGGTTCATCCGTCCTCGATCGCGAGACGGCGGAAGCGCTTCTCAAAAAGTGTCCCGGCGGCGACAAGTTCTTCGTCGCCGAAGACGCCGCCGGACAGGACGACTTCGATTTCCTCGCCGACGCCGGCTTCGACGACGACGACGACGACGACGACGACGATCTATTATTGTAATCTCCTTCTGCACACATCCCACGCAGTTCGCGCGTCCACCGCTCTTCGCTCTTCGCTCATCGCTCAAAGCGTCTCGACTCGCGCCGAGCGCGAGCGCGCGCCAACGAAAAACCCGAACCGCTTTTTCCCCACTCGCGCGCGCTGCCCTCGCGATGCCCTCGACCGCGTCCGACGCGCGCGAGCGCCGCGCGCGCGCGAGCGCGATGTCCAGCGCATCGTCTCCGAAGCGCCGAAGCACGCTCACGCTGCCGAGGCGCGACGCCGTGACGCGAAACACGAACAAGCTGCAATTGCCCGGTTGGGTCTCCATGCCGAACTCTGCGCTCGCGTCCTGCCTCGCGGTGCTCGCGACGAACCCGATGGACCGCGCGAAAACGATCATGCAACTCCCGGGCGTCGGCGCGTCGTGGGGCGAGAACATGCGGGAGGTGACGATGAATATGGTGAAGAAGGAAGGCGCGCTGCGCGGGCTGTACAGAGGTTTACCCGTGGCGATGGTGCGAGAGTCGTCGAAGAATGTGTTTCGAATTGGGCTGTTCTTACCGGTGCTGAAGGTGATACACACGGATGATGATAACCCAGCACCGGCGTGGAAACGGTTCATGGCGGGATGTCTGAGCGGGGGGATCGGGGCGGTGTCGAGTAATCCGTTTGATTTGATCAAGACGCGGATGCAAGTGCCGGCGGCGATGTGCGAATACGAAAATGGAATGGTGGCGTTTAAGAAGATTTGCGCCAAGGAGGGGTGGAAGACGTTATATAAAGGTGTGGGCGCGAGTGTTATGAGGGACATGCTCGGCTCGAGCGTGAATTTGACCGTGCAGTCCATCGCAAGCGAGGCGCTCGTGAGGAATATGATTTTATCGCCGGGTTCGCCCGTGCTCGGCGCGCTGAGCGGCGTTTTAAGCGCGGCGGCGTCGGTGGCGGTGATGCAGCCGATCGACACGTCGCGAGCGTACGTGTATCTCAAGCCGCACATACACAAAGATACTATTAGAGCATTTAGGTACATAGTTTTGAGGGAAGGGCCGTTGGCGTTGTACAAAGGCTCGCGCGCACACTTTTTCCGCACCGCGCCGCACTATGCGGCAATGTTTGCGCTACTGGAGATGATCACCGGCGGTGAACGGAAGGTTTTACTGTCGAGGAACAAGAATGTACTGGAGAACGTGCATATGTTCGACGCTCTGTCCAAGGACAAAAGAATCCGACTGGCGAGCATGGTCCAAATGAAACACTTTAAAGCGGGTGAGCAAATCATCGGCGCCGGCGACGAAACGCCTGGGGAGATGTACATCATGACTCGTGGATGCGTCAAGATTGACCAAGCGAATAAAAAGGGGAAGAAGGGGAAGAATACGGAAGATCAAGGGAGCGACGTCATCCATAGTGGCGGTTACTTTGGCGAATCCTACATGTTCTCCTCTGAGGCGAGCAATGAGACGGTCACGGCCGTCAACGACGTGACGTTGATGGCTGTGCCACGAGAAGCCTACGAAACGTGTCGCAAGGGCGAATTTGCTTCTGCTACTCTCTTCGACGAAGGGTTCGATGACCCTTCGAAGGAAATCGGTATGGCTTGGCGTCGGCTTCGCTACGAACGCACGTTGGCAAAGATCCCTGTTTTCGCCGACCTCGGCTCCTACGAGCGTGCCATGGTAGTTAAACAAGCCAAACGGTTCAGTTTTAAGCCCGGCGAGAAAATCATACGCCAAGGTGAAGTTGCGGACAAGTTTTACGTCATCCTTAAGGGTTCAGCCGTTTCCACTAAATCCGACGGCGACGTCGACCACGTCGCCCCGGGATCAAAAATCCCTCCCGACCGCATCATGCGCAACTTTAGCCAGGGTCAATACTTTGGCGAGCTCGCGCTGCTTACTGGCCAGCCTCGCTTAGCAACCATCGTGGCGAACGACTCCTTGGAAGTTCTCGCCATCGATCGCGACGTCTTGAAATCGTTGCGCGAAACATTGCCGACGCTTGAAGACGAGATCATTCGCAATCTTCGCAGATTCGACCACATGGATTCATTTACCACAATGTCTATAGCGTAGTTACTCTTGTTATTTTAGCTTTTCATTCACGCGACGCCCGTCATCACCGGCCAAAATCGCGTCTTCGTCGCCGCTGGCGCGAACCCTCCGCCGCCGCTGGGCGCGCCGCACTCGTCGTCGCGCGTGCGCCATGGACTCCAAGTGGTTCACGCGCGATGTCGCGGAGCTGAGGACCTGGCGAATCATCGGCGCGTGCGCGTGGTCCACGCTCGCTATTTTTGTCGCCGTACGTCGCGCTCGCGTCGATTTGATTTCGATTTCGCCAACGTCCGCATTTGATTCTCGACGAAGGCGACGACTGACGGAGCGCCATCGCGACGCGCGCGCACAGGCATACGCATACTTCACGTGTGTACACATTCTTGGTGGTGACTTCCCGCACTGGTCGCGCGTGGCCGTGGCGTTGACGTACGCGGCGACGCAACTGCCAGCGAGCGCGGCGACGGCGATGTGCGCGAGAGCGAGCACGGCTGATTTCGTGCCGAACGGCGAAAGGGACGCGTGTGGAATCGTGCGAGGGGAGAGAATCGGTGAACGGTTCGCAACGGCGATGATGCGGGATGGGATGACGATCGGGGCGTTGGGCGGCGCGTTTGCATGCTCGGGGAGTTTGGCGTGCTCGCTCGCAGCGAGGACGACGCCGACGCGGGGCTTGGTGGGGATGATGACGGTGAACGCGTCCGACGCTACGTTCGCAGCGCAATTTGGCTGTGTGTTGGGGGTGATGACAGTGGTGAACTTTTGGTTCAACGATGGTTTGGTGGTGAAGTTTTCATCGGTGCAGCGACCGCGCGGGTTGCGGTTGAAACGCGCATTTGCGCCGTGCGCTCTAAGTGGATTGAAGCGTTCCCTTTATGCGTGCGTGGTGCATATTTTGGTGGTAATTGCGAGTCGATTCCTCGTCCAGCTCAGCGCGAAATCGTCTCGAGGTTTGTTCTTGGGGTCGATGTCGTGTTGGGGCGCTGGGGCGCTCGCGAGCGCTTCGTGGGCGCTCGCAATTTTCTGCGCCGAGATCGTGCACACCGAGCGCTATGAGTTCAGACCGCAAAGTTTGGCGCAAGGTCCGAAAGTTGCGAGCGAACCTCTGATGGCGGCTTTGCATTATTTCGAAGTTCCGTTCGTGCAGCACTTGGCGTTTGCAGACTTGTGCTACGTCGCCGAGAGCGGTGGACGCGGACGGCGCCAGCTCATCTACGGCGATACCCCCGATGCGGCGTGGTCTGTGGTGATATCGATCGCTCTCGCGCCGTTGGCATCGATTTCGCGTTCGGTGAACAAGGCGATGGACCGCACTATGTTGGCGGCGTTGCGAGACACGGATGCGGATGCGGCGCAAAGGATTAGTGAAAAGTACGCACAAATGAATACGCCAAAGCCCAAATTTCGACATGAGAGCGCGCAGACGCAACAAGCGTGGAATGCGTTGCGTCAAAGCGAGGTGCTCTCGACCGATGTTGCGGCGCGTGAGTTGTGCACGGTGGTCAAGGCGTACGGGCAATTGGCGATTTGGGGCGCGCGCGCTTCGTCTTCGCTCGCCGTCGCCGCGAAAAAGGAAGATGTTCGCGGAAACGCGCGTTCGATCAATCCGTCGCTCAGTGCGATTGTGCGAACGTTACTTACGGCACAATTAGCATGTCGGACGATCATCGAGCAAGGTTCTCCTCCCGTGCGCGCCTCCAGTGGGTTCACCTCTAGCGATTTGGCGTCGACGTCAAAGGCGAATTCCATCGTCGCGAAGCGAAACGAGATCATCAACAACGTCTTGTACGTTTTAGGAATCACCGCCACCAACAGAAATGATGCAAACGGTGCTGTGACGCCGGCTTTCACGCCCGCAGTGGAGACTGCGAAGAGAATATCGGACACCGTGGAGATCGCTTTGGGCGCGCTCGTCGTCGAGTACGGCGACGACGTCAAAGTCATGCTTCGCGAATCCGAACAATTCGGGCCGCCAGAGTTCGGCACGCCGAACGAGCTGTTTGATGCCTTAGAAACAATCGCCACCGACTTGGCGTGACGGATGACGTCGTCGATAGAAGTTAAATTTGTAACAGCGAGCGCGTCGAGAGCTCTACCTACGACCCACACCGCACCTCGCGACGCGACGCTCTCGGCGCTGCCGAGCGCTCGCTTTCGAGCGTCGACGGCTTTAACTGCGCACGTCGCGACCACTTTTTGTTCCGCGCGATGTTTAGCGCGTCTGTGGCGCTCGGCGCGCGTCGTCTCTCGAATGGGTACCTTTTCGCGTGCCCGCGCGCCGCCGGCGCGCGCGCGCGACGACGATACCGCCCGAGCGGCGCGACGTGTCGACTCGACGTAGAATGTCGTCCGTCGTCGTACGACGAAGAATTGCGAGAGAAGACGGCGCACGCGCGCGCGCACTTTGACGGCGTGGCGACGCTGCCGAGCCGCACGGAGACGTTCGAGAGCGCGCGAGAGGAGTTTCGCATGCGCGCCGAATTCAAGGTGTGGCACGACGGCGATAGGAGTTACTTCGCCATGTGTGATTCCGATCGACCGAAGGACCCGGTGGAGGTGGTGGACTTTCCGATGGCGAGCGCGCGCGTTCGCGAACTCATGCCAGAGTTGCTGCGCGAGGTGACGGCGACGGAGACGCTGCGAAGAAAGCTGTTTCAAGCGAATTTCCTCACCACGACGACCGGAGATGCGGTGGTGAGTTTGTTGTACCACAGACAGTTGGATGAAGATTGGGAACGCGAGGCGGAGGCGATGCGGGCGCGGTTGGGGATCGACGTCATCGGTCGCGCGAGGAAGCAAAAACTTGTCCTCGCCAAGGATTTCGTGACCGAGAAGGTGTTGATCGATGGGAAGGAATTTAGTTACAAGCAGTTGGAGGGGTCGTTCACGCAACCGAACGCTGGAATTGCGGCGCAAATGCTCGCGTGGGCTCGCTCGGCGGCGGTGAGCGATTCACCAGACGTCGTCGCGGCGGCGACGCCGCGAGACGCGAATCGAGATTTTCTCGAGCTCTATTGCGGCAACGGACATTTCACGATCGCGCTCGCGCCCTTGTTTCGCAAATGTTTGGCGACTGAAATATCGAAATCGTCCGTCGCCGCCGCGCACGTGAACATGGCCGCGAACGGAATCGACAACGTCGTCACCGCGAGACTATCGGCGGAGGAGCTGTGCGACGCCCTCGACGGCGGACGCGAGTACACGCGCCTGAAGGATATAGATCTCACGACGTACGATTTGAGCACCGTGCTCGTCGATCCGCCGCGCGCCGGCATGGGCGACGAAGTGAGCAAATTCTGCGCGCGCTTCGACAGGATCATTTACATCTCGTGCAATCCGGAAACTTTGGCGCGAGACTGTAAAATTCTCGGCGAGACGCACGAAATCAAACGATTCGCCGTCTTCGACCAGTTCCCTTACACCCCGCACTTAGAGTCGGGCGCGCTCTTGGTGAAGCGCGCGTGATGCGCGGCGAAACGTCCCGGCGGTGATCTCATTGTACAAATAAATATTCTACAACTAGTGATGATACGGTTCGCCGCGTAAAATCGTGTGCGCTCGATACAACGCCTCCGTCACCACCAACCTCGCCACTTGATGATTCAGCACCATCTTCGACAACCGCAGGCTCTCGTTCGCTCGATCGATCACGTCTTTCCCGTGTCCGAACGGCCCACCCAAAACGAACACCCCTCGCTCGTAGCCCTCGTCCCCGATCCTCGCCACCAATTCCGCCACCTCCTCGCTCGACGCGTCCCGCCCGCGCTCGTCCAGCAGCACGACGTAATCCCGCGCCGTGATCGCCCGCATCACCCGCTCGCCCTCGTGAACCTTCTGCAGCTCGGTATCCTTGACGTTCTTCGGGTTTTGTTTCACCGTCTTCTCCTCGAACGGCGCGTAGCGCGCGCACCGCCGCGCGTACTCGTCGACCGCGTCGTCGACTTTCGCGCCGCCGCCCTTGCCGACGACGACGACGACGAGCGGGACCGCGCGCGTGGACCGCGCGGTCGAGGACGCGGACGACGCCGCGCGCGCGGACGCGGCGATGCGTCGACCGCGTCGCGCGCACGCGCCGGACGCGCGCAGGAGCGCCGTCGTCGCCATGCGTCGCGCTCTGCGCGCGGCGTCGAGCGACACCGCGAGGTCGCCGCGCCGCGCGCGCGCCGACGCCGCCCCGGCGCGACCGGGCTCCGAGCTCGTTTTTTTTTCGTCGATCCGCGCGCGACGCGACGCGACGCGATCGCGCCGTCGCGTCGACGCGCGTCGCGGTCGCGCGCGTCGTCTCGATCGTCGATTCGTTTCGCGTTCGCGATTCGAACGCCGCGCGATCGATCGCGACCGCGACCGCGACGCGCGACACACGACGACGACGACGACGGACCGACGCGCGACGACGACGGTGATGCGAGCGAAACGAACGCCGTCGCCGACGGCGCGCGACGGCGCGGACGTCGCGCCGACGGGGAATAAAAAACCGAAAAAGGCGACGACGACGACGACGACGGTCGAGCGGAGCGACGCGGCGCGACGGGACGCGCCGCGAGACGCGCGCGCGTTCACGGCGATCGCGTGGAACGTCGCGGGATTGCGGTCGTTTCACGAGAAATCGCTCGATCGGTTGCGAGGGGTGATCGCGGGAGAGGCGCCGGACGTGGTGATTTTGCAAGAGCACAAGCTGCAGGAGACGCACTGCGCGGCGTTTACGGAGCGGTTGAGGCGGGACTTTCCGATGTATAAGACGGTGCAGTGCGCGGTGAGCGTGGCGAAGAAGGGGTACAGTGGAGTGGTGGTGATGTGTAAGGCGGCGCGGAATGGGACGAGTGGGTCGACGCAGGGCACGTTGGACGCGATGTTCGGCGGCGGGGCGAAGGACGAGGAGGCGACGTACGACGGGCCAAAGTTGTTGGAGATTCGCGAAGGGTTGGGCGCGCGAGGATACACGGACGAGGGACGGACGATGACGCTGGAGTTTGAGGGGTTTTACCTCGTCACCGCGTACGTGCCGAACAGTGGACAAGATCTGAAGCGTTTGGATTATCGAATCGGCGAGTGGGAGCGCGACATGCGCGCGCATCTCAAAGAACTCGACGCGAAGAAACCGGTGGTGTACATGGGCGATTTGAACGTCGCGCATCTGGATTCTGATATTTGGAACGTCGGTGCGTCGCATATTAAGAAGAGCGCGGGGACGACGCCTCAAGAGCGCGAGGCTTTCGGGGTCATGCTCGAGGAGAACGACTTGCGCGACGCGTTTCGACATTTCCACGGCGACGCCGTCGGTTGGTTTTCTTATTGGAGCGTTCGCGCGGGGAATCGCCCGTTCAACAAAGGTCTTCGACTCGATTACACCTTGGCGTCGAAAAGAGTCTTCGACGGCGGCGCTGATGGCGTCGAAGTTGTGGACGCGTTCATTCTCGACAAGGTCCTTGGGTCTGACCACGCGCCAGTCGGCGTGACGCTCGCGCTCCGATGATTTCTCGCCGCGAGAAAAAATTGGGGGTTAGGCCGCTGCAATTAAAATACAAATTTGATGCTATGGGTCGCCGACGATCTTTTGCCGTTTCGCCGGCGTCGTCGACGTCGAACGTTTTTGCCGCGTTTTCTGCCATCGCAGCCGTTGTCGTTGGTAAGTCAAGTTCTCGATGACTTCGCTCGACAGTCCGTAATCGTCGTCTTCCGCGTCTTCCGCGACGTGTCGCGGCGCCGTTTCTAATCTCTTTTCTTTTTTCCTCCTGATCCTTGTTTCAGCGGCACGCTTGGCCGGGTCCAACATGCGTCCGTACAAATCTCTTCGGCCCTTCGCGGTATCTCTGATTTGCGCGCTGAACGCTTTGTATTCCTTACTCGCGGACTCTTTACTTTCAATGTAATCGAGGCGTGCCTCGACTTGACGATAACGAGCCTCGGTGGGCTTTCCCGGATAGAGCACAACCATGATAATGTAATGCACGCGCAACCATACGATTTCTTCTTTTGAAGGACGTCTAGTTTCTCCAACCTTCAACGGTGCTTTTTCATCCTTCTTTTTGAAAAGGGTATCCGGCCACCATTGTCGTTCGTTGTCGAAAACGTGCTGAATCGTCGCCTCATCAACCGGGTTGCATGCAAACATCTCAGCCGCCTTGTCCACTTCCAAATCGTCGTCTTCTATACTCGTGAGTTCGCTGCGAATATCGCTGATGTCAGTATGCGTGATACCCAAGCCTTTGATACCAGTCAACATCGTCGCCAGCATGACCCAGGCGCGTTTATTCGTTGGTTGTACCTCGACGCACGTCGCGATCGACTCGAGCATAATTCGTCTCATCTGCTCAACGTTTGCTTTTTCTTTTTCTCCAGCTAGTAGCTTCCACAGCATCATCAACGATGTGTTCGACGTCGGATCGATTCGCAGCACAGCCTTGCACGCGTTGGTTACTTCTAGTCGAAAGGCGTCCGAGTCCAAAGTTGAGCCTTTCGGATGTCGCGTCTGCATGGCGTTCATCAAGAGTTCCGCGTACGCTGCGTTTACGTCCGCATCGTTGGGGTTCTTCATCAAGCACTTTGTCAGTACTTCTCTCGTTCTCAGAAAGCTGCCTTGAAAAGCTTCAACCTGCGCCAACGCCACCGCGCACGCGGCATCGCCTTCATCTAAACGAATCGCCTCTTGCAACGCCGCCTTGGCCTCACCGCCTAATTTCACCGCCTCGACGTCATCCACGGGTTTGTGATGTTTACTCCCCGGCCGCCACACGAGTGGTAGCACCCTATCTCCATCGTCCGATAACCCTGAAAACCTAATCGCGCGCATCCTTCGCACCCAACGTAAATGCCGCAGCAGCGCCGTCGTCTTCGCCAACGGGAATTTCGTATCGTCTCGCACGGGATTTTTCGGCGATTTTTTCCGTCGCTCTCGGAGCACGGCAATCGCGCCTTCGATATCATCATCGTCAACTAAAAGTCTCGCCGCGCGTTCCATCGTATCCGCGTCGCTCCGCGCGCTTCCCACCGCGCTCAGCGTCTTGACGCGCTCCCGCACGCGCGCTTCGTCCATCCTCGTCGACGCCGCGACGCGATACTCGCTCGATCCCGCCATCGCTTCCTCGCTGATCAGCGTCTCCAGCGCGCAGTACAGCACCTCACGATCGATCCAAGACCGCTTATCCGAAACGCCAGCCGCTCCTCGCGCTCGGTCTCGCGTCTCCGCCTCGCGCGCGCCGGCGCCGCTCAGCGTCCCCATCGTCGCCCTGAGCATAGTCACCGCGCACAGCGCCGCCCGCGCGCGGTCGCCTCTTCCGCACGCATCGCGAAGCAACGCAATGAGGCTTCGCGCGACGTTCGACGCGCTTCCGCACCGCGACACGAGCGTCGACGCGCATAACTCGGTGGATTCCTGACGAACCGCGCGCAGGCGCCGACGCAAATCGCTGCGAGCGTCGTCGAAGCTCGCGAACGCGCGCACGGCGACGGGAAACGTGCGCTCGTGTTCGTGGTGTCGAGCGAACATGGTCGAGAGGTCAGGGCGGTGGGCGAACGCGCATCGCGCGCGAGTGGCGGTTTGAGGCGACGCGCGCGCAGTCTAACAGTCTAAAATGAAATTACACGAAGAAGGGCGATCAGTCGTCGCCGTCGCGAAATAAGTCGTCCAATTCGCCCCCGCGCAGTTGGTTCATGTGTTTGTGAGCCTTGCGCGCTTGCTTCTTTTGAACTTTTTGTTGGTACTTGGTGACGTCGCGCTTTTTGGATTCGGCGCGCTGGGCGTTCGGGGAGACAAAGGTTTCGTCCTCGAATAATACCGCGCCGCCGAACGCGCCGGCGAAGATTTTGATCGGGTGCAAGCACAACCGAGGACCCGTCTCGGAGAGGGTCAAGCCTTGGGTTTTCACCTCCTTCCCCGCGGGATGGACGACTTGATAATTCCGAAACCACACGCGATTGTCCTCCCAGTAAAAGCACATTTGATGATCGTAGAACGGCTTAGATTTGAAGTGTCGGTACGGCGTCGCGAAGGTTTGAATCAACGCTTCCTTTATCAACCGTCTGTGCGCCGTCTCATCGAACGCCGGCGCGAAGTGCAACGACGGTCGACTAAACTTCAAGTGATTCCCCGTCATCTTCAGCTCCGCCATCGTGTGCACGTTTTCCACGTGAAATTTAATCGAAGGCCCGCTCGGCGTCTTCGCCAGCCACATGTAACAATCTTGTTTCTTCCTGCACTCAAAAAACATCGCGCTCGAGCATCCTCGCAGATCCGCCGCCTCCACGACGACGTTTCTCTCGTTCTTCGTGTCCAACTTCGCGTCCTTCTTCGCGTTCGGCACGAGCGTCAGCAGGTCCAGCATCAGGTGTCTGTACCTCGACGTCGCCCCTCGGCTCGTCAGCACGAGCGTCTTTTCGTTTTTATTCACCAGGCTCGCGTCGACGCTCTTCGCCTTTCCCTCCGGGACGTAGCCCGTGCCCGGGACGACGCTCGCGCGTCGTCGCTTCGCGTGCGCGTCGTTCACGGTTTCGTCCTCGCTGTCGCTCGCGACGTCGCCGAGCGCGCTCGCGGGGCGCGCGCGGAGCTCGGCGAGGGCGTCTTCGTCCGCGCGCGCGCGCTCTTGGCGCTTCTTCTTGTTCTTCATCGCGCGCGCGTCGTGCGAGCGACCGCGGGCGGCGGCGTGTGCGAACGAGGCGCGGCGGCGGCGGCGGCGGACCACCGGGACGGCGCTGGGGGACATTTCGCGAGCGGGACGGAGGCGAGGGAGATTTTGGATTACAGCTCCGCGGACGGCGATGCGAGGTCGAAAGGGGAAGAAGACGGCCGCGTTGACGCGTTGGAATCGCGCGCGGCGTCGTCGACGGTGGCGTGGGATCGATCGGCGTCGGCGGGGAGGAGGGAGAAGTCGGCGGCGCGCGAACGCCGAGACGCCGACGAAAGGAGCGGCGGCGCGGAGACGCACGGGATGATGATCTTGCACGCGGCGACGAGCACGAGGAAGGCGGTGAGAGGTGACCACGAACGGTCGGTTGGAATGACGGCGCCGGTGGTGTCCGTGCGCGTGGGCGCACCGATGTGTAGGGCGCGGACGACGCCGGCGGAGACGTAGGCGGAGACGAGCGCGCCGACGTCGCTGGCGAAAATCAGCGCCGCGAAACCGACGGCTTCGAGGTTTTGCGGAGCCATGATCGCGCCTAATGTGACGATTGGCATGTAACCCACGCGCAAGCCAAAAATTGCGAGCGCGTTGACGATAGATAACGCCGCCACGGCGCCGGTTGCGGGCGGCCGCCACACGATGAAGAGTCGACAGAGACCCAGCGCCGCGTCTACGACGGCGCCGAAGACGAACATCATCCACGTGGGCGACGAGACGAGAAGCGCACGAATCTTCGTCAACGTTCCGGCGTCGTTTTCACCCACAGAACTACCAGACGCGCTTGCGTCTCCGAACGCCCAACCGAACGCCGCCGGCGCGGCGAGCGCGCCGAGCGACGTAAAGAACGCCACCAAACCAAACTCATAATCCTTCATCCTATCGCTGAACACGGCGTACGTATACGACGCGAATGTATCCAACGCCGTCGGTGCGATGCGGTATAAAAACACCAACGCGGCGCACCGTAAAAAATCAACCTCGGCGAGCGGCGCGTACGCCTCCTTCGCTCGCGCCGTCCACGACGCGCACGACCGCGACTCCATTTTACGCTCATCTTCTCTTCCCGAATCGACATCTCTCGATATATCACTCTCATCCACGCTCACTAACGCCACAGCGATCGCGACGAGCATCCAAATCCCGCTCGCCGCCGCCGCCGTCCGCGCGCTCGCCGCCGCCAGTCCTCCCGCGCTCGCTAAATCCCCCACCACGCTCCCCGCCGTCCTCGCCGCCATCGCGCACGCCTGCGCCATCACCACCTCATCCCTCGACCTTCCCGCTTCCCCGCCGAACCTCTCGACGACGTATCCATCCAACGACGCGTACGCGTGCGCCGCGCCCGCGCTCGCCAGCGTCCCGAACCCGTACGTCTGCGCCGTCGTCCGCGCCGCGCTCGACCCGAGCGCGCCCGCCAGCGCGACCGCGCATCCGAGCGCGACGTGCGCCGCTCGCGTGCCCCCCCTCGCGCGCGATCGGTCGCTCACCGACGCGTACAGCGGCTTTAACGTCGCCACCGCGAACACAAAGGCGTAAAAGCGATTCGCGCCCTCGGGCGTTTCGTCCCACGCGAGCGCGCGATTCCGCACCAGCGCGAGCGGCGTCGTCGACGACTCCACGGCGAGGGTCAGGAAAAAGTAGCACGCCAGCGCCGGGGCGTGACGCGCGAGCTCGGCGCGCGTCGGGCGCGTCATACTCTGACGCATCGGCGCCGCGTCATGGCGACGGCGTCCATCGACGCCCTCGGGCCGAGCGAGCGCGACAGCGTGCGCGTGAAGATACGCGTGCATCCGAGCGGCGAACACTTCGTGCGCGTGCCGAAGACGGTGCGCGAGACGACGCGAACGCGACGACGCGAAGCGAAGCGAGGGGACATCTTAAAATAACCGACGCGAGCGCGCGGCGGCGCGGTGACGATCGCGGCGGCGAGGCGGAGGCGCGAAAACGGCGCGCGGCGAGGCGTTCTCGAGGACTGACCGAGCGACGACGGCGACGATCGCAGGCGCTGATGCCGGCGGTGAAGCGAATCGTGGAGGGCGTCTCGGGCGTGCCGGCGAACGCGCAGCGGTTGCTGTGTCGAGGACGCGTGCTCGCGGACGAAGCGTCGATGGAGAGCGCGCGAGTGGAGGATGGAGACACGCTGCTGCTGGTGACGCGAGCGCCGGAGACGGAGGCGAATCCGAATTTGGCGAGGGATCCGCACGCGCCGGAAAACGCGGAAGCTCGCGGAAACGGACGAGGCGAGGGGACGATCGGGGACTTGTCGCAGATGATAACGTCGTTACTCACGGCGAATCCAGCGATGTTAGGGGCGGTAGGACCGGCGGGGGGGGCGGTGACCGTGGAGTTTAGCATCGGCGGACCGCCGATGGGGGGCGGGGGGGCGCGAGCTCCGGCGGCGGGTCAACGCCGCGAAGAGCGGGCGGCGGGCCGGGGTGGGCGTGGACAACCCGCGAACGCCACGGCGACGACGGCGGTGCAGCAAAACACGCCCGAAGAGACCTTGCGTAGATATCTGCAGAACGTTTTACGGTTGTTGCGCGGTTTACAAGTGCGCTCGACGCCGTTGTCCACGCCGGGTGATGGAAACTCGGTCGCGAGCGAGGACGCATCTCGGACGATAGAGCAGCGTCCCATACATTTTGGCGTGCAATGCGATGCGTGTGAGGTTATTCCCGTCCGAGGGACGCGGTACAAGAGCGTGGCTCACGACGATTACGATCTGTGCGAGCGTTGTTTCTTCGCTGGTCGAGGCGCCGCGTGCGGACCGTACGCGAAGCTCGACTTGCCGTTGCCGGCTGGTTTACCCCCAGTCGTTCAAAACGACGATGAAACGGACATGAATCAAGGCACAACACGTGAACAACGCAGTGAAGCCGATGTGGATACTCTCGGTGGCATGTTGAGCACGGCGGGAGAGATCGCTCGTCAAGCCGCACCGCTCATCGATGTCGTCGCGGCGAGATTCGCTCGAGACAGTAGGCAAAACACAGTCGAGACGCAGGCCGCGAACTTGCAAGTCGCCAGTCTAATGCATTCAGTCGGCGCGCTTTGGTGTGAGCTCGCGCGATGCATGGCTGTCGTGCCACCGCCTCCAGGCGTCATGACACCACAGGGTGCCGCGATCGCCGGCGACGACATCAACAACGCCCAAAGTTTTTTTAGCTATCCGCAGGTATCTTACATCGCTAATTCAGGTGAGTTTCCGCACACTCGACCGCCTGGGATGCCATTGCATACCCAAGACGGCCTTTTTGTGCAAGGAAACCCTCAAGCTCAGGCTGTGAGACCTGTAGGCGTCATGCATGTCATGCACCAGGTGCATGGATTGCAGCAAGGCTTGGAAGGTTTGCCGCCAGAGCTTCGCGAACTGCTGATGCGTCAGGCGGCGCAAGCTACACCAGCGCCAGGTACTAATCCTGCCGCCTCTGCCGCTACGACTGAGGCGCAGCAACCGCCGCCGCCTTCTCAAATGGTCAACCCGCACGGTCGTCGGCAAGCGCAAGCGCAGTCTTCACAGAGAGCGTTGAGTCGATTTTTGGGATCTGTACTTAGGGCAATTCCGAGTCCGAGCTTCATGACGTCGCAAGCTGATCACACCATCGACGCGACGACACAAAGCGGCGGTATTCAAATCCCTACCGTCCCCGCGCATCGGGATTCAACGACTCTCGCGCATGATTTGAACTCTGCGGTGACGGGCGCGGCGGGTCAACGCCCTCCAGTGGCGCCGAGTCAACCCGTCGGCACGGTCCCAACGAGCGCGACGAGCGCAAACGACAGCATTTCTCGCTCTGGACAAAACGAAACGCCGAATCGCGCTCGAACGCGTGGTGATTCCAAGGAGGAGGACGCCAATGGGCGCGCGGCAAAGGCGTCCAACACTGGGAACGGCATGTCTCCCGCCGCGAGCGCCGCTCACCTCGCGAGAGATCAAGCGACGAAATCGAACTTAGGAGCGAGCACTTCGCACGTCACTCGAAATGAGGAAGACGACAAAGAATAATTGATTGATGATGAGTGCACCAGTGATTGCGACGCCGATTGATTTGTAAAACAAATTTGCGAACATTTACATGGATATTCTCCCGCGCCGTCCCCCTGTGCGCAGCATCGCGAGCGCTAACGCTCCGACGGCCGCGCCTCCGAGATGACCAGCGTGCGCCACACCAGACCCACGCGAATCTTGAATGCCCACGATATCTCTCATGAGGAATAAACCTCCTAGTAGTATGCTAGGCACTGGTACGATCGCGTAAAGGTAAATCGTCCGCAGTGGGTAAAGCAACACCTCGAACGCCACGATCGCGTTCACCGCCCCGCTCGCTCCGAGAGCGGCGGGAGTGAAGTAATACCCTCGCTTCGCACCGCTATCTTCTACGAACCTAGCGACGTACGCGTCGAGACGGTCGAAGAAGTTCCCTCGGCCCTCCTTGTACCGCTCCATTCGTTTGCGTCGTTGCCTCGCGCACCACGCCACGTGCGCGGCCGAAGCCCCGACGCCCCCGACGCAATACAGCGTGAGCAAATACCGACCTCCGAATCGCTCGCACACGCTTCGCCCGAAAAAGTACAGCGCGATCATGTTCATTCCCAGATGCGTCAAATCAAAATGAGAAAACGCCGAAGTCAACATCGTGTGCCATCGCCCGTGCGCGAGCGCCTCCTCGCTCACCATGAAATTCTTCCGCATGAACCGCCCGTCCTCGGTCGTGGCCCAGGCGTAATACACCACCCCATTCAGTCCTATCAGCGCCCACAGCGCGCGATCGCCGTCCGCGGATCCACCGAGCGCGTCCCAACCGCGTCCCGGCGGCGGCGCGCCGCGGTACGCGCGTCTCGTCCCGTCCCACCCCCCGGTCCTCCCCGCCTCCCTTCGCGCGCCTTCGAACAGCGACGACGACGCGTGGGACGCGCGCGCGGACGTCGCCGTCGTCGCCGTCGCCATCGCGCGTCCCGCGGCCGTCGTCGCGCGCGGCCGTCGTCCAGTCATCGTCTCCGTCTCAACCACCCTCGCGCCCGCGCGCGCGCCCGCGCGCGCCACCTCGCGCGCGACGCGCGTCGCCGTCGACGCGCGCATGATTTTAGACGACCGCGCGCTCGAGCGAGCGAACGCGCGCGCGCGCGAGCGACGGACGCGTCGTGAAGTCGCACTACAAATCATCCGCGTCGAGCTAAAATACATCCCAGCCTCCCTCGCCTCGCCTCGCGCGCCTCGCGCGCCGCGCCGCGCGCGCTACAAGAACTTCTTCCTCGGTCGTCCGTACCGATCGTCGTTCGCGTCCTGCGGTCGTCGTCGTCGTCGTCAGTCGTCGGTCGATTCGATTTAGGTTCGTTCGATCCCTCGCCCGTTCGCCGCGTCGCGCCCGCGCGCGCGCGTCGCCCGCGCGCGCGCGCCGCCCGCGCGCGCGTTCGCCTCGCGTCGCCTCGCGTCGCGCACGCACGAAATCCCTGACGGCGCCGCGATAGATGAGCGCCGGGACGAAGACGCCGAAGACGGCGAAGAGCCCGATCGTTCGCGGCGTCAGGCGGAACGCGCGCTCGATCGTCTCGCGCGCCGCGCCGTTGGCCTCGATGAAGGCGTTGGGCTTGAGCCCGGTGGGGTCGGCGCCGGCCATCGCGCGCGACGGCGACGCGACGACGCGCGGGGGTGTGCGAGCGCCAGAGCGGGACGCGGCGGGGACGACGGGACGGGGACGTTCGCGTCGCCGAACGGCGTCGACGCGCCGGGCGACGGCGACGCGGGCGCGGAGAATAAGAGTTTGAGCTCGCTCGGGGCGTCGCCGGGAGATCTGGTGCGGCGCGCGGTGAAGGCGCGCGGCGAGGGGGACGGCGGCGCGCGAGGGACGGCGACGACGCGACGAGACGAGACGAGGGCGCGCGAACGCGAGCGCGAACGCGAGCGCGACGAGGGAGACGCGAGCGCGATGGAGTCGGACGCGACGAGGACGCGCGACGAGGACGCGGGCGCGATGCCGAGGACGATGCGAGAGGCGCTCGGGGAGTGGCGGGGCGAGTTGGAGGCGGCGGAGGCGGCGTTTTTGGCGATTCACGCGTTGATGCTGGATTCGGGGGCGAAGACCGCGGGAGAGATTGAATTGCGCGATGGACTCGCGCGGCGAGGGTGTTACTCGGCGCGCTATGCCGTCGGAGCGCGCGGGAGAGAGGATACGGTGACGTGCTCGGTGCGCGCGCAGCCGGTGGAGTCGCGACTGTCGGTGTTCGGGACGCTGGAATCGGACGCGGGATCGGCTGGCGTCGCGTACGCGACGCTGATTCAAGCCAGCGATTACGTGGACGAAGGGGGGTCGATCACGCCCGAGGGTTGTCGCGCGCTGTGGGCGAAAGTGAAAGAAGCGATGACTACGAAGCTCTTCGAAGCGGCCAAGGCGCAGTTGGCGGGGATCCTTTCGCCCGGCACGCTCATGTCTCTTCCCACGGACGTCAAACGTAGAATCGCCGAAAATCTAGACGCGTACGGGTTGGCTTACTGCGCGTGCACGTGCAAAGAACTCCGCGCGGTGTGCTCGGACGACGAGCTTTGGACGCGGCTTTTACAGACGGATTTCGACGTGCCTCCGATGCCAACTGGAATTTCTTCTCGCTCGTTGTACAACAAGCACGCGATGCGTAGATCGGCCGAGCGAGAGGAACGATTACGGATGGAGTCTTACCATCCGATGCCTGGTCGTTTGCCGCGTCATGGCTTCGTGCCCGATCCCGATCGCGACATTTACGCCGGAATTCCCGGCCACGTGCCCGGCATCATCGGCGGCGATTACGATTTGTGGCCCGGCGGTCTCAACCCGAATCCGCCGCCGCGCCCGATCCCTGGTTACGGTAGAGGAGGATTAGGTGGACCCGGACGACCGAGAGGAGGCTGGCCCGGCGGAGGGCCTCCTTTCCCGCCGCAACCGGGCGGGTTGCCTTACAATCCCGATCCCGACGCCGATTTGCGAAACCCTCCCGACATTCCCGGGCGAGGCCGAGGCGGATTCCCGAGCATGCCTCCCAATCCGGGATGGGACGGACGACCACGACCGCCGCCTGATTTCTTTTAGCTCCATTTTAGCGGTCAGATTTAGCGAAACGAGATCGATTTGAATGTATAAAACAGTTGCCGCTTTTGCTTGCATTTAAAGCCGCGTTCGTGTCGTGGTATCGAATTCGAATTTTTCGTCGGGACGCTATGGTTCTACTTGTTTTTGTTTTTTCGTAAAGCATCGGCGCGCAGGTAACGCGCCTCGCGTCGCACGCGATCGAGAAGTATGTCCAACCGAGCGAGCTGCCGCTTTTCGTTCGCGATTGATTGGTTCACCCGTTCGCGAGCGTTCGTGAGGTCTGAAATCGACTCTTTGCTGCATTCCTGCATCTCCATCAGGTCTCTCTCGAGCAATCGAACGAAATCCGCGTCGAGCGACGACGGTATCGCCGCCGCGGAGTCCTCGACCTCCGCCGCCGCCGCGCTCGCGGGGGCCTCCGCCGCCGTCTCCGCCGCCGTCTCCGCCGCCGTCTCCGCCGCCGCCTCCTCGACCGCCTCCTCGACCGCCGGCTTCTCCGCCGATTTCTTCTCCGCCGATTTCGCCTTCATCGCTCGCTCCGCCTTCACGCGCTCCATGATCAGCGCCACCTCCGAGTCGATCTTTTCCTTCTCGCGCGCCCGCTCCGCGCGCTGCCGCGCCTGCGCCCCCGCCAGCGCCTCCCGAAACGCGTCGTTGAAGTACGGCGAGTCCTCGGCCGCGGCGACTAAATCCTCGATGTCCTCTCCCGCCGCCTCCGCCGCGCGCGGTCGCCCGTCGTCGTCGTCCCGCGCGTCGAAGACGCCGTCGAAGAGGTCCCCCGCGCGTCGCCGCGGCGTCCTCGCGCGCGCGCGCGCGCGCCTCGCGCCCGGCGCGCGCGCGACCGCGACGCGCGGCGCGCGCGACGTCGCCCGCATGTCCACGCCGCGCCGCGCGCGCGGTGTCGGCGCGCGCGCGAGTGAAGGCGCGACCGGCGGTCGGTCGGACGCGGCGGCGAACATTCCGCACACCGCGACGCGCGCGAGCGACGCGCGCGGCGGCGATGGCGCGACGCGCGCGCGGGACGCGACGCGAGCGATTCGCGCGCGCGTGCGCGGCGCTGGCGCTGGCGACGACGCGCGCGGCGCGCGCGTCGACGCCCGAACGCGACGCGAGCGAGTGTCAGTGCCTGAGCATTCACGACCCGCGGTTCGTGTGCGCGCCGCGCGCGCACGCGGGAGCGCTGCCGACGGAGACGGCGCGACGAGTGCTCGAACAGGCGATAAAACGCGGCGACGCGCACGGCTGGGAGCGGACGAGGCTGAGGCACGCGTACCTGGACGAGACGTACGAGGTGAAGGTGAGCGACTTGCCGGAGACGACGAGAAACGAGGTTCGAAGCGCGTACGAAAAGTACTTCATACCGCTCGCGCGCGAGCAGTGCATGGTGGATGATCACTTTAAGTTTGAGGATGAGGAGTTTTTCGTGGTGAAGTACGACGCGAAGGGAGATTTTAAGAGCGCGGCGACGCACGTCGACGGGAAACACTTGAGCTTCGTGGCGTCGCTAAACAACGTCACGGAATACTCGGGCGGGGGGAATAATTTCGAGGGAATGTCGTTTTCTGTCCCACACGGTGGCGTGCATAAGTTGGACGATCACGTCGTGCCCGCGCAGCCGATCGGGAGCGTCGTCGTGCACGGCTCGCAGCTGGAGCATAGTTCGTTTGACGTCACCTCGGGACAGCGATACGTGCTCGTCGTCGAGGCGCACGTGAATAAGTCGTGTTGCTTTGATTTCACCACATTCATGAACAAATTCGTCACGAGATTGCTCATCGTCATTTTTGCCGTCATCGCCGTCATGGGTGGCGTCGTGGACTACATGCAAAAGAGCATTCAAAAAGCGCGCAACGGCGGCGTCGCGCACGAAAAGGTGTGGTAACTCAGCGTGGGACGGACTCGAGCCATGCGATTCCATAATTAATATTACATAGCTTTTCTTTTTTCGAATCATCGTGCGTAGAATCGACATCGCCTCGCCGCGGCTCGGTGAAAGTCGCGTCTATCCGCGTCGTCTGCGTCTGCGTCTGTTAACGTCACACACGCGCGCGTCTTTAGTCATGGACCCCGATGGGCAACCTAGCGCGGACGCGGGTCCGTCAAAGTCTCCGCGTTCGCCTCGTCCGCGCGGCGCGACGATCGGCGACGACGCGAGCTGGCGTTTGAACGCGCACGAACTCAGTTCGAGAATGGCGCGTACGCCCTCGCAAGCCGACGTCCCGAACGGCGAAAGACCGTCCGTAAGCGCGTCCGCGAACGTTAACGGTACCGCGACGACGCTGCGTCGCCGGTCGGCGCCGCGACACGCCGCGGCGGAGGCGAAACAAGTGGCTGGATACTACAAGAAGCAAAACCAACTCGTCGAGCAGTTTCACGAGTTGGAAAGTTTCCTCGAACGCACGAGTGGAAGAAGCGACGAAGAGTCGCGTGGGAAGACGGAAGCGGAAGAAAACGAGGAAAGAAGAACGCAAATTGCGCTCCAAGTGTCGTTCTATGCGAATATCGTGCTGCTCGGGGTAAAATTGTTCGCCGCTATTAGCAGTGGGTCCTTGAGCATCATCACGAGCGCGTTGGATAGTTTTTTAGATTTGGTGAGCGGTTTGATTTTGTTCATGACGGATAAGACCATTCGAAAGCAAAATAAGTACCTGTATCCGATCGGCAAGAGTCGAATGCAGCCTTTGGGGATCATCGTGTTCAGTTGCATCATGGGCACGCTCGGCTTCCAGGTGCTCATTGAAGGCATTCGGCAGCTCATCGGCGACGAACACACGCATCACCTGGAGCATTTAGTACTCACGATTGGGATCATGTGCGGAGTCATTGTGCTGAAGTTTTTTCTTTTTTTGTTCTGCCGCAACAGCACGTCTAGTTCAGTTCAGACGTACGCGCAAGACCATAGAAATGACGTCGCGACGAACAGCATCGGGTTAGCCGCCGCGCTCGTGGGCGATAGGGTGTACTATTGGGTCGATCCTTTAGGGGCTATTTTGCTCGCAATCTACATCGTCATCAACTGGAGTCAAACGGCTATGGAGAATATACGCTCGATGGTCGGTATGAGCGCCCCTCCAGAGTTTTTAGCGTCGTTGACGTACCTGGCGTGGAACCACCATCCAGACATCGTGCTCATCGACACCATTCGAGCGTACACGTTTGGGCCGAAATACTTTGTCGAAGTCGACATCGTGCTCGAGGAAGATATGCCATTGAGACGCGCGCACGACATAGGAGAGCAATTACAAAACCGCATCGAGCGACTGGAAGACGTCGAGCGAGCTTTCGTTCATCTTGATTTTGAAAGCGAACACGCGCCCGAGCACTAGAAAGGTTGTACACAAATTTCAATTCACATTAAATGTTGATTATACGTGATGATGCGCCTGCGTCATCGGCTGGGGCATGAGGCAGGAATGCGTAGTGTAGTCCGCCGTGCGTTTGTTGAACGTCACCACGAACAGCTTGCTCAATTGCTGCATCACGCCTTCCACTGGTGGAGGCAAAAGAACGCTCACGAGTGAATCCTCTGCTTCCAAACTGGTCTGTTCCGGAACTTTCGTGACGTTTTCTCGACCACTCGGCAGTGGAATGGCACCCGAATACTTTTTGCGTTCCATTTTCTCCCTTTGTTCGTTCGTCCAAGCGCTCGTCGTCGCGACAGCACCGGGTTCGGCGTTAGCTTCATCGCTTCCCTTGAATTTGAAAACCTCGGTACACGACACGCGACTGAGAAGGTTGACGTGCTGTGGCATTCCCGCCGCCTTGAACGCGCTGAACCACGGATCGTTGACGTTGGTAGATTTAAGGACATTCACGATTCGGCCATCAGAAGTCTTATCTCCCCACAGCGCGATACCTTCCGCCACGGCTCTGTCCGGTAACGAAAACATCCGCTCGTCGTCGTTTCTCATGATTTCCTCTCGCAGGGAAGTCACATTGACGCCAATCTTCGTCAAAGGATCCTCCGGTGCCGCTGTGATGGCTAATAATCGACGACTGCTTGACGAGAATTGAGTCCCCGCCGAATTCGAGCGCGGCGCCGCGAGTCCCACCACGGATAGGGCACCCAACGCCAACGCCGTCACTGACGCGGCGACCGTTTTCTTCCGCCGCTTCGGCGCCGGTTTCTTCAAATCTAACTGCGGTGATGGCGGATTTTCAATGATTGGAGCGTCTAACGGCGGTAACGGCAACTTGGGCGTCATCGTCGGGTACGGCGCCGGCACCATGACGGTCGGCAACGCCACCCCCGTGGCGGCTTGCAGATTCATCCTCAGCGCGTGATTCTCATTCGTCAAGTGCATCACCATCCCTTGCAACGCCCCGTTTTGTTTTTCCAGCGCACTCGCGCGCTTTTCTAAATCCCTGACGTACTCCCGTTTCCGCGCTCGCATGTTCTTCGCGCTCTCGCGATTGCGTCGCAATCGCTCCAATCGCTCCGCCTCCGTCTCCGTCGCGTTCCCGTCCACCTTCCCCGCGCTCCTCGCCGACATCGACGACGTCCCACCGTCGTCCGACGACGTCCCTCCGCCCTTCCTTCCGCTCCCGCACTCGCTCTCCGCGCGTCCGCTCGCGTCCTCGTTCGTCGTCGTCGTCGCCCATCCCTCGCCGTCGTCGTCCGGCAGCCAATCGTCCAACATCGACTCCAGCGCCCCGAGTTCGTACGGAAACCCCTCCAGCGGCCCGTCGTCGCGCGCGCCGTCGAATTCCAACCACTCGCTCGCGTCCGCGCGCGCTCGCGCCGTCGCGTCCGTCGTCGTCGTCGTCGGCACCGTCGCATCGTCGCGCCGCGGTCGCCGCGCGATCGTCGCGTCGCGCTCGGGCGTGCGCGGCGGCGACGTCGACGACGCGCGGCGCGCGACGTCGACGCCGTCGGACGGTTTCATCGTCGGCGTCCGGGCGCGGCGCGCGTCGCGATCGCGATCGCGCGGCGTCGCGAGATGACGACTCAAGATGAATCTTCGATCGCCGTCTCGGGGCGTCTCGGAAATCTCGGACGGATCGACGTCGATCCGACGGTCCGATTGTCCGATCGGACGCGCGAGGGCGAGGGCGAGACGCGAAGGCGAGGGCGAAGGCGAGACGAAGGTAAAGCGTGAAACGATGCGATGAAAAGAGACGAACGAATCATGGATGGTCGAAGATGTCGCGCTCGGGGGAGGCGGCGATGCTGGCGAAGACGGGGAGACGACGGAGGGCGTCGTCGTCGTCGTCGTCGTCGGAGACGTCGTCGGAGGCGCGCGCGGAGACGCGCGCGGCGGAAGGATCGGTGGTGGTGGTGAGGGAGACGGGTTTGACGTCGGTGGTGCGCTCGGGGACGGCGCCGGGGACGGCGCGCGCGGTCGAACGGTCGTCGGTGGTGGTGAGAGTGGCGTCGTCGACGAGGGCGGAATCGTCGCGGAACGCGGCTCGACGCGCGGGACGCGGATCGAGCGGCGCGGGGGTGCCTAAGAATGCGTCTCCCCAGTCCGTGACGCCCGTCGATGCGCCGGATATGAGCGCCGATAGCGCCGTGCGGTGTTGCGTGGCCATCTCACCGGTAGACGCGACGTCATTCGGTCTGTAATGGATGAATCGACATCGAGAACCGTACGGGCAATTGCCCTGCGCGGCAAACGTCCTGCACACCTCCGTCTTGTACTTTGGGTGACGTAGCACCGGACGAAGCTCATCGCGACCGTGTGCGAATTGACATTTGGCGCCATAACGACACGACCCACTCTCCTCCCAGCTGCGACAGAGCTCCGTCTTGTACAACGAGTGCTGTTGCTTGGGCGATCCCGGACTCGCGCCGCCGCCGTACGCCGGACTCGCGCTCAGAGACCTCGCGCCGTCATCCCGCGAGTTTCCGCCTTGATCGCCGTACCCACCGTACGCGGGGGAGCGCGGTGACGTGAGACTGACTCCGAAACTCGATGCCGGCGACGTCGGGCTGAGATTGAGTTGAAACATCCCTTGCGCCAGGTGCGCGTCGTTCGCCTGATGCGAAGACCGAGAGTACGCGCTCGCGCTCGATCCCGTGAGATCGCTTCCATACGGCGTTTGGTGCATCGCGCGCTGCGGTGACTGCGATACCGAATGTACACCATATCGAGACAGTATGGGCGACTGCGGTAACACCGTCGCGGTCGGGATGTCATCGTACGCGCTCGTCGGCGTCCTCGGGGGCGTTCTCGGCGGGCTCGCGCGCTCCGCGTCCGCGTACGTCGAGATCAACGCGCTCGAGAAATGCTCGGAAAGCTCCCGCGCGCGCTCGAGGGGGTCGAACAGCGCGCTCAAGTCGTCATCCTCGGCGTGCTCCGCGCCCGAGCGCCGCATATCGAAAGATAAAGTTTTTGGGACGGTGCTCGCGCGGAACCTCGGCGCACGCGCGCGACAGACGGAGAAGGCTTAAGCGTCGACCGACACGTCCGCGCGCGCGTGTGCGCGGGTAAAATATACCGAGAATAAATCTTCGATAAGATTCGCGCGTTGGTCGCGGCGCGTTGGACGCGCGCGCTTGTGTTCACACGACAAATTTTCGTGGGCACTCAGAACCAACATTGTTAGCTTACGAGACGAGAACGACGACGCATCGCGTGTGTGGCGCCGTCGGTTGCGCTGTTATTGAATAGAGCTAGACGTATTTCAAGTACGTGTCGAGGTGCACGCCGAGGTTTTGTGCGAGTCTTTCGGCTAAATCACGAGAGATGTTGCATTGGTACAGCCCACCCTCCATCGCGCTCCCGCGGTTGATGGAGAGCATTCCGAGCTGCGTCATGCTCGAGATTTGCATAAAGACGTCGGCGCTGAGGAGCTCCTCCTCAAGATCTGCGACTTCAGCGCCGTGTTCATCGCATGCTGAGCGTGTGATAAAGTGAAACCACGCGATAAGACGTTCGAGCTTGAAGACACGTCGTTTATCCACGGCGGCTTCAGCGGCGGCGGCTCGTTCTCGATCTTGCGCGTTTCGATCCTTGCGCTTGGCCCTTGCCACGTGCCCTTCTATTTGACCGCCAAACATGCGCTTGTCCACCTCATCAGAGTTGTGCGAGCACAGAAATGCTGCGACTAATAAGAATTTCGTCAGACGCGGGATCTCGAAATCCAAACGTCCACCCGCGCCGCTTCCCGTGGCGTCGCGCCGCACCGGCCATTCGCCGCGACCGAGAGCCAACGCCGCCGGGCTCAGCGGCACGGTTAATCCCGTGTGCACGTTCGGTTGCTCCCGCTTCGGCGCCGACGACGAACCTCCGTCTCTCGCGTTAGCGCACTCATCTCCTTTCGTCGATCCTTTCTTCGAGTTCAACGCCGCGTACAGCGCTCGAGGTTCGGGAAGCGGATCGCCCCGCGCGCGCGCTTCCTCGTACGGCTTGACGTACTGCGCCCACAATGGCGCCACAGTGGCGCGCAGCTCGTGTAAATTCCTACACGTCGCCGTGAACGTGTTCAGCATAACACCTAAGAACCCATTGTACAGCATCTCGTCCGCATCCGACGGGCGTTCCTTTAACAAGATGTACCGCAGCTCCTCTCGAGAGTACGCCGGAAAGTAAACGCCCTCGTACGGCGTCGTCCCCGACGCCGAACAAAACGTATCCCAACCCTGTTCACCGATGAAAATCACGATCACCTTCCGACAACTCAACTCCGCGAGTCGCAAAAACGCATTCAACACCGGTTCACCTCGCCACTGTAACATTCTCTGCGCCTCGTCGACGACGACGTAACACGCCCGCGCGCCCGGACTCGCCGGCAAGTGCGCGCGTAAAATCTCCACTAAATCACTAAACCTATCGCACTTCAGCGCCTTTTTCACCTGCTCTGCGCTCGCACGTCTCAAACTCTCGCTCGACCGCACCAAATACGGCGTCAGCTCCTCCACCACCGCCTCGTACAACAGCTTCGGCGCGTGCTCCGTGGCGCACGACGCGTACGCCCACGGCCGTCCGCTCCTCCCCACGACGTCCCGCACGATCGACGTCTTCCCCGTCACCGGCGGTCCGTGGACGTACATCGCCGGATGATCGTCCCTCGCGCCTCCCAGCGCGCGCACCAGGCCCTCGATCGACGCCTTCCGTCCTCCCCAGCGCGCGCACGCGTCGCGGATGAATCCTTCCTCGTCCCGTTCGATCGCATCGCGCGACGCGCGCGCGTCGTCGTCGTCGCTCGCGTCGCCCATCGCGACGTCATCGACGCGCATCGACGCCCGCGCGTCGCTCGCCGCGCGCGGTCGCGCGTCGCGCGCCGTCGTCGTCTCTCGCGCCGCGCGCGCGCGCGGCTGTCGACGCGCGTTCGAACGCGCGACGGCCGACGCGCGACGCGCGCGCACGTGGGTTCGCGCGAGCTCCGATGCGTGCGCGTCAACCAACCGAATGTCCGAAATAAATACAGATTCAAAACAGCACGCGGACTGTTTGCGCGTGCGATGCACACGCGTCCGTGTTTCTTCGCGGCGCGCTCCCGAGACGCGACGCGCGCGCGGGCGCGCCGCGCCGTCGCCCTCTTTCGACGACGCGCGCGCGCGACCATGAAGGTGCGTCCATCGACGGGCGACGCGGGATGACGATGGGGATGATTACGGCGCGCGACGACGGACGGCGCGCGACGACGGACGCGCGACGACGCGCGCGGACGCGACGGCGGACGCGAACGACGCGGGTTTGCGCGACGCGACGATCGGGGACTGACGACGACGACGACGACGCGCGTGATCCACAGCTCAACATCGCGAACCCGCAGACCGGGGCGCAGAAGAAGATCGAGATCGTCGATGAGAACAAGCTCCGATGCTTCTACGATAAGCGCATCTCCGCGGAGGTGGAGGGCGATGAACTCGGTGATGTGCGTGTTAGGGCTTTGCGATGCGACGCGACGCGATGAAGCCGAGGACGCGAACGATGCGCGCGCGCGGACGCGACGGTGGTGCGCGTGGATGATTGATGAAGATAATGATGATCGTGAATTCGTACTGACCGCGCGTGTGATGCGCTCGTTTCGTCGATAGGAATGGAAAGGCTACATCTTTAAGATCATGGGTGGCAACGACAAGCAAGGGTTCGGGATGAAGCAAGGCGTGTTGACGAACCAACGCGTGTTCTTGCTCATGTCTCAGGGCACGAGTGGTTTCCGTGGGAACGGTCGCCGTAAGGGTGAGCGCCGTCGTAAGGCGTGCCGTGGTTGCATCGTCTCCCAAGACATCGCTGTTTTGAACTTGCTCATCGTCAAGCAAGGCGACGCCGAGGTTCCGGGTTTGACGGATACCGAAGTCGCGCGCTTGCGTGGTCCGAAGCGTGCGAGCAAGATTCGCAAGCTCTTCGCGTTAACGAAGGAAGACGACGTTCGTCAGTACGTGAACACGTACCGCCGTGAGTTTGAATCCGCGACTGGCAAGAAGAAGTCCAAGGCGCCGAAGATTCAACGTCTCGTCACCCCGCTCGTCATCAAGCGCAAGCACGCGCGCGCGGCGGCGAAGAAAGTTAAGCAAGCCAAGTCCAAGGCGGAAGCCGCGGAATACCACAAGGTCCTTGCCCTCCGCATCCGAGAACAACGCGAGCGCAGAAGCGAATCCCTCGCCAAGCGCCGTGCGTCCTCCGTCGCGAAGAAGGCGTAGGCTGAGGCAAAGATTTCTACTAGTGAAATGGATGGGATTTGGTGATTTAGTGTACTCAGAGACGGAGATTGATCGCGACGCCGGTGACGCATCGCGAAACAAAGCTTAGCAGCTTACTATTCTTCGCACGCGACTTGTAATCGATGCGACGAAAATTCAAAAACACGCCGACGCGCGTCAAACGCCCCCTCCGGAAAGTGGAATTCATTTTGAAACCAACCGTCGGCATCACACATCGCCGCGCGATGGATTCGCTCGCCTCGCGCGCTGTCGCGTCGACGACCGTGTTAAAGACCGGTCCACGATCGATGCGCTCGCCGCGTCTGTCGATGCGACGCGCGGGTGCGTCGCGCGACAAAGTGTTAACTCGAATGGGACACGGCGACTCGTCGATGAGCGAAGACGAAGACGATTACGCGAGCGACATCAATCGCACGCCGTACTACACCCAAACCGAGCGCAAGTTTTTAGACATGATCACGATTCAGGCCTTGAAAAACTTGCTGCACTTTTTGCAGGAGACGAACGGCGAGATGCACATGTATTTGCACAACCACATCACCGAAAATCCGTTTGAGCTCAGCGAGACGAGGTCGATGGAGGATTGGTTGACAGATCTCGCGGCGAAACCGTTGACGCGGGTGAACGATCCGCGGCGATCATCCGTGCCCGGGCCGGCGATGGACGAGGAGGCGTTGAGAAAGGGGCGAGAGATATCGCCGAGAGATTTAGTTGAGAGGATATTACAAGCGCGCTCAAACGTCGCGGAAGAACTAACCAGAGAGTTGAGCGCGCCGCGTCTGGCGGTGAAAAACAATAAAATATTTACCGCGGCGTTGGCGTCGACGTTTCGATTGAGTGATGACGACGTTTGATGACGACGTTTAGTTTAGGAAAACATCCGCGCGCGCAAAGTAGCCACGCGCGCGGGGATTTAAATTAATGTGACCTGTCGCGTTCCAACAGCGCATCGTTCGCGCGTCGTCGATTCGTCCGCGCGCGCGTCGACGCGCTGTCGCTCGTCTCGTTTCAGTATAGTACATCTAAAAAGTTTCAAGTTTCTAGTCGACAAAACGTCGATGAAAAAAGTCTACGCGAGATAAACGTACATTTTTCGATCGCTCGGATCCCTCTCGATGTATTCACGCTCAATCAAGGTCTCGATGTGTTTTTTGATATCCGCGGGTGTGGGCATGAAACGGTTCCTGACTTGAGCCGTGACTTCCATGACGATGCTGTTGTGATCGAGCCGCTTCTTCGCCTTCATCACGCGCACAATGGTGGCCTCGATCTGCGGCTTACGATCGTCTACGATTTTGCTTTTCGTCAACGATCTTTCGTGATCGTTCTCTCGCTTGGCAGAAATGGACAAGATTTTGACCTTGGTCGTCTTAGATGAGAAGTCTTGGTTGACTTGAAACGAGTCTCCCAAGCTCACATCTTTCCCAGCGGGCAACTTTGTGAGAATATTTTTCCCCTTGACGCACGAAAGCGCTTGCAAGCAACCCTTGAGCTCGTCGCCTATCATTCCAGTAAGATCCGAAATATCTTTTGTGGTCAAAGTCTCGTGCGTGTTGAAAAGCATGAGGACACACATGTGCAGCGTCGACGCAGAAATTTCATATTCACCGCTCGCAAACCTAGCCTTAATGTCGGCCCGGCCCATGTTCGCCTGCCAAGTGAGCTTTCGACCGGCGTGACGCGAGAGGTAGAAATTTTCAAAAACCTTGCACGTCCTCTCGCATTCATGGGGTAAGTTGATCGGAGTTTTATGCACCTTCAAGGGCCAGGCTCCGGTGGTCAACACCGAGACATTTACTTCCATCGATCCCGAGCCTCTTGAGTAAACACCTTCAAACTCCCTCGTCAAGTCACCCGAAGTGAGCATGTCGTTGAACATGCCCTCCATTCTACTCGTGAATGTAAATCCACAATCGTCCTTGAGTTTACCGATGAACGCGAGCTCGTTATCGTCGCTTGCGGAGCGCTTGTTTAGCAACCTCTTCGACAAGTGTTGGCGATAATAATTCTCAAACACATCCTTCTCGTGAAATAGGTGGAAGAGCCCCATCGATCGGTTCAGGATGATCTCCAGTTCGCTCTGACTCGCGTCTTTTGACGATTTCCTCAACATGTGATCCAAATAAAGCGACAAATACTCGGGTGATCTAGGATTCAAGTTTGCGACGAGTTGATACGCCTGATTGCACTGCGACTCGATGAGGCGATTATTTGCAAACGCCTCGATCAAGATTGTGTCATACTTCTCCTTGAATTTGAAAAGCTCTTCGACAAACTGTGCCGGATTCTTTTCATTTTCTAAATCATTCACGATCGACTTGCCGATTTCCTTAAGATGATTGAACATCACGTCTGGAATACCCTCGAGGTCGTCCATCGTCGAAAACAGCGAGTACATGCGACGCAAGTTTTCGATCTGGTTCGCTCGAAGCATGTGCACCATGCCACTCGTAGCGTTATGCAATAGTGATTGTGACATTTCCTTCAATAACTGGTTGCGCGCTTGCTCAAGTAAAAGGCCTGTTGTTCGAGGAGCCATGTAAGCTTCACTTCGGTCCTTCTCTTGCGCCAGTCTCGCCTCCGCCATCCTCAAGAACGTCGGGCAGTCGTCGATATCGATTCGTTTCTGCGCCACCGCCTTGTAGTAAGATCTTGTCTCATCGAGCATTTTAACTTCGAACTCATCTACGTAAACAGATTCGTGCAAAGTGAGTAACATGGACGTCACCTTTTGCAACGCGTCCCTATCCACGCTCTCGCCGTCGCGCTCGCGGCGGATCAAATCTAACATGCACGAGTGCATCCGTCGTCTAATGCGTGGATTATTTACCACACACTCCCTCCAAAGCGTTATTACGAGATCCCCCACGGGTTCTAAGTTCGCGTTCCCGCTCCGCTTCAAGTGCACGCGATCGAGATAGATGAAGACGTCGGTCAGCATTTGCGCGCTCTTTCTGTGCCGCGCAAATCGCGTCTCCAAATCCTTCAAAAATTCAACATCCCCCACCACGTCCGCGATCTTACTCGCCACGTGCAAGCACAAATGATCTGTTACCGCGTCGCTTATGGTGTTATACAGCGCATCACCCTGTTTCCGAAGCACCAACGCGTACGCCTTACCGTACAGCTCCTCGTACGACAACCCTTCGCTGCTCAGGTTCAACAGCTCCGTCGTCGCCGTTCGAAGCGTTCGAAGCGTCGTCTCCACGAACGACGGATCGGCGTCCACGCGATGTCTGAACGGTTCCAACGCCGTCGTCGTCGCCGTCGTCGCCGCGCGCGAGCGCGCGCGCGACGCCTGTCCCGACGCGTCGCGTTTCCGTCCCACGACGCCGTCGCGCTCGCGCTCGCGCGCGCGCGCGTCGCTCGCCGCGCGCGCGCGCGCGTCGTCGCCGTCGACCGCGTCGCGCGCGTTCGCCGCGCGCGTCATCGCCGCCGGGCGCGCTGTGCCGATCGTTCGCTGGATTCGAATCGAGCCGAGTCGAATCGCGACAGACGGCGACGCGCTTCATGGGCGCCGACGGCGACGCCGTGCGCGACGCGCTCGCGAACGCGGTCGAAGCGATCGCGCGCGATGTCCCGAACGCGCGCGGCACGGACTTATCCCTCGAGAGCGCGAAGGAGAAGGCGACGCGCGCGCAAAAGCTGCCCGCGCGGGACGCGCTGCTCGCGGTGAAACGGTGCTGGACGACCGCGACGCACGAACCGGGGAATCGACTGCGGGAAAAGGAGCTGGCGGAGGTGATGCGAACGTTTAACGAGGCGTGGTTGAAACAAGGCCTGACGGGGACGCCGTTGGACGATGGGACGTGGTCGTTTAGAGTGGCGCGAGTGAATCGAAACGCGGCGAAGCGATGCCTCACGGCGCTGGGGAACTGGGCGAGGAAGGGAGCGTGGGAACCGTGGACCGGGGAGTGCCGAAAGATGAGGGATGAGGTGATGAAGAAGGAGGACGGGGCGTACGATACGTACGCGCAAGTGCATCGGGGATTGGAAGCGTTGCGAGCGCGCGCGACGACGGGGGTGAGAAATTTGGTAAACGATGGCGAGAGCGAGGTGACGTACGAATATGCGCTGGAGTTTGATAAAGAATTACAGAAATGGATCGAAACGTGCTGGCTTGAGAACGGACTGCCGCCGTTGGACGAATTGCCGAAGTCGAACGAGGTGTTTTACGCGAGCGGAATGGTACACACAGAGATGCCGCTTTCGTCCAAGCGAGCGCCGCCAAGGGATCGTTCGCAACCGATAAGCCCCGCGACGGCGCCGGCGAAGAAGGCAAAAACGACAAAAGATGAGAGATTACAGAGCCCGGTGAGAGCAAATGCGGAATTACCGCGATCGGTGAAAAAGGAACCGAAGGAGCCCGGCGCGGCGGCAGTGCTGCGCTCGCCGACGCCGCATTCGCCGACGCCATGCGAAACCGCCAAGCCGCCGGCGCGCGAGACGGAGATGCACGTCATCAGACACTCTGTTGCAGTCACGGTGAAGGTGCGCTGCTACGGACTAGACGCAGACTTGGTCATCATCCCGCCCTTTGGAGTGCCGAGCGGAGTGAAAACAAATGGCGAGATGGCTGCCATGGTATTTCGAGAGACTCAAGCCGCGCAGCAAGCGAATGTGCAACCAGCTGAATCTTCGATGAGATGCACGCATAACGATGGTAAGGCGTGGCGGTGTCCCGGACGTAATCTGGAAGGTACGCCGTTCTGCACGAAGCATCAACCAGCGAAATTTTCCACTTTGGCTCGCGTCAATCCAGTCACGTTTGAAACGGCACAAGGTTTATCGATTACGTACGCCGGTCCTCCATCGGCGTGCGTTATTCGAAGTGTTTCTGGCGTGCCAATCGATGACTCGGATTTGTTGATGCTTAAAGATCCGGAAAAGTTTGAAGCCTTCGCGTGGGACATCGAGCGTCAATTGAAATCTTGTGAAGGGCTCGTTCGACGAGACGGTGCCGGTGGACGATTCCGTGAGAATGCTTTCGTACTCGAACGCGGAGGATTTTGGGTTCCATACACTCAGTATGAAGCTCGATTAACCACGCTTCTCCCAGGCACGCCACCCGGTTCGACCACCACGTCGGAAAGCGTGTTCAACCAATGTATTGAAGACATCGGCGCAATCAACACCGCACGCGTGGCCGAGCAAGCGAACGACGACGAGACTGAGAAAAGCAACGATGATGATGACAAACGAGAGAGAGCGCCGCCTGCAGAGCGCCCGGCTTTCGACGATCCGATGGATACCGACAGTCCGGGACGAACCAAAGTGCCAGCACCGACTGGCGCTCGAGAAGTGCGTCTGAAACTTGCAGAGCTTCATAGACAACTCCTCAACGTGGATCGAGAAATCGTAGGCATGCGCGATGCTGGCTTCGCGCACGCTAAGAAACGTGATCCACAGAGTCTCGACAATAGCGAAAATAGCGAATATGACGCGTACGAGCAGAGCGTGAATCGCGCGCTTCGCCTTTAGAGGAATAAGCAACTCGTGTAAATGGGATTTTAAAAATAATCGCACAGTTAGCAGCACAAATCCTTTCCTCGTCAATTCGATCGACATCAGAGGTGGATCTAAAGTTCTCTAAAGTGTTCCGCTCTCTTAATCAGTTCGTTCTTCATCCCTCAATGCTTACTTGTACTGAGACATGAATTCGCCGTGGAAGTTGGTGAGCTTGACGGCGACGCCAGCGATATCTTCCTCGCTCGGAAGGAAAGTGGTCCGGAAGTGCCACGTGCCCGGCTTTTGCCCGAACCCAGACCCCGGAACGGTGACGATACCGGTCGCCAACAGTAAGCGGGTGCAGTACTCTGCATCGGCAACCTTGTTCGCGGCGGCGCATTCGTCAAGGAACTTTTGCGGGAACACCAGGTTCGGAAAGCAGTACATCGCGCCATCCGCTGGTTGGCAAGTCACACCCTCCAACGAGTTCAACGCGTTGCTGAGTGTGATGGAACGTCTCTTCAGAGATGCGAGAATGTCATCGCGTTCTTGCGCAAACTGCTTGTACGAAGGGTCGCCTTCCACCGGCGGGTCCATGACCATCGAGGTCACGATTTGGCCCGCCAAGTTGGGGCAGAGAGCGATGGACGCGAGCTTCAGAATCGCATCCAGCACGCCTTGCTCCCACGCACCGATGAGTTCCATGAAACCACCGCGACGACCGCATTCACCGTAGTACCCTTTGCTGATACTCTGGAAGCTCGCCAAGGCGACCCGCTTGTCCAAGCCCGCCTCGAGCACGACTTTGCGCATGCTCTTGAACTTTTTGCCATCGGCGTAGATGTTTTCTTGGTACACTTCGTCGGAGATGATGAGAAGTCCTTCATCGGCGCAGAACTTGGCGATATCGAGCAAGTTGTCATCGCTCAACACGTTACCCGTAGGGTTACCCGGGTTGATGACGACGAGCGCGCGAACGTTTTTCCCTTGCGCTCGCGCCGCGTTCAACTGACTCTTGACGTGTTCGACGTCCATCGACCACCCAGTCTCTTCGTCCAGGTAGTACGGCGTCAGCGTACCGCCATACAGCGTTAACGCCGCCGAGTACAGCGGATACTGCGGGATCGGGCACATGATGGCGTCCTGTTCCCCTCGAATCAAGACGTTCATCAAATAATGGCACCCCGCCGAGGCCCCGTCGATGAGATACACGTCGTCGATGTTCGCCGGAATCCCATCCCTCTTCGTGATCCCTCTCACCACGCGCTCTCGCAAAGATTCCACGCCCTTACTCTCCGAGTACGCTCCCGTCCCGCCCTTAATCTTCCGCTTACACTCCTCCGCGCGTTCGAGGACGTCCGCCGCGAACGCCCCCGCCACCGCCTCGCAGTCGATCGCCGCGAGCACCTGCCTGAAGAACGAGATCGGCCGCTGCCCGAGCGAGTGCGGATTCCCGATGTTGCAGTACACCACCTTATCGAACGGCAGTTTCTCCCCGTCCCGCAGCGCCCGCTCGAGCTGCTGCGCCCGCGCGACGATCGGCCCTCGCACCGCGTACTCCGCGTCGACGACGCGGTGATTGATCGTCCCGACCGTGATCGCGTCGCGCATCGCGTCCCGTCCGCGGCGCGCGCGGTCGAAAGAGTTCGCGCGTTCGTCGCCGATCGCTCGCGCGCGCGCGCTCGCGTCGCGCCGAGTCGCGTCGCGGTGCGTCGATCGATCGCGCCGACGCGCGCGCAGGGGGGGTGCGCGCGCGCGTCGACCGACGCGTCGATCGAATCGATCGCGCGGTCGGTCGTCGACCCGCGGACGAGGTTCGCGCGATCGAGACGATCGACGACGCGAGGGTGACGCGCGTCGCGCGGTGATGTGTGTGGGTAAACAGTGCGAGGGTGGTTTCGGTCGATGCGTTGTGTGGGTAAACAGTGCGGCGTGGGTTTTCGTGGACACGCGCGCGCATTCGCGTCCGTCGTCGGCGCCGGCGCCGGCACACGGCGCGCGTCGTGGATGCGCGCGCGATCGACGGCGAGCGATCGCGGGACGGGCGCGACGAGGACGATCGCGCGAGGGCGCGCGCTGCGGCGCGCGCTGGCGCGCGCGGGGGGGGGGGGCCGGGAAACGCCCGCGGCGGGC
>Ga0206682_10000342_pt1 | contig 50973 bp, 50 predicted proteins | sample M240m12015metaG_FD_155444 | JGI IMG/M metagenome (GOLD analysis project Ga0206682, IMG submission 155444) | Ammonia-oxidizing marine archaeal communities from Monterey Bay, California, United States - M2 40m 12015 | ecosystem: Environmental > Aquatic > Marine > Intertidal zone | place: USA... | reverse complement strand
TTGTGAACTAAACAATGTAGAACCCGAGTCTGCAAAGAGGTTATTGTCTCAACCTCTTAAAGAGAAACTAGAAGCAGAAGCAGCTGGTCTCAATTTAATTAATAGAGGTAAGAATCCTAAAGGAACTATATCTAGTTTCTTTTCAGACTAATAGGAGTTATTATGAAAAAAGGTGATATAGTAGCAGTAGTTGCTACAAGTGGTGAGTATGTTGGTGAGTTGGTTTCTAGTAAACCAGTGACACTTGCAAACCCCAAAATGATTGTCAACACACCCGAAGGAGGAATGGGTTTCTCTAAAGGTGTTGCAGTGACAGGTGAAGTAAATCCAACTGAAATGATTTTCGGTTCATACGTCTTTATTGCTAAGTGTAATAAAGAAGTGTCGGAAGCACACTTGACTGCAGTAAGTGGTATCGAAATTCCAAAGGAAAAGAAGATAATAACTTAATGACAAGTCGTGAAGGATATGATGCATACACTCTTTATCTTGGAATAAAATTACATTTCCATTCTAAAGATTATGACTTTATCAAATATAATGGTAAAGTCAAAAGTGATATAAACTCATTTCTTAAACGGAAGGACAAATACCATTTTGGTAAATTGTTCAAAACCCACAAACAAGAATTGCAAGACTTTTACATTGCAAACTTGTCTCTGAAAGACTTATGGGCGGGAGACTTACTTGATAACGAGTGTGTCAAAGTCTATAAGGACTGGAAGAACAGAAATCAGAAACTAACGTATCTTTTTGAAACGGAAGTTGCTGATTTACTTCGTAAGAGGAATATCAATAAAGTGTTAGAAGTGAAAAACGGACAACACCCTATACTCTTAAAAGAGTTCTTAGGTAAAAAGATATCCCTCGAGACGATGTGTATTTTAGATGAAATCATTGGTTATACTAATGATTGGGAACGATTGATTTCAGAAAACTTAGTCTATCCCGATATACAGAATAAGATAAACAAATACAAGTCCTTTGTATCTGTAGACATTAAGAAGTATAAAGGGGTATTGATTGAGTTGTGTCAGTAGATTCTAAGAAACACTAAATACGAATGTCGATTAAAAACCCTCTTGTATTCTTATACGAAAGGGTGTATAATAGACATATACAATGCTAATAAAATGTTAATACAATAGGAGAATACAATGTCAACATCATTAGATAAACTAAGAGCAGCCATGGAAACGGCTTCACCTACAGAAGGTGCTAAAAAATCCTACTCAGACGACACTATGTGGAAACCCGAACTAGATAAAACTGGTAATGGTTATGCAGTGGTTCGTTTTTTACCTACTCCCGATGGAGAAGAGATGCCTTGGGTATCATACTTTGACCACGGGTTCCAAGGGCCAGGTGGTTGGTATATTGAGAAGTCTTTAACGACTCTTAATAAACAAGACCCTGTCTCTGAATACAATTCAACGTTGTGGAATACAGGTATCGAAGCAAATAAAGAGATTGCACGTAAACAAAAAAGACGTTTACATTATGTGTCAAATGTCTATGTTGTTTCAGACCCTAAAAATCCCGACAATGAAGGTAAAGTCTTCAAATACAGATTTGGTAAAAAAATCTTTGAACAACTCAAAGAAGCTATCTCACCTGCGTTTGATGACGAAGCTCCAATCAATCCTTTTGATTTGAGAGGAGAAGGTGCAAACTTTAAAATCAAAATCAGAAAAGTAGACGGATACTGGAACTATGATAAATCAGAGTTCGAAAGTCCTTCACCACTTTTTGATGATGAAAATAGGTTGAATGAGATAAATAATTCAACATATTCTTTATCAGATGTAATTGCACCTAGTGAGTTCAAGTCTTATGACGAACTAAAAGAGAAACTCGATAGAGTTCTCGGACTCACTGGAAGTGTATCTACTGCTACTGCAGAATCAGTTGCTGAAGACCTAGACGAAGTGCCTTGGTCAAATGTAAACACTGAGACTGTTGCAGAGGAACCTGTAATCGCATCAGCAGAATCTACTCCACAAGTTGAAGAAGATGACGCGATGGATTACTTTAAGAAACTAGCTTCTGATAGTTAGTTTCTACATGGGGTAGTCGTTTAATTCATTATGAATAATTTGAAATGACGACTACAACACTAAGGTCGTGGACATGGGGATACTTAGTAAGGGAAAGGTCAATAGCATAAGCGGATTGGTCGGTGAAGAACGGGTTGCTGTAAGGCGTGGGGTGACTTCACACTATTTAAGATTATATTATGAAAAGTGAATACTACAAAAACATACTACCATGGAATGAGAACGAGAGGGTTATTGACCAGTTTGGTTGGAACCCACAATCAGTTATCACTCCAACTAAATCGTCTAAGAACAATTGGGACGATGCATACTTAACTGCATACGAAGAGAAGAGAGGAGTTTGTCCTCGTCTTCCTAACGGGTTAATGATGAGTGAGTTTCATGCTGGTTTATGTGAGAACATAGTTCACTATTGGTCTATGGTTGGTGATACAATCGTTGACCCTTTTGCTGGAAGAATGACACGTGCATTTGTGTCTGCTTCATTAGGAAGAGATTATGTTGGTTATGACGTATCTTCTGAAACAGTAAGTAAAGTCAGAGAGGAAATGGGAAGACATTCCTTTGACGGATACTACGATATTGTAGAGAGTGACGGGTGTGAAATGTCTCATACAGATGATGAGAGTGCAAACCTAGTTATGACTTGTCCACCTTATGGTGATATAGAAAGATACGAAAGTGCAGAAGGTCAGTTATCCGACCTAAGAAAGTATGAAGACTTTTGTAATAGGATACAAGTTTGTGGAGATAACATAGAACGAGTTTTAAAGCCAGGAGGTTTTGCAGTTTGGGTTTGTGGTGATTGGAGAAGAGACGGAGAATACAAACCTTTTCATTCAGACACTATAAATATGTTCACTAAGTCGGGTCTGAAATTACATGATATAATTGTAATGAAGAACGACACTATATTTGCAGCTTTACAAGCAGGTAAATGTGCAAGTAAAAGATACACTGCAAAGGTGCATGAATTCATCTTAGTGTTTCGTAAAGAAGGGGAACTAGAATATAGTTCAGATAAAATAAAAAACAGAGAGGAATCTTTAGAACAATTTTTCAAATAATATGCCAAGTGTTAAACCAAGAGTAAATCCAAAGAATAGAATGGAAGAACCATTCGATAAAGTGTTAAGACGCTTTAAAAAAGAATGTGAGAAGAAAGGTATCGTGCAAGAATGCAGAGATAGAAAGTATCACGAGAAACCTAACGACACTAGGAATCAGAAGAATCAAGAATTAAAAAGAAGAAAGAAACTCAATAAGAAGAAATCATTACTAGAACAAAATCGTAGAGTTAGAGGAGTTAGATGAGAACAAAAAGAGAGAAACGAATCATTAGACAATTTCTCATCTCTGCAACTATCGGGATACTAGGATTGATTGGTGCAATCTATATCTACTTAAACTATCAACCACCATTGAATACACCTAAAGATTATATTGATTCACCTATACAGGAAACAGCAGAAGAGAGATACACATGAACTGGCACGGAGGGAAAGGTTCCAAAAGAAGGAACTCAGACGATAAACTCTACTCAGATAACTGGGAGAAAATCTTTGGCAAACCTAAACCCGAAATCTCTGTTCGTAAAGAAACACCTACCCATGGGTCTACTCAGATTCATAAAGATAAAACAAAGACAATCCCTCGTAAAGAGAAGTATAAAACTATTTAATTACCAAGTTGGAACTGGAGATAACTTACCTTGTGTAGGTTCGTCATTCATAGTCTTAGGTGCATTAACATTGGTATAAGTTTGTCCACTGTTATTGTTAGTGACATTCGACATAACATTTGAATTGGTTGTTGTGGTTCCACTTGCAGAGTAAGTGTCCATTCTTTGACCTTTGATATTATTACCAGTGTTTGGATTTCCAGCTGCAGTTATTTGTGCTTCAGTATACAAGCCAGGATACTTAGCATTGTGTTCCATCATTCTTTGTTGAAGTTTATTGTATCTTTCTCTCTCTACAATAAATTCGTTTCGCACCTCTGCCATTTCCATAGACATTGCAGAATCCGACGCAGGTTGAACATAATCTCTGTCTCTTTTAGTTTTTCTTCTTACAAGTTTCTCTTGAGGTTCATTTATTGCCATTTTGTCTCTGTCTCTTTGAGTTTCTTTTCTTATAAGTTTCTCTTCGGACTGTTCCATTTGACCTTCAATTCTTTCTTGTTCGGTAGTTCCCATAACTTTACCAGCAAGACCTTTCATCTTTTCATACCAAGACAATTCTTTAGGGACACCTTTGTCAAGTCTAATCATTGCTTCTGTTAGTGTGTCTATTGCTTCTGAGAAATTATTAAGGTTCTTGGTTGAAGGTTTTAAATTCTTAAACATGGAAATTACATTACCAACACTACCTAAGTTTTTGAATGCTTCACCTAAGTCAAGTAGAGGTTTCATGTTTACATCTTCTAAACCTTTTGCAAACTCAGTGACCTTTTCCATTGGTGATTTTGCACCAAATAAACTTCCTAAACCTTCAAGTAAACTTCCTATAAGACTACCACCAGTCATTGCTACTAGACCAGCACCGATTGCAGCTAATCCAGCACCGACTGCTATAAGGTTTAATCCGTCAACTTGACTTAACTGCATTATGTCTGGCACAAAATTTCCGAATGCTGTTGCAGCTAAGTCGGCTGCATATGCAAATGGAATTAGAGATGCACCTAGTAAACCAATTGCAAGAGCTCCTAGTGCAATTAGTGGAACAAAACTACCTAGTAATGCAGCTGCAACACCTAGTGTTATTAATGCAGCTGCAATAACACCTATGGTTCCAAGTCCAACGTCTTTCATTAAGTTAAGTGAAAATGCAAGTGGAACCATTGCAGCTCCAAGTGCTAAAACGGCTAATGAACCTTTGAGCATTGCACCTGTTGACCTTCTTAACATTTTTGCAAGTAAAACTAATCCAGTCATTGCAATTAGACCTTTACCCATTTGTTTAAAGTCTACACCATTAAATTGTTTTAATCCTATTGCAAGTAGTCCTACTGAACCTCCTAATAGTGCCATAGAGACTGCACCTTTAAGAACTTTACTATCTCCAAACTTCTTAACACCTTCTGCAATACTTTTTAGGAATCCACCACTCTTACTTCCTTTAGAAGGTATGATTGATTTGTCTGCAGTCTTTGGTAGTGCCTTTGCCATTGCACCTTCTTTCTCACCCTTCTTACCACCGAGTATACCCGAGAGAAATCCTTTACCTTTAGATTTTTTCTTAGACTTATCTGCAGACTCTTCTCCTCTCTTAAAGACACTAGTAATACCATCAAGTGCAGGCCCGAACTTCTCTTTGAATTTTTTCACGGGACTACCCATGAATTCTCCAATACCTCTCATTACATCACCGAATGCATTTACCTTTTTAGTAAAGGTGTCTGCCATTCCAAGTAAGTCAATACCTATTAGTTCGTCTAGTCCTTCACTGAACTTGGTCATTCCTTTGAAGTCAGTAGTCTTCTCTAATTGTGTTTTATAATCTTCTGTAAACCCGTCTAACTTAGTTTTTCGTTCTTCAAGTTTTTCTTTTTCAAACTCTAAACCTTTGTCATACTTGTCATTAACTATTTTTTGTGAGGCTGCATTCTCTTCTTCAAACTTTGCTCGTGCTTCATTGAATTCTATTGCATTAATTTTTCCACTTTCGTATGCCTTTTCGGCTGCACGGAATGTCTCTCTAGATTCTTTGGTTTCTTTTAGATATGCAGCTTGTTTGTTCTTTTCTATTTTATTAACAGTTTCTTGTGTTTTGTTAAATGACTGTTGTGCAATTCTCATTCCAGTAAAGTTGAAACCAGTTTTAACTCCGTCAACTTCCGTTGCAAAGTTCTTTTGCATCATTTCAGCTTCTTTTGCAGAGAGTTCTACACCACTCATATATTTGTCAACTATACCACTAAGACCCTTTAACTTCTTAGTTGCTAATGCACCCTTAAAGGTGTCTTTACTAGACGCTCTAAAGTCTGCAGTAATCTTTGCAATCTGAGGGGAAGCTTCTTCTAGACTATTAATAATCTTTTGAAATCCAGGCTTTAACTCGGAGTTAACGTCCCGTATTTCTTTTGCAAATTCCTTTCTCTGTTGCTCTATAGTTTTGTCATCAGCCATTTACGTTATGTCCTATTTTCCACCGAATGCTTTACCAGCTTCACTGATACCGAATGCACCAAGTGTCACTACCACAAATGATGTGTAGATTGTTTCTGAAACTTTTAAATCCATATCAAATAATAATGCAGTTAGTAGGTCTGTTATACCAAACACTACCATTAAAAAGAAAGATATAAAACCTATAATAGATTTCTCATTTATGTCATTGTCATCTAAAAACAAATCCATTACTTTTCTTTTAGGGGGTTCTAATCCAGCACGTGCCTTCTTAGCTTCCTCTTGCATTTCTTTAATGTTGTCTTCTTGTTCATCGAGTTTATCGATAAGAGCCATGTATTTCTCTAAGGAAATCTCTACTTCATTGGTTGACTTATCCTTTTCTTTATCACCCATAATACTATCCTTCTTGATTATCTACGAGACTTTGCGTTCTCCGCTTGTTGTCTCTGTTTTTCTTCTTCAAGATGTTGCATGAGAAGTTTAATGTAAATTTCTCTTTCCCAAGGAATCATATTATCTAATTCAGTTAATGAATACTTGTGGTGTTGCATTAACTGAAAGTTAGTGTTATAATGATTGAACACACTTTCATGAGAAAGAGCTATTAAAAAAAATTCTGTATTCCTTCTAGCTTCGTCTTGTTCTCTTCACTACAAGTTTTGCAATTCCACTCTACTGTTGCATTGAGTTTTGGTAATTTATCATACCAGTCACCTAACACTTCTAGTTGAGGGAAAGTCAATGATTCTACAAATTCATTTATCTCAACTCGAGTTAAATCTGCACCTTCATAAACCTGTTCTTCATCAAATATGTTTACTATAGATTCTTTAATTAGTTCTACCGACTGGTTGGACTCGTCAAGGTCTTGTATCTTCTCGACATGTTCAACTGTTGGGACACTAAGTGTTAAACCCACTTTATCAGTAATCATGACTTCTTTTGATTCGGGAACTTCACCATCTACTTGTATCTTGTCGAGATGTAGGACATAATCCTCTGTCTCTGAACATTCAGGATTTCCACAAGGGAACATTAATTTTGATGTTTCCCCTACTGAAACTTTCCTAACTTGAATGAATAACCATTCTAAGTCCGTAGTTGGTAAGTTCTCAATAACAACTTTGTCATTGGTCACTGCTTGCAATAATTTTTTAACGGATTGCATAGTCCGTTTTGCATCTTCACCTTCCTTAGCTTGAACTAAGATATTCTGTTCTTTAACTAGAAATGGTCTGTATTCTATTGTTTGACCACTTACAGGAAGAACTGTCGTATATGTCGGTGTTGCCTGTATAGGTAATGCCATTATATTTTCCTCACTTTTTTAATTATTAACCATCTCCACCAATTCCAAGACCACGGATTGTTCGTCCTATGTTCCCAGCACGGGTAATTTGGGTATCTGCAGAACTTAACTTAGTTAAGTATTCTCCAGCCTTTGGACTAAACCTTGAAGCAACTTTGAGAGTATCAAGTGTTGCATCTAATAGTCCACGTCCTGTATTTATACCACTAGAACTACTTGCATCGTTAGTCATTGGTTCTATAACTCGTGGTTCGTCTGTATTTTCAGGATACGAGATAACAAAATCTGAATATGCCATATCTACTGAAAATTTTAATAGGGGTTCTTGACTGTCTGCATCTAATGACATTTCATTATAACTCAAAGGATATGCATTAAAGAATTCATATCTCATAGCAGGAGAACCACTTACTCTTAGTTGTTCTATCATCATTCCCCCAGCATATTCGTTATAATATCTCATGACTGGTTGACGTAGTGTTCCTCGGTTTTGTCCTGCTCTATTGTCTGCAGCGAAAGAAGCCTCTTTTGCAGACTGAATTGGTGTTCCTTCATATATCTTTTGTTGCCATTGTTCAAAAATGATTCTATCTAAGAAACTACTGGTGCATATAAACTCTAAAGTAATAGAATCTCCATAGTCTATTGTTCCATCAGGGATTTCTCTACTACCCGACCAACCTGTATCTTCAGTGTTTGTTCCTAATGTTATTCCAGGCAAGGTTGCAGATGTGCATCTAAAATTATGACCTTCTGGCATTTTAATACCAGTAAATGGTATGTTAGTAATTGCTACATTGAATCTGTTAGCTCTTGCACCTTGGTCAAAGTGTGATAGTAATTGATTTATTTCTGTCATGTAAATTTCCTTCTACTTTCTGAATACACTGTATTGGCATTCACTGTAAATTTTTGCATCGGCAACATTGCAACCAGTTCCCAATATTGAGAGGGGACTAAACTGAATTGACTTCTGATTTGACTGTAGAGATACTCCTTTAAACAAGGTCTAAAGTATTTCAATCGAGATACAGATTTTAACAAATCGTAAGTCATTCTAAACCTCGTAGATTCGTCCATGTTTGTGTTGTTTAAATACTCAAACATTTCGTTTAATAGAATCATTCTATAACGAGGTGCAATGTAATGTAAGTTAAGACCTATGAACCCTGTTGCATATTTTCTAATAGGAACCACTAAGGGAAACTTATCAAAATATGGTAGAGTGTCCTTATGTAATGCATCATAATAATACATATACATTTTACCTAACTCTAAAGTGGTGACTACTTCACCTTCTCTTAGTGCTTGGTCTTGTCTAATTCTAATGTCTCTTACATTATTTCTAAACCAATCAAGACTGTCTAGACTTCTCCTTTGCAATTCTGCTGGAGATTCATTATCAAGTTTTTCAAATAGACTAGTCATTGTCTATTATTTATGTTTTTAGAAAGTTTTTATCACTTTAAATTTGTCACATTCCCATATCTTTTCTTCATAGGGTATGTTGAAGATATGTTTGAAATCTTCAAGTAGAAATATCTCGTTATTTTTCATATGAATATTCAAACATTCTGTATTATCCATAGAGAAAGCTTCTTCAATCTTGTTAGTTTCTGCAACACCAAATAGTCTAGGTTTTTTGAAGTTAAAGATTTCAGATTGAATACGTTGTGCTGTCTTATAATAGTTTGGTCTATCTTCATCTACATGCCATTCTAAGAGAGGTTCTTCTGTGAAACCACCCTTTAGTGAACCATGTTCAGGCATGCCTCTAATATCAATCCATTGAGGTCTATCAACTTTGAACTTATCTTTCCATGTTTCATAATCAATTATCTCATGTTCGGGAAACAGTTCTGTCTCTCCACAATCCCATAAGAAAATCTCTTGTTCTCTCATATCACCTAAGACCATTGCATATTGTCTAATAGAGCCTGGGTGAAAGAAGATATCTTCAGTGCCTCTTACCACACCTTGGGGACAAGAATACCAACCTTCTTCTTTCCAAGTGTCTACAAGATATCTACATTTACTTGCATGAAAGAACGCATTGTCTCCACTAGACTCTAATCTTTTCATGTTCTTTTCATTAGTATCAACTTTCCATGGTTCTAAGTCTGCATAATTACACATACCCCTTCCGTATTGATACATATTATTAACTATACTCTTCCAATGTTTTTCAGGTAAATCTAATACATCTCCAAACGTCATTAGTTTGGGTTTAGATTTCAATCTGATTTCATTGAATATGGTTTCAATCTTATCGTAATCACTTTGTTTTTCTAACATTATTAGTGGGGTCATTGTGTATTTCTCCTAATTATTTCTTCAACTCGTTTTAAGTCTTCAAGTGTGTCTACCGAGTATCCCTCGTCTTCAACTTTTATCATTCTAACTTTATATCCATTCTCTGTAAATCTAAACATTTCTACCGATTCACTTTTCTCTAAATCCCCAATTGGGAGTGTGGGAAAGATTTCTAAGAACTCTCTGTTAAATGCATAGAGACCTAATTGTTGTTTAACAATTGTCTCTTCCTTTTGCACGTATGGTATACTTAGTCGTGAATAATATAGTGCATTATCATATGTGTCCGTCACTACTTTGACTACATTGTTATCATGTCGTTTTTCAGAATAGAAATTAAGTTCAACATATGCATTAGATACACTACCTAGTGTATGAGACTCTACTAATTTGTCAATAGCTTCAGGGTTAATCAGGGGTTCATCTCCTTGTATATTAACAAAGACATCTCCTTCGATATCTTTAATTGCCTTTGCACACCTATCTGTTCCAGTAAAACAATCACCATTAACAATCAAACACTTCATGCGCATGGATAAACAGAAGTCATAAATATCACTATTATCAGTTAACACTATAACACTAGCAAGTGATTTTGTCTGCATACACTGATTGTATACTCGTTGAATCATGGGAATTCCTGAAATCATGGCCAGTGGTTTCCCTTCAAACCTACTTGAATGATATCTTGCTGGAATTAATCCAACAACTTTAGTAGGTCTATCGGACTTTCTATACTCATCTTGCATACCACACCTCCTTCAACATCACCATAACCATAACTTGCATGGACAAAATCTATCCCAGCTCTCTCAGCTGCTTGTCTATCAACGTCCATATCACCAACATAAAGTGTATCACTTGGGTCAACATTGCAGAATGCACAAGTGTAAAGTAGTTGGTCAGGTGAAGGTTTACCTCTCAGTCCTTGTTTGGGAGAACAGACATAATCAAACTTTGCAATTTTCTCTAGTATTTTGTTTGTTCTATCCATATCTTTAGAGGTGCAGATTGCAATCTTACGTCCTTTTATAACTGTAAGTGCAACAAGTAGTTCATGGACACCTTCAAATATCTTAATTTGGTCTAATAGTTCAGTAGAGGAAGTGTCGTATGTCTTTTTTATCGTAGAAGTGTATTCTATACCCAAATCTTCTATGATATCTTTAAAAGGACGACCAATTCTCTTCTCATATTCCTTAAATGGGACAACTATATCGTGTATTTGACAAGTTTTTTCCCACGACAGTCTCATATTTGATATAGAATCTATCAAAACCCCGTCTAAATCGAACATTATTAACTTTTTCATTTTACTAAGTGGTCTTCCGTCAATATTCTAAAACCATATTTCCTATCTTTGCAGTATTCACTTGCAGCCTTGAACTTTGCTTGGTTGACAACGTAGGTTGCAACCTCATTTAAGTATCTTTTAGTTCTTCTTATGGGTTCCTTTGGGGGTTTAAGTTGTTTCTTTGGTTTAACTTCTATGATTTCTCGTATAGATTGACCTTTTGCATTTACATACTTTATATAGAAGTCGGGAAAGTATCTATGAACCTTCTTATCTACAGGAGAACGATAAGGAATGATTATTTCTTCACTTCCCCACTCAATAATACTAGGATTATTGTCACAATAGACCATAAATCGTCTTTCCCATAAGGAACGATAGATAATCTTTGTTGGGTCGCCTCTATATTTTTTATAGTTCTTTGGTTTAAACTTACCACTATAACTTTTTCTAGACATAAATAACACTAGTAATCATAATTTTAAGTATTTAGGTTAAAAAAATCAATGCCATCTATCAACAAACTATTAGACAAAGTAAATCAAGCAACCAGTGCAGTTAAATCTCTAAAGGGGATTAAATCTAAACTTGAAGGAAAATCATATACAGGGTCATACGACAAAGATATGCTTGCCTCAGAAAAGGCAAAGGCAGAAAAATTATTAGATGACAGACGTGCTTCATTACAATCAAATTTAGATGCATCTAATAAAGCCAGACAATCTGCAAGAAGTGTTCCTCTAACCAAGACTAGAGATTTACAATATCCTCTTGAAAGTCTAGACTCATATGTTGTCTTTACAACTAGACCAAGAAAAAAACGAGAAGGGTCAAAAAGTAATGAAGGTAATAATAAAAATTTATTGTCAAGTGAGAATGTTTCAATCGCATTATATGCACCCGAAAGTATAGACCAAGATGTAGACGTTAGTTGGACAACAATGGAAATTGGTGCAAACAAAAGAAATCTAATCAATACCTTTAAAGGTGAAACAGGTTTTGGTCAAGCATTAGAAGAATTAATTCAAAGTGGATTATCTAAACTAGCTAATACTGCAACTGGTGGAATATCAAATTTCATTGGAGGTAAAGCAACAAACCCTATGGAAGAACAAGTGTTTGAAGGTGTTGACTTTAGAGACCATTCTTTTGATTATGAGTTCTATCCTAAAAGTAAAGACGAAGCTATAATGGTAGAAGATATATGTTGGTCATTTAAAACTGCAATGTTGCCAGACACTTATGGTGCAGCTGAGGCAGACGGAGCTGCAGAATCTTATTTCAATTATCCTAACATTTTTGATATTACTTATGAAGGACTCATTCAAAAGAGATTTGAGGATTTTTTACCTTGTGTATTGACAAGTGTAAGTGTTAATCATTCAACAAAAATGTTTGAAGATGGATATCCTGTTGCAACTGAATTGTCTTTATCATTTACAGAAATCAAACTCCTTACACAGGAAAACTATCAGACTATATCTAAGTCTACGAGAAGTGAAGGACATGACCTTGGTGGGGGTAGTGCCTCATTACTAGACCAACAAACAGGTGGATAATAATGGCAACTAAATTTTTTAAGAACTTTCCCGATATACAATACACTTTAGATAGTGGACGGGTTATTAATATTAAAGACTTCTTTAGAAAGTCTAAAGTAGACCAATCAGCAGTTAATAGTATAATAGAATATGAATACTTTGAACTACAGGAGGGAGATAGACCTGATGTAGTTGCAACTAATCTTTATGGTGATTCAGATTTACATTGGACGTTCTTTCTAGTTAATGATTGGAATAACTACTATGAGTGGTGGAAAGACAATAGAAGTTTTGACAATTACATTAAGAAAAACTATGGTGGTAGGTATCTAACTGCACATCAGAAATCAGATATCGTAAGTGCAACAGGTAAATTTCTTTTGGGAGAATCCGTATCTTGTTTAAGAGATAGTGTCCGTCATGAAGGAACAATAACAAGTGTAGAACCTCAGTGGTCAAGAATAGGAATAGAGAGTGGTGACTTCAGACAAGATGATGTTATCACGGGTAATATCAGTGGTCATAGTATGACCATTAAAAATTCTATTAATCAAACAGACGGAACTGCATACTATTATGATGTAAATGGAAACAAGTCAAATACCTTTGTCAATGGTATGTATGAAAAAACAATTTATGATAGTGAATGGGAAAAGAATGAAAAGAATAGAAGTATCAAAATTATTAAACCACAATATATCAGAAGGGTAGTATCAGAGTTCGGTAAAGTAATGTCATCATGAGCAACTTAAAAGCAGGTGAGTTTTCAGTTGAGGCACTGGCGATTGTAAACCAAGAGGGTGATTCAATTGACGTGACTCAATTAACATTGGGAGTAGAACTCTTCGAGTCTATCTACAATAAATTCTGCACGGGTAATATATCTCTTTTAGACGGACTTAATCTTTTAACAAACTTCCGATTCACTGGTCAAGAATTCATTCGTATCTCAATCAAACAGAAAGAAGGTCTTAATCAAGAACCCGAAAAGAAGTTCACCATTGATAAGACTTTTAGAATATACAAAGCAAGTAATGTCAAAAGAGGAAGAGAGGGAACTCAAGTATACCAATTAAATTTTTGTGACCCAAGAATGTTCTATGTAAGAAGAAAGAGAATGAGTAAGGTTATGAGAGGTTCTTATGACAGAATGTTGCAGAATGCATTGATAGAAGAAGCTAACCTTAAACCTTCAGAGTTCGATTGGTTTGAGGAAACAGAACCTAAGAATCTACAATTCATATGTCCTAATTGGACAGTTGGAAGTTTTATTGACTACATTGTTGCAGAATCTAATATAGGTGAAAATGCAGAATGGAAAAATGGTATGTTCTTCTTCCAAACATTAAATGGTGGTTTTAGATTTAGTTCTATTGACACTATGTTTAGTAGAGAATTTCCAATAGAGTTTTCATACAAACCAAGAACTGGTGATTTAGAAACTGAAAGTATTGATTTAAATGCAGCTGGTGGTTTAAACTCTATGATTACATCGTATTACAAACCACAACAGTTTGATACACTTAGAGGAACAGTTGGAGGTGCATATGCATCTCTACAAAAAACATACGACCCAGTTAGGAAACAAGAATTAGATTTTGTGTATGACTTAGACGAAACAATGAAACGTGGTAAACACCTATCAGGATTTCCTTTAATTCGAACTGGTGATTATGAGAAATCACTTACAACAGAGAACATGATTGAGAGAACTAAGTCTCCTTCTGTGACAGAGGTTGATATTGATTTACCACCAAATAAAGAATTTGATAGTCTTGTCATTTATGATAACACTACAACACACCAATTCGATAATGAAACAACTGTTAGTTCACCTGAATCATTCTCAGGTTTAAAATATGTTGATAATGCAAAATTAGAAAGACGTGCATTACTTGAGATATTACAACAACATAAAATTATTGTCACTATACCAATGAGAACAGACTTAACTGTAGGGAACGTAATTAAACTTTTAATTCCTCAACCCGAATCAGGTGTTGGTAAAAATGATGAAGTGAATGACAACAGATATCTAATTACTGATTTATCTCTTATACTAGATATAGCAGGTAAAGAGGGTGAAATGAATTTAGAATGTGTTAAAGAAAGTTTTGCAAAAGAGATAACAGAAGCAAAACCATTACAAGAAGTTGAACCTTCGAGAGAAATATAATGAGACAGTTTTTTGGAATAGTAGAAGACCGACATGACCCTCTAATGATTGGACGTGTTCGTGTTCGTATACATGGAATTCATACAGATAATAAATTAAATATTGCAACACCCGACTTACCATGGGCTCAAGTTCTATTACCAACAACTTCTGCTGGTCTTTCAGGAATTGGAAGTCAACATGGATTAGTTGAAGGTGCAACAGTCTTCGGATTTTTTAGAGACGGGGATACATGTCAAGACCCAGTTGTCTTAGGTGTATCTACAGGTGTTCCACAATCAGGATATAGAGTTGATGCATTAGGTAATCAACAAACAAGAACTGTAGATAAAGGATTCAATGACCCACGTAGATTAACACTAGCAGACTATGACGGAACACCTGATGTTGCAAATCCTGAACAGGATTCTCGTAGACCACATGGTTTAACAAGTGCAATTGATTCACAACCAAAGTCACCAAAAGAAATAACAATCAATTATGATGCAACGGGTTCAACAATTACAGAGGTTGAAGCAACAGAGGATATGCTACCATGGTATCCATTATACACTGAAGAATCAGATGTGTCAAGTATTGCACGTGGTGATTCTGTATTAGATAAGAAGATTGAAATAGAAGGACACACTTTCCCCGACTCAGTTGCAGAACCAGTATACCCATATAACAAAGTGTATCAATCAGAGTCAGGTCATGTTATTGAAGTGGACGATACACTTGGTAAAGAAAGACTTTCAACTTATCATAGGTCAGGAACGTTTCAGGAAGTTCACCCTGATGGAAGTGTAGTGCAACGAATCGTAAATGATAATTATCAGATAGTTGCAAAGGACGACAAGATTTATATAGCTGGTAATGCAGACTTAACAGTAGAGAAAGGAAACGTGACAATCAATGTTAACACTGGTAATGTAGATATGAAAGTGTTAAAGGGTAATGTCACTTCAGAGATTACAGAAGGAAATCTAAAAGCAGATATCCTCAAAGGAACAACAGACGTATTATCAGAAGGTAAGATTACAATCACTGGTAATAACACAACAGAAATTATATCAGACACAACAATTACTGGAACACTAACAGTGTCAGACGCAACCACTTTACAATCGACATTAGATGTCAGTGGTAAACAGACAAATTCAAGTAGTATTACTGCAAGTGGAGAAGTCAAAGGTAAGGGTGTCAAACTTTCAACTCATAAACATACAATTGCTTCAGGTTCTTCTGCTGGAAAGACAAAGAAACCTGATTAGTTTGTATAAATAGATATATGGTAGATTTAGTAAATAACGGAAAAACAGTTGCAACGAAGGATATCTATTCCGATTTAGATATCTTCTTTCGTAAACACCCTATTACAGGTGACGTTGTAAGAAAAACCGATACAGATGCAATCAAAAGGTCAGTTAGGAATATTGTCTTAACTAATAAATTTGAAAGACCTTTTAAACCAAACTTTGGTGGTTCAATCAGAAACTTATTATTCGAATTGAATACTGATAGACAAATAAACAGAATGAAAATAACACTTGCAAAAGAAATAGAGGTCTTAGAACCTCGTGTCAACAATGTTCAAGTTGCATTATCAAATCAAGATAATAACAAACTAGACATGACTATCTTTTACAACATAACTAATGGTTCTCCTAATCAAGAGATAGAAATAAACGTTTCAAGGACACGATAATGGCAGTAAACAGTTCACAATTAAACATTACAGATTTAGATTTTGAGAATATTGCAGATAATCTTAAGAATTATCTCAAAGGACAAGAACAATTTAAAGATTACAACTTTGAAGGTTCAAGTATGTCAGTTCTTATTGACCTACTTGCATATTCATCACACATTGGTGCAATCAACACCAACATTGCAGCCTCAGAACTCTTTTTAGATTCTGCTCAAATCAGAAAGAACGTTGTATCACGTGCAAAGGATTTAGGATTCGTTCCTTCTTCTGAGTCATGTTCAACTGCAATAGTAAACCTTGAAATGAAACAAGTGAGAAATGCAGACGGAACTTCCCCGACAACTACTGAGATGCAATTACTCAGAGGAACAACCTTTGTGACAGTGTATGACGGAAGTTCATATAACTTTGTAGTCACAACAACAAAAAGACCAACACAAAACGGAACGTCATATAATTACAATGACGTAAGTATTGTTCAAGGAACTTATGCAACTGATTCATTTATTTTTGATAATCAACTTGCAAACCCTAAATTCGTTTTATCAAATGAAAGAGTAGACAAAGGTAAGATGATTGTTTCAGTCACCAGTGGTGGTGCAACAGAAACATACACACTTTCTACAGGTATTTCAAACATTACTACAACCTCTACTGTATATTATGCACAAGAGAATGAAGAAGGTTATATTGAAATATACTTTGGTGACGGAACATTAGGTAAGTCATTATTAGACGGAGACGTTATAGATGTGACTTATATTATAGTTGACCAAGACCATGCAAATGGTGCTAGTCAATTTGCACTTAACGGAGTTGTAAACGGATTCACAAACCATGCAGTGACTAACGTTTCACCAGCAAGTGGTGGTGCAGAAAAAGAAAGTATAGAATCAATTAAGTTCAAAGCAACAAAATTCTATACTTCACAAAACAGACTAGTCACACTAAACGACTATAAAGCAAAAGTGCAAGAGTATTATCCAAATGCAGACGCCGTTGCAGTATGGGGTGGAGAAGATAATGACCCACCCGAATATGGTAAAGTGTTCGTTGCACTTAAACCACAAAATTCAGATTATCTATCAGATACAGAAAAGTCATTGGTCACAAAAAAGTTAAACGATTTAAATATGTTAACTGTTAGACCTAAGATAATTGATGCAGAGATTGTTAAGATTTTAATTTCATGTGTATTCAAATACAATGAGAATGCAACGGACTTATCAATAGGTGAGTTGGAAGCAATCGTAAACACTGCAATTCAAAAGTTTGATACAGATAATCTACAAAACTTCGATTCCATTTTTAGACATTCTAATCTACTTAAATCAGTAGACGAATCTAACACTGCAGTTCTATCTAATACATGTAATATTAGATTAAGAAAAAATAATGCAATTAAAGTAGGAGAGACAAAAGGATACAATGTTCTTTTTGGTAATCAACTTTATAATCCACATACTGGTCACAACATGGACTCGGGTGGAATTACAACAACAACAGGTTTTTATGTCCAAGGTGACTCAGTCAATATCAATTATTTTGATGATGACGGAAAAGGTAATTTAAGAAGATATTACCTATCAGGGTCAACTAGACTTTATCAGGATAGTGCAGCTGGAATAGTTGACTATTCTACAGGAAAGATTACAATCAATGCCATTAATATTACCTTAACAGTTAATACTAATTCATCGATTGACTTCACAGTTATCCCTTCGGGAAATGATGTCGTTGCAACTAGAGGTAATCTAGTAGACATTTCTTCTGAAGATATTAAGGTGACAGGTGAAGTAGACACCATTAGTAGTGGTGAAAGCAGTGCTGGTGTAGGGTATACTTCTACCTCAACCAGTTCATATTAATAACACATGAAACAAGTGGTCGGGAGTCCCCCGAGTAGTTTCCCATTTAATTGGATTATAGGAGGAAAATTAAAATGGCAGATAAGAAGATAAGCGCATTAACACAGGTATCTGATACAGATATAGGTGCTGATGATTTACTACACATAGTAGATAACCCAGGCGGAACACCCGTCAACAAAAAAATGACCATAGGTCAGTTATTCGAAAATATCCCAACTCATTTAGCAGTTGACGATATAACAGCTTTAACTGCAACTGCGTCTAACCTTGCATCATCTTTTGCAAGTGAAATCACACTGACTGGTTCTTCAGCAGTTGAGTTTACTTTAGATGACGGAACAGACGTTGGTCAGATTAAAGTAATCTACAAGACAGATAGTTCTTCTGCAAATGCAGAAGTCACTGTTTCATCTTGGGGTTATTCAACAGATACAACAGACCAAATCATTCTTAATGGACAAGGTGATGCAGTTATTTGTATTTGGAATGGTTCAAATTGGTTCCCAATTTCAAACCTAGGTGCAACTCTAAGTTAAGACTATGTCAAACTCTGATTTTAAAATAGAAAAACTAAGTGATAGACTAGTAGGTCTTTTACCTGATTACATTCAGGAAGAAGCTCCAGTTTTTGAACTATTCTTAAAATCATACTTCGAGTATCTAGAAAGTGAGATTATAACACTTTCTTCAGAGAGTGAATTAGACGGAATCATGATGGAAGACAGTTTGGGGTCTATTTTAGCAGAACCCCAAACTGTTCGACCATCTCCTGATGCAGAGTCATCAAAATTAATTTATGAATCAAGTGGTGCAAACCCAACTGCAACTGCAGACCCTTGGAAGGTCGGTGAGTATGTTGTGGGTTCACAATCAAAATCAGTTGCAAAAATAACTTCCTTGAATGGATTACAGGTATATGTCAATACCATACACGGAAGAGGTTTCTCAACAGGGGAAACAATTACAGGTAGAGAATCAAAACAGACTGGTGTAGTTGGTGATTATAAAGAAAATACTATCATTGCAAACAACAAGATTTTAGACTACTCAGATATAGACAGAACGTCTGAAGATTTTTTACAACACTTCCAAACAGATTTCTTACCTTCGTTAGACCTTAAACAAACACAAAACAAAAGGTTAACAATAAAAGGTATATCAGATTTATACAAAGAAAAGGGAACTGCAGAATCATTAAAATTCTTAATGAGGATTCTCTACAACGAAGATGCAGAAATTAGATATCCCGATAACGAAACAATTTACACATCAGAATCAGATTACTCTCAAAAAAGAAGAGTGAATATTGAAATGAGTGACTTGAGAGTTGCACCAAGTTCAACAGACAAGATAACTCAATATACTGCTACAAATAGAATACAAGCAGAGTCAATTGTAGAAAATGTATTCCCAATCAATACAGAAACAGGGGAATACTCTTTAGAGATTACTGATAACCATCAAGGAACTTTCTTAAGAGACCAACAGGTCACATTAGTAGATAGAGATGGTGTCACAACAACAACAGGGGTATTAAAAGGTATCGTTTCAGATATCGGTAGTGATTCCTCTTCTACTTATATTCAACATGACGATGACGGAGACATATTATTTGAGTCAGGTCTACCAGCAGAATTTTCTAGTGCATCACTAATCGCAAGTGGTGGAGTGTATGACGGAAGTCAATCAAATATAGAATCTAGTCATGGTGGTGGTATATTATTAGAACAATCAAATGTAGGTTCTCTATATTCTTTAAATGATTCAATAGAATTTTCAGGTGGAAAACTCAATCCTAATGCAACCATTTCTAAAACAGTTATCAATGGTCTTTTAGAAGGACAAGTTGATGAGATATTTATTGAAGATGGTGGAACAGGATATAAAGGTGGAGACCTAGTAGTATTTGAATCCACTAACAGAGGAAGTGGTGCAGAAGCTATGATTGGTTCCGTTGGGGACGAAATCATATTAGAAGGTGCAACTGTTTGGGGTCAATATGAAATTACTGCAACAGCTGGACAAACACTATTCACAGGAAAGGATAATAATGGCAATTCAATTATTTTCAATGACGAATCTGTTGAAGTTTATATAGACGGAATTATCAAAACACATGTCACTGATTACGAACACAAGAACGATAGAGTTATATTTGTAGTTCCATTAAGTGGTGGTGAGTTGGTTGAAATCTACACGAAGAAAATGAGATTACTTAGTGAAGACGAACAACCAGTTCAATTAGAAACTACTAACTCTATGGTAAGAAGTGTCTTTGTTAAGTCAGGTGGTGTTGGTTATACAGAAGTTCCTAAAGTATTTGCTGGTGGTTATCTTTACTTTAAAGAAACGACAGGTTTCATAGAAGGTGAAGTTGTCACTGGAACAAATTCAAGTGCAACGGGAACTGTTTTAAAAGTTGAAGAAGAAAACAAACGACTGGTTATAAAAAGATTACCAAGTGATACGGGTGCATTCCAAAATGGTGAAGAAATCACTGGTGGAACTTCTTTAACAGTAAGACTGAACACACAATCAACAGTGTCTAGTGGTGAAGGTGCAAAAATATTTGCATATTCTGATACCATTGGGGGTGTTGGTTCACTTAATATTACAGAACAAGGACATAAGTTTACAGAAGATGCTGTTTTAAATTCAACTTCAGACTTCCCTATGTTGATTACTACACCTAGTGCAAATCTAAACAAAGATGTAGCATTGGTGGGAAGAATATCAGGAACAACTGCAAAGGTTGTATCGTATGATGCAGACCGACACATTTTAACATATACAGATTTAGACGGATTATTCTTATCTAATGAAACAGTAGACTTCAATTCAGTTGATACATTTAAGATTTTAAAATCAAATCCTTATCAAGCTAGAGGTTTGGTTTCAGGTGAAGGTGTAATACAAGAACAATTACTTGGAGATAAATCTACACTTGATGCAAGTGCATCTAATATACAAGATAGTTTATACTACCAAACACATTCATATGTTATTAAGGTTGGAGAAAGTATAAACAAATATAGGTCAGTTGTCAAGGATTTATTACACCCTGCTGGACACGTATTCTTTGGTGAAGTTGCAATCAAACAAACAGTTGATACAACTGTAGAAGAACAAATTAAATTTAGACCTACAATTGTAATGAATGGAGACCCCGTCTTAACCAATCCAACTGCCTTTGCAAATTCAATGAGACAGATACTTCTTTGGACTACTGATGCAGAAATGAATGACCCATTGGTCGTTTTACAAACCGAATCAATACCTTCACCCGATACAGACCCAAGAACTGGTGGTGCAATAACAGCACCGAACACTGAATATGGTGATTCGGAAATGAGAAGTAGACATTTAAATATTTTCAGAATCAAATCGGTTGCACTTGCAAGTTCATATCAAACAAGAAGAACAGAACAACGAAACGATATACAAACAAAAAATGTGTCAGTTGTCAATAATGGTTCTCAAAACGTATACCAAATAGACGGGGTGAACAATGCACCTTTAACTTTAAAGAATGGTCACATATATCACTTCACACACTCTACTGGACACCCATTCAAGTTTTCAACAACTGCAGACGGAACACATAACAGTGGTTCAGAGTATACAACAGGTGTCAGAGTTATTGGTAATAACATAGTTGAGATAAGAATTACTACAACTACACCAACAAATTTATATTACTATTGTCAGTTCCATAGTGGAATGGGTGGAAGTATTACTAAAGACAGTTCAGATGCAATGCAAACAGTTCTTGCATTAGATTCTGCAGACCACGATTACGTAGTAAGAAGTAATGAAAGAAGACCTTCTGATAAAGGTAAAGTAGTATCAGTTGGAAGTTCACAAGAAGAACTATTGATATTAGAAGATGGTGGTAGGATTGAGAACGAAGAAATCGTTTACACTTTTGCACTTGAACCAACAGATGCAGAGATGCAATCAGGTGATATCGTAGGTGATTCATTCTTACTAGAAGATAATAGTAAGGTGATTATGGAAGACGAGACTTTTGATGACACTTATATAGAGAGATTCTTTACAGAAAGAGCTCATACCTTAGTATCATCTGCACCATTAGGTGGTTCTTTAAGAAGTCTAAATACCATAACAGGACAACAAGTTTATAACATATCTTACTATCTAAAAGAAGAAACAGATGGTGATGATTTTACATTAGAAGATGGAACAGGTAATATAATGAGTGAAGAATCTAAACCCGAGGGTATTAGTATTTCAGACCTTGACACCTATTTCCCTAAACACACAGTTAACTATTATTCAGACGTTCCAAATTTAAGGACTAATATTGCATTTAGTTCTTACATTAAGTCTGCATAGTGTTATAAATAGTATTAATATAGTCTGAGGAGATTAAAAAAATGGCAGCAATAATAACGGAAAAGTTTCGAATCCATAATGCGAAACAATTTAAGGAAGACTTTGGTGAGAGTGCCTCATCAAGTTATATATTCATAGGACGTTCATTCGATTGGACTGATGAGAACAACCCACCAGCACCTGCGAATGCAGTTGGTGAGGAAATAGATTCATATGCAGACATGATTGCAATGAAAAAGGTTTCTACATCAGACGTATCACATGGTCTAACAAGACATGATTGGACTTCAGGAACTTCATATGATGAGTATTCACACGATTATAGTGCAACGAATACTTCACCAGCTTCTACAAGTAATAACTTATATGATTCAAGATTCTTTGTAATTACAGATGAATACCATGTGTATAAGTGTATTAGAACTGGAAGAGATTCATCAGGTGCAGTCGTTGTATCAGATGTAAAACCAACAGGAACAAGTGCAACTACTTTGATAACAACTGCCGATTCAAACGCTGCCTCAGGTCGTGGTTATGTATGGAAGTATATGTATACTATTTCTGCCTCAGAAACAATTAAATTCGTGACTAACGACTTTATACCAGTTAAAACAATTGGTGCAGTTGCCTCAGTAGACGGAACAGGTTCGGGTGGTGCAATTGGTTCAACTGCAACAGATGACGGAACAGGACAATGGGACGTAGAAAACTCTGCAGTAAACGGAGGTATTCACCACGTATCAATCACAGCAGGTGGTTCAGGTTATACAGACGGAACGTATGCTAGTGTTCCATTAGCAGGAGATGGTTCAGGTGCAACATGTAGTGTTATCGTATCATCAGGTGCAGTGGTTCACGTAGATATCACAGCAGTTGGGTCAGGTTATAAACGTGCTTCAATTAATGTTGATGGTATTTCAGGAATCGGTGGTGGTTCAGGTGGAATCTTAAAACCAATTATTTCACCATTCTATGGACATGGTGCAGACCCAGTTCAAGAACTTGGTGGAAACTTTGTTTGTGTTAATGCAAGATTAGAGTTTGCAGAAGGTGCTGGAGATTTCCCAATTGACAACGACTTCAGAAGGATTGGATTAATACAAGACCCATTCACTGTAGGAACAACAACAGTTGCAACTGCAACTTCACTAGCTGCATATTCACAAATGACACTTTCAAGTGTGACGGGTCTTTCAGTAGACAACCTAATACTATCTGCAACTGCAGATGGAACTGGTGTTGCAGTTTCTAGAGTTGTATCAATCAGTGGTTTAGTTGTTTCACATGTCCCAGTTGCAAATAGTGCTGGTGGTTATGTAGACTTCACTAGTTCTGATTCAGTTTATGTTGGTGGTTCTTCAGTAGGAAATGTAAATTCAGTAAACGGAACATTCCCCGAAGTAGAAAGATATTCAGGTCAAATCATGTATGTTGAAAACAGAGGTGCAGTGACAAGAGCTGCAGACCAAATCGAAGATATCAAACTGATAATCGAAATGTAATTTAATGGGGACACAAAGTCCCCTACAAGAGAGTTAAAATGGCAGAGAAAACTGATTTAAATATATCACCCTATTATGACGACTACAGTGAGAGTAAAAACTTTCAAAAAGTTTTATTCCGTGCAAGTAGACCACTACAAGCAAGAGAATTAACTCAATCACAATCAATCCTTCAAAATCAAATCGAAAGATTTGGTAATCATATATTTGAAGAAGGGTCAATCGTCACTGGTGCTCAAACTGATATTGATATGGAACTTTACTATGTTAAAGTAAAGTCTTCCAATCCAAATATCAATGGTGATACTTCAGTTGAAACATATAGAGAATCTTTCCACGGAAAAATAATACAAGGTAAAACAACAGGTGTTGTTGGTAAAGTAGTCACATCAACTGCAGAAACAACAGACGACAAACTTACATTGTTTGTCAGATATCAATCACAAGGAACCAACTCAAGTAATTCATTTACTTTCTCAGCAGGAGAAGAACTACAAGAAGTCACTGTAGACGAAAATGGTGCAATTTCAGCCAATTCATCAAACAATAATGAATTTACAGTAGATGCATTAACAGTTAGTTCAAATCCAACTGGAAGAGGTTCAATTGCAAATATCTCTGAAGGTGTTCTCTTTATCAGAGGATTCTTTGTAAAGGTTCCAGCACAAGAACTTATTTTAGAAAAATATTCAGGTGCTCCTTCATACAGAGTTGGTATAACAGTCACAGAGAATTTAATATCTTCTTCTGAAGACTCAAGTTTATTAGATAACTCACAAGGAACAACAAACGAAAATGCAGCTGGTGCTGATAGACTTAAATTCAATTTAGTCTTAAGTAAGTATACTCTTACTACAACTACTGATACAGATTTCGTAGAGTTAGTTAGAGTTAATAAAGGTTTAATCGAACTCAAAGTAGATAAACCAATATACAATGAAATAGAACACACAATGGCACGAAGAACTTTCGATGCAAATGGTGATTTCGTTGTAAGACAATTCGTTCCAACTTTAAAAGAACACTTAGACGACTCAACTAATGGTGGTGTATACACTTCTACAAATGGTGGAGTTGAGAGTAATTTTGTTATGCAAGTATCGCCAGGTAAAGCATATGTCAAAGGATATGAAATTGATAAAATAGGAACAACCTCAATTCCACTGAAAAAAGCAAGAACAGCAATATCATTAGATAATGCAAACACTCCAATAAGATTGGGGAACAAATTAAGAGTCACAAATATTCATTCATTACCCGAGTTTGGTAATGAGGGTGGTATAGATACATTAGACCCATATCAATTAACAGAATTGTGGGATACTGCACCAGCAGTCGCAGGAGTAAAAGGAACTGGAAATCTTATAGGATATTCTAGAATTAGAAACATTGACGAACACACAACAGGTGTTTACAATTTATATCTATTCGATATTAAAATGTTTACTAGAGTCACATTTTCTGCACTATCCAGTGGACAAGTTGCAGTTAGTGATAAGTTAACAGACCTCGCAACAGGTGCAACAGGTATTATTGCAGAGATTGATTTACCAAGTAAGTCAGTATTATTACATGACGTAGTAGGAACATTCCAAGTTTCCAGTGGTATTGTAAGTGAAGGTATCACTGCAACAACAATAGTCAATGGAATTACTGCAGTTAGAACATACAATATTGATAGAGTTAGAGGTGTTTCTCAAGATTCAAATAACTCAAACAGAGAAGTGTTTACTGCACATACAGTTTTAGATTCTGCATTTAATTTAACTGGAACTGCTATATATGATACTACAACTGGTATGACTGGTTTTGGAACTAAGTTTACTACAGAACTTAAAGAAGGAGACGTTGTTCATAACCCTGCTTCAGGTCAAGATTTAGTTATTAGTTCAGTTGCTAGTGACATATCTGCAACACTTACAGTTGCTTCATCAGTAGCATATCAAGGTGGAGTTTCTAGATTACGTGCAACACTTTATGACCAAAACCAAACTGCAAACATATTTGCATGGCCAAGGAACTGGGTTAAGACACATACTGGTGAATCAATTCAAATACGAAGACAATTTACAGCTCAGTTAAGTGGTGGTTCATTCTCAGTAGATTCAGGTTCAAACGGAACCTTTGCACCAGTGAACAAAGATAACTTTACAATTGCAGTGATTGAAGCTGCTGGTGGTGGAAGTTTATCAGCAGGAGATTTAATTGACCCCGATTCAATCTCAAATTCAGTGACTTCTTCAGGTTCAGGTCAACAAATAACATTCAGTGGTATTAATGCAAATAACGATACTGCAGTTGTAAGAGTATCTTATACAATTACAATAACAGACCCCGTTAATAGAGATAAGACATTAAGAGCTGGAAGAATGTTGAAGGTCACAGGTTCAAAAACATCTTCATATATGTATGGAACTGCATACGACCATAAAGAAATTACATTGGGTGTTCCTGATGCATACAAAATTCGTGGAATTTATGAAGGAGTTAGTGGTGATGCATTACCACCTTCATTTATTACAACAACTACAACTGGAACCTTCGTTGTTAATGAAGAAGTTGTAGGACAAACTTCAGATGCACGTGCAAACATTGTCACCTTTAGTGGAGACACCAATGTATCATATTTTTATTACACAAATAATAATGTATTTACAGATAATGAAAATATTATTGGTCAGACTTCAGGTGCAGTAGGAACAATTGCATCGGTCACAGCAGGTTCACCGAACATAACAAACAGATACTTCTTTGACAATGGTCAGAGAGATGGTTTTTACGATTTATCAAAATTAGTTTTAAAGCCAGGTGAACCAACACCAAACAATAAAATCATAATAATATTTGATTACTTCCAATCTTCAGGTGGTGGAGACTACTTTGATGTGGAATCATATTCCTCAATACCTTACAAAGATATACCAGTCTATTCACCAAATAAAATAGACTTAGGTGGATTAGAACCCGATGGAACTTTTGAATTATCAGATTCAGTTGATTTCAGACCACAAGTTGGTCAGATAATAGGGTCTACTACCTTTGCAACAAATGTGAGTCAAGACCCAACTGATGCAACTAGTGTTGTAGACTTATCAGATGCATCAGGTGTAGGTGCAAAATACGCACCTTTTGCCTATGCAACTGGACGTTCTTTTGAAAGTAGTAGAACAGGTATTGCAACCACTTTTGCAAGTGCAACAGACACACCAGTATCAGGTTCAAGTGTTGTGGGTGATATATCATTCTATGTTGGTAGAATAGATAAAATATTCTTACATAAATCAGGAATGTTCCAAGTATCAACTGGAAATCCTTCAATATCACCAACTAAACCTAAAGCTATTGACGAAGCAATCGAAATGTTTGAATTGTCAATACCACCTTATACTAATAAGTTAAACCAAATCAGAGTAAGGTCACAAGACCATAGACGATATACTATGAAAGATATCGGAAAGATTAACAACAGGGTCACTAACTTAGAAAGAATCACTTCACTATCATTACTTGAGAAAGATACTCAGTCAAAACAGATTTTAGATGCAGACGGATTCGACAGATATAAGTCAGGTTTCTTAGTAGATAACTTTAGAGGTCATAAGATTGGTGACGTAAATCACCCCGACTATAAGTGTTCTATCGATACTAAAATGGGTATGTTAAGACCTCAGTCTTATCAACAGTTCTTTGATATATCTTTAAATGATGCTGCTTCAACAAACTATCAAAAAACTGGAGACTTAATAACACTTCCATATAGTGAAATTGCATACGTAGACCAAAGTAAAGCATCTCGTTCAATCAATGTTAACCCATACCATGTGTTTGCATTCGTAGGTAATGTCAAGTTGACACCCGAAACAGATATATGGCAAGATACAGAACAACTACCCGAAGTTAGAATCAACAGAGAGGGTAATTTTGATGCAGTATTATCAGATAACACAAATGCACTTGGAACAGTGTGGAACTCATGGCAGACCACATGGGCAGGAGAACCTAGTGTAGTGTCTTCAGAAGTTCAAGCAACTTCAAATGGTTCATGGTCAGGAGACCCAGCACAAGGTGGTGAATGGGTTGCTGGTTTAGAAATTACTAGAGAAATTACAGAGACACCTGAAATTCAAACAAGAACAGGTGTGACAACAAGTGTAGTAGAAGATTTCGTAGAAACAAGAAACGATAGAGTCGTATCAGTATCAATTGTTCCTTTCATGCGTGCAAGAACAATCGAAGTTGATGCAACTAACTTAAAGCCTGGTTCAAACCATTATTTCTATTTTGATAATCTAGACGTAAACAAATTTGTTAGACCTCATAGTGGAAGTTTCTCACAAGACGGAGGAACAACAGTTTCTTCAGGTTGTAAAACAGACGGAAACGGAAGATTACGTGCATTCTTTGAATTACCAAACAATTCAATTCACAAATTCCCAACAGGACAGAGAGAATTGAGAATAACATCTTCTGCATACAACTTAAGTAATCCTGCCTCAAATGGTAGTGCAGTTTATCAAGCACAAGGATTATTACAGTCTTCACAAACTGAAGTTGTCTCTACAAGAAATGGTAGAGTGATTATGGAAAGATTACAAGGTTCAAGGTCAATGTCTAGAAGGGGTGAGAATTTAAACTCTGCACCATTCGATTCTACAGCACCAGCACTACCTGATGCACCAGCAGATATAGTGAGAGTTAATGACCCACCAGTTGACCAAGTGCCTGAACCAGCACCCGACCCAACTCCAGCGGTTCCCGACCCATTACCACCTATTCCAGTTGTGTCACCAATAGTGTTTGACCCACCAGTAGTATCGTGGCCAGACCCACCAATGGAACTTCCAATCATTATTGATGATGCAAGAGACAGGTTTGAAGGTGAGAGATTTGGAAGAGGTTCAAGATTAGACAGAGGTTGGGGAGACCCACTTGCACAATCATTCTTATGTGAAGCAGACGGAGGTATGTTCTTATCTTCAGTAGATACATTCTTTGAAACTAAAGATGCCTCTATGCCTGTTTCAGTAGAAGTTAGAACTATGGTTAATGGATATCCTGGCCAAACAGTATTACCATTCTCTACAGTCACACACAACCCTTCTGCAGTTAATACTTCTTCAGACGGGTCAGTTGCAACAACATTTACTTTTGATTCACCAGTATACGTAGAAGAAAACGTAGAGTATGCATTAGTTGTATATTCAAATTCAAATGAATACAATATGTTCATTTCAAGAATGGGTGAGAAAGACCTTGCATCAGGACAAACAATCGCAGGTCAACCATACGCTGGTTCACTATTCTTATCACAAAATGCTTCTACATGGACTGCAGAACAAACTGATGATATGAAAATTAAAATCAAAACTTGTAAATTTGATACTTCAAAAATATCAAACTTAAAATTTGAAAACGATGCATTACCTTCATCAAAATTACAAACAAATCCAATAGAAACATATAGTGGACAAAATTATGTTAAAGTATATAACTACTTACATGGAATGTATGATTCAGTAAGTAATAAAGATAATGTTGTAATGTCAGGTTTAACTGGTGATAAGACTGGAAGTGTTTTAACTTTAGGTAGTAATACAGTCAATCAGACTCCAACAGACGGAACATATCTCAATAAATCGATTAGTTCAGGTTCACTTTCAGGGGTTGATGCAACATTTGACATAGTAGTTTCAAGTGGTGCAGTGTCTAGTGTGTTGATTAGCAATCCAGGCGGTGGATATCTTTCAACAGAGACCCTTGTTATATCAAGTTTTGATGGACAAGGAACAAATATATCAGTAGAAGTTGGAACAGTTGGAGAGACAATTGGTGGTATTCCAGTTGGGTCATTGAATGCAACATTCACACAAATTGCAAATAGAGGGATTGATTCATATACAGTAATACCCGATATATCTGCATACGATTTAAAATCAGGATATACTGCATTAGTAGATACAGTTGGTGGTGGAAGTGTTGCAGTGTCAACAAGAAACTATTACTTTGATGCAATTCACACAATGATTCCTTCTACTGCAGTTAAAAACACTCAGATTCTTGCAAGTGTTTTAACAACTCCAATGAGTTCACCCGAAGGATATGTAAACGGAACTTCATATATAAGAAACACAACAAGTAATTTTATAACATTGAATGATAATGCATTCTTTGGTTCACCAAGTGTGGTTGCAAGTTCGATAAATGAAACAAGTGAAATGTCTTCTTCAAAATCATTTCAGTGTCAACTACAACTTGCATCATTTAACCAAAATATTTCACCAGTAATTGATGTGGGAACAGTTGGTTGTATTGGTATTGCAAACAGATTAAATGACATTGACAGTAGTTCAGATGTCCCTACAGGAACCACATACATTGATTCTAATGAACCCGAAGGGGATTCTAATGCAATGGTATATGTGACACGTAAAGTGAACCTTAAAACACCTGCTACAAGTATTAAAGTAATTGCAGATTTCTTTAGACCACCTACTACAGATTTAAAAGTCATGTATAAGATAATTAAAAATGACGAAGACATACCATTAGACGATATTGGATTTGAATATTTCAATACTAGTGGTGTTCCCGATACTTCTGTTGAGAACGATGGTAGAAACTTTAAAGAATACGAATTTACTGCAAACGACTTACCCGAATTCAGTGCCTTTGCAGTGAAAATTGTGGGTCAAGGAACAAACACTTCCGTAGTCCCATTAGTGACTGCACTTAGGTGTATGGCACTTGCATAATGAAAGATATTGAATATATAAAAGTTGAAGGTCACTCACATTTAGTAAGAGACGATAGTTCACACGGAATTGTTAATACAGATATAGAAAACTTTAAATTAACAATGAAACGTAGAGAACTTATGAAAACAACTCGTGAAGAGATAAATACATTAAAAGGTGATATGGACGAAATTAAATCCTTATTAACCAAACTTATAGAGAGATAGAATGGCAAAAACAGTAGACCAATTTAGCACTATTGAAAACTTTAGGACGAAGTATAATGAACTTGCAGTTGATGTTGGTGAGTTATCGGGTTTAAGAACTGAATCAACTACAAATGTGGTTGATGCACTTAACAGCCTTGAAGATAAGTCATTCTTTTTTCAAGAATTCCAATACGTTGCAACAGCAAATCAAACAGTATTTACGGGTAATGATTCAGACAATAACTCACTTGTTTTTAGAAGTGGAAGAATTCAAGTATTCAAAAATACAAACCTTTTAATATTAGGAACAGACTATTCAATCGGTGGTGTAGACGGAAACAAACATACAGAGATTACACTTAACACAGGTGCAAGTGTTGGTGATGTTGTATCAATTTTTGCATACACTGGTTCATATATTGGTAGTTCTATTGGTGCTGGTGGTGGAGAAGCTGGTCAGTTCACTGAAACAGCAATAAACACAATTTACAATAAAAATGCAAATGGTGTTATCCTAAATGGTTCTTCAACTGGAAGAACTACTTCTTTATCAACAAGTGCAAAAATAGAATTTGATTCTAATGGAACTGGTGTATATTCACAAGAAGATATTACACTTGCAAATGGTAAGAATTTTGTTGGGAATCTAACTGGAAATGTCACTGGAAATGTGACTGGAAATGTTTCGGGAACTTCAGGTAGTTCAGGAACAGTTTCAAGTATATCTACACATTCTGCAAGTGGTTTATCAGACATTAATTATACCACAACCCCAACAAATGGTCAAATTTTAGTATGGGATAATGCAAATGGATATTGGGAACCAGCAACTAACCAAGATATGTCATCATTAAGTGGTGATTCAGACGATATTACTGAAGGAACAACAAATCTGTTTTCAACTACAGAAAGAATTCAAGATGCAGCTGCATCAATGATTACAAGTGCAACACATAGTAATATATCAGTTGCATATGATGATGGATTGGGAACACTTACCTTTACTGCTGGTGCAACATATTCAGATTCAGATGCAAGAGGTGCCCTTCAAGGTGGTGCTGGACTTAATTACAACTCAACAACTGGTGAGTTCGGTGCAAATACCTCTAATGGAATTGAGATAAATAGTGATAGTATAGAATTAGATTACGAAATAGTTAATTCAGCACCTTCAACTGCAAGTGGAACCTCAGTGGGACACTTGTGGTTTGTTATATAATGAGATGAAATGTCAGACGAAATATACATTAATATAGGAACAACCTTACAACAACCATATCAAGGTCAAGTGCCTGCTAATGCTCAAAGTAATGAAGTAAAGCAAGCAGTTAGACAGATATCAGTAAATGCTCAGACAACATATAGAAGTCCGAGTCAGACTCCTACTACATACAGAAATCCAGTTAATGGTCAGTTATTGGTGCAAGATGCACGACAACCTAGTCCGTTCACTTATCAGAACCAACAACAGAATCCATTTCAAAGTCCGTTTACATATCAACAGCCTGCGATATATAATCATCAAAATCAAAGAAGTAGTCCGTTTATCGACCAAGGGAGACAACCTGTAGATTCATTTCAACAACCAACAGCTGCATATCGAAGTCCTACAGATGCCTCTAGACAACCAGTAGCTGCAGTTCAACAACCAGTAGCTGCTGTTCAAACACCTATTGGTGCAAGTAGACAACCAGTTCCAGTAGCTGCATTTACATATCAGAGTCCTATAGCTGCAGACCAGTCACCATTTATATCCCGAAGTTCTTATCGAAGTCCATTTACATATCAAAATGTCGCCCCTATTATTATTAATGCCCAATCGGTTAACTTTGCTAATAATAGACAGCCTGCAATTTATTATTATCAGGTATTTCAAGCAAACATTGAACCTAAAGAATTCCCTAGACCTCCTACAGGAATTCCTGGCGAGGTAGCAGGAAACATGCAGTTTGCGAATCCTCAAGAACAAAGAACTCCAGTTGCAACTAGTGTTCAAGGTGCATATGTGTCTGCGCAACAACCTGTTTCAGCTTATCCAGCAAACAGACAGACCACCAATTTTTATTTTAATCCATATAATGGTGAAGACTACCCGTATCAATTACCTACGACATATCAAAATGGTTCATATCAGTCTCCAATGATTACATTGGTCTCACAAAATCCAGCCAATGCTCAACAATTATTGCAACAACCAAACCCAGCAAGACAACCACAAGCTGCAAGTAGACAACCAGTTGCAGTAGCAGCGTTTACATATCAGAGTCCTATAGCTGCATATAGACAACCAACAGATGCATATCGAAGTCCTATAGCTGCATATCAGAGTCCTATAGCTGCATCTCAACAACCAGTGGCTGCATTTACAACACCTATAGGTGCATTCCAGCAACCATTTACGTTTCAGAATCAACAACAGGTAAACGACCCTGTTATTGCAAATCAACAAACAACGATTCAAGCAAGGGGAGACGGACAAGCGTCAAGTCCTTATATTGCAAATGCACAACAACAACTTACAATTCAGTATAGGTCTCCATTTACATATCAAAATCCTGTAAATAAACAAGTTGCAACACAAAATATTGTTCAACAACCTTCAATATATCAAGCACCTTATCAGGTTTCCTATCAACATAGGTCTCCTTTCATTTATCAGACACCATACACAACAACTAGAAGTATCGGCCCTATTGCAAAGGTGAAAGCAGTATATGTGAATAAAGATGGTGCTCAAGCAACACCCGAAAAACTAGAGGAAATGTATGTTAATAACCAAAATACTGCAGAGAAAATACACCAAACAGTTCCAACTGCAAGATTCTCTAAAAACCCTTCAAACACTCAACAATAATTTTGTATAAATAGTTATATGGCTATTATTGCAAATATATTTATCGACCAAGGAACAGATTTCAGTATCACTGTAGATGTCACGGACACTAGTGGTGGTGCATTAAATATGAGTGGTTATTCTGCAGCTGCACAAATCAGAAAGACCTATGGTTCTTCTAGTGTCAGTTCAACGTTTTCTACTTCTATTGCAGAAAATACAGGTCAAGTCACCTTATCACTTACTGATACTCAAACAACTGCTTTGGAATCGGGTAGATATGTTTATGATTTAAATGTGACAAGTGGTGGTGGACAGACTACTCGTGTGGTAGAAGGTCAAGCTATTGTCACACCAGGCGTCACGAGGTAATGATATGACAATTAAAGGAACATTAAGTAGAGTTGCAACTATTGGTGGTAAAGTCCAAGGACAAGGTAATATCCGTGCAAAACAAGTTGCAATCGGTAATTCATCTTCAAATGTAAATCTATCTGCAAAATCAATCAACGAATTATCAGATGTAGATGCAAGTGAAACAGATGACGGACTTTTATCTTATGATGCAACAACAGATAAATGGACTACTACAACAATTTTAGATGGTGGAACGTTCTAAGTTAGACGTTTCAATGTTATAAATAAAATACAGAACACACAAAGATAGACACACTTCAATCAAGGATACCAACCAGTGAGGTATCGACCCTCATAGTGAGAGGATAGTTTTATATATAATGTATCTCTCGGGATAGTGAACGAGAATTAATATTAACAATTTTAATTTTTTTAAAAAACTAGGAAATAAAAATGGCAACAGTTATTCAAATCAAAAGAAGCACTGGCTTATCAGCTCCAACAGTCTCAGACTTATCGGAAGGTGAATTAGCGTATGTGCAAGATAGGGCTAACTCAGGAAATAGTGCAAAACTTTTTATTGAATCCGTAGACTCAGACAACTCAACTCCATTAATACAAGCCATCGGTGGTAAGTATTACACGGACATGTTGGCTGGTTCAAGTGCAACCCCTGCTAACTTAAAAGTTGGTAATGGTTCTACTTCAGGTGGTTCATTAAAGTTAATGGAAGATTCAGACAACGGAACAAACTCTGTTGCTCTTAAATCTCCCGATACACTAGCTTCTGATGTATCCTTTACATTACCTTCAGCAGATGGTAGTGCAAACCAAGTTATGGCAACAGATGGTTCAGGAAACCTTTCTTTTGTCTCAACAACATCTTCACTAGAAGGTGCGTCTGATACAGATATCTCAAATCCAAGCACTGGACAAATACTTGTTCATGACGGAAGTGATTCATTTGACAACGTATCAATGAGTGGTGATATAACAATGAATTCAGCAGGTGTCACTGTAATAGGTGCTGGAACTGTAGAATTCGCAATGTTAGATGGTGCGGTAGTCCAAACTTCAGGGGAATCATTCTCTGATGATGACGTATCATTAATGACATCTGCAGCTATCTTGGACAAAATCCAAGCAACTGCAACTTTAGAAGACTTAGACTTCGCAGGTGGTTCAGGAACAGGGTCAGTAGACCTAGATTCACAATCATTAACGATTGCTGGAACAGCTAACGAAATCGAAACTTCTGCTTCAGGACAAACTTTAACAGTAGGTTTACCTAATGACGTGACAGTTGGAAACGACTTAACAGTCACAAATAACTTAATTGTTTCAGGTCAATTACAATCAGACGATATCACTGCATCAACAATGACTGCAAGTGGAAACGTTGTTGTGACAGGAGACTTAACAGTTAATGGAACTACTACAACTGTAAATTCAACTACTACTTCAGTAGCTGACCCAGTATTTGAAATCGGTGACGATTCATCAGATGATAACTTAGATAGAGGTATTAAATTTAAGTATAATTCAGGTGGAGCTAAAATTGGTTTCTTCGGTATGGACGATACAGATGGTAAATTCACATTCTTTGCAGACGCAACTGATTCTTCATCAACTTTCTCAGGAACAGCTGGTGACGTTAAATTCGGTGGTATTGCAGCTAGTGGATTAGCATTAAGTGGTTCAATCACTTCAGTAGACGGAGCTGCTCCAACAGCAGGTCAAGTCTTAATTGGTAATGGCTCTAATGGAGACATGCAATTAGGAACAATTACTGCTGGTGAAGGACTTGATATAGCAAATGCAGACGGAAGTATTACACTTTCTGCAGAAGACGCAACAGATGCCAACAAAGGTATTGCTTCTTTTGGTGCAAGTTATTTCACAGTGACTTCAGGTGATGTAGCAATCAATGATGCAACAACATCAAGTAAAGGTATAGCTTCATTCGACTCAAGTAATTTCACACTCACTTCAGGTGATGTTGCAATTACAGCTATTGACGGCGGGACATTTTAATTAATAATTCGTTTAATCAATAACTTTAGGAGAGTCAAATGGCAACTGTAATTACATTTAAAAAGAGTTCTACTCAGAACGCAGTCCCGACTACTAGTGATATAGTAGTAGGAGAACTCGCGTTAAACACCTACCATGGTAGGGTTTATACAGAGAAGAATGATGGTTCAGCTGCTATTGTTGAGGTCGGGTCAGTCCCAGCCTCTTTGACAATTAATGATGCTATTACTTTCCCAACTAGTGATGGGACATCAGGACAAGTATTACAAACAGACGGAAGTGGTTCACTTTCTTTTGCAGACTCAGCGTCAGCAGGAGATAACTTATTTACTTTTACTGTTTCTTCAAACACCACAGCTTTCTCAGGAAACGATGATGACGGACAAACATTGTCCTACTCAATTGGTGACGAACAAGTATACTTAAATGGTGTTTTATTAGTAGATGGTGGTGCCGACTATACAACGACAAGCACATCAGTTATTACTCTATCTGCAAATGCAGTAAGTGGTGATACACTGGTAGTTAGAACGCCTAGTTCTGCAGCTTCTTCTGCTTCCACAGGAAGTAGTAGTTTCTCAGCAACTACAGCGAACCAGTCATTGATAGTGGTGCCAACAAGCACGAAAGCAATTAAAGTAAATTTAGTTGCAACTCATGCTTCAGCAGGTAATCACTTTGCAGAAGTAGTCCTTGTTAACGATGGTTCTGATTCATTCATATCTCAATTTGCAGACACATTTACGAATGCAAGTTTGTTTAGTTTGTCCACTGATATCAGTGGTTCAGACATGAGATTATTAATCACACCAGTTAATACAGACACATCAGTAAGTAGTTCATATATCAAACTTCCTGCTCAAGGAAATTCTACAACATTCTCTGCTACTACAGCAGACCAAGTGTTGTCTAGTGTTTCAACAGGAGTTAAAGGTATTAAATATGAACTTGTAGCAACACATGCTAGTGCTGGTTCACATTATGCAGAGGTGACTTTAACAAACGATGGTTCGGACGCATACTTTGTCCAATTCGGTGATGTATTCACCAATGCATCGTTGTTTACATTAAGTGCAGATGTTTCAGGAAGTTCACAGAGACTTCTAATAACACCTGTTAATACTAACACAACTGTTTCTGTAAAGAAAACAACATTGTAAGGAGATAAGAAATGGCTAAAACAAATGCTTTTAAAATTGCTGAGTTAATCCGTGCTATCACTTTTGATGTTGCGAATGATGAAATAGTCACAACTAAAGCCATACAGTCTAAGAATAAACAGACTGGTGGAACAACATATACAGCAACAACAGAAGTTGCACTCGATACATTTGCCCATGCATCGTATAGAGCTGCAAGGTATGTTATTGCAATGGACGAAGGAACAAACTTCCATTCAACCGAAATTATGTTAGTTCACGATGGTTCTACAGTGACAATGACTTCATATGGAACATTGAAAGATACTAATCTTGCAACTTTTGATGCAGATATTAGTGGAACTGACGTTAGATTACTTATTACACCTGCGAGTGCTAATAGCACAATCGTCAAATTTGATAGAACAGTGGTAGACGCTTAACATCAACTTTATAAAAAATTCTTTTTAGGGGAACTTCGGTTCCCCTTTTTTTAGCTTGAAAAAAACCATAAATAGATTTAGACAAATATAAATGGTAATTTATGGCAACTAATTCAAAATTCAGTGCAGATTTAGGTATAACAACTGATGCAGACTTACAAGTAGACGGAAACGTCACTGTATCGGGAAACCTAACAGTCAGTGGAACACAAACAACTGTAAATTCTTCTACAACTTCAGTGGAAGATTCTATGTTGGAGTTGGCAAATGCAAATATATCTTCTGATATAATTGATATTGGTATATACGGAAACTATGATGATGGATTGGGTGACGGAGTATCAGAATATACTGGATTTTTTAGAGATGCATCAGATTCAACTTGGAAATTATTTGACGGATTAGAATCAGAACCAACGACTACAGTCAATATTGGTGGGTCAGGTTATACACTTGCAGACTTACAGGTGGGTGACTTAACTGCAACCACTTTGACTGCAACCAATCCCCTTACAGGGTCTTCTATCACCTATCCTACTTCAGACGGAACAAACGGACAAGTTTTAAAAACAAATGGAAGTGGTGTTTTATCATTCGGAGATTCAGGTGCGTTATCATCAGGAACAATTACAACAACTTCAACAAGTGCAACAAATTTAGACAGTATTGCAATTGCATCGTATAGAGGTGCAAAATACTCAATAACAATATCAGATTCTACTAGTGGAGTGTATCAAATTACTGAATGTCATGTGATTCATGACGGAACTAACGCTAGTATAACACAATTTGGAACAGTATTGCAAGGTGGTTCAAGTGAACTTGGAACATTTACAGTAGATATCAATAGTGGAAACTTGAGATTAAGAGTTGCAAGTCTCTCGACTAACTCTACAGTTTACAAGTTTAAAAGAATTGACCACTCTGTATAAATTAATTTCATTTAATTTCATTTATTAACCATATACCTCTCTTTTAGGGAGAGAGAGTTTATAAATATTCAGGTAAATATCAAAGGAAGGGGATTCAACTCAATGGCAACACAAAATACATTCGTAATTGAGTATGGTTTAACAGTAGGAACTACTGAAATCATATCTAGTGCTGGTAAATTAGCAGCTAGTGCATTATCATTACTAGACACTGATAATCTTGCAGAAGGTTCGGTGAATCAATACTTTTCAAACTCTCTTGCAAGGGGTGCTATAAGTCTTGCAAGTGGGGAAACAAATTTAAACTATAACTCATCAAATGGTGAGTTATCATTACCACAATTAGATGGAGGAACATTCTAATGACAGCAAAGAATTTTAATATCAAAAATGGTTTATCCGTTGGTGGTGTAGAGGTAATCGACTCCAGTGGTAATATTGCCGCAGGTGGAGTAGGTGCAGCGGTTCAAGAAGCAATCGCAGATAAAATCGGTGGAATAATTCAGGGGTCAGGTTCAACGACTGTGACTTATGATGACGCTGCTGATACAATCACAATCTCTTCAACAGGAAAAACAACAGAAGAAATACAAGACATTGTTGGTGGAATGATGTCAGGTAATACCGAAGCAGGTATTACAGTTGCATACGAAGACAGTGACGGAACTGTAGACTTTACAGTAAGTCTTTCTTCATTCGATACAGATGCATTATCAGAAGGAAGTTCAAACCTTTATTATACAGATGCAAGAGCAGACGCAAGAATCGCAGCTGCAGATACAGATGCATTATCAGAAGGAAGTTCAAACCTTTATTATACAGATGCAAGAGCAGACGCAAGAGTTCAGAATGCAATCGTAGATTCAGATACTTTCGCAGGTGCAAGTGCAACTAGTGTTCCTTCTTCAGAATCAACAAAAGCATATGTTGATGCTCAAACAACAGACGAAACTGCAGAGGGGTCAACAAACCTTTATTTTACAGAAGCAAGAGTTAAATCTTACTTAGGTGGTGGAAGTTTTGACGGGAATATAATCCCAAGTGCAGATAACACTTATGACTTAGGTTCATCTTCCAAGATGTGGAAGGACGTGTATATCGGGCCAGGGTCATTATATGTTAACGGACAAAAAGTTATTGAAGAAGAATCAGGAACTATTGTTTTTAGTGCAGATGCCAACCAAAATATGTCAATACAACCAAGTGGTTCGGGTGATTTAGAATTAGACCCAACTGGAAGTGGTGTAATTGCTGTTAAAGGCCCTTTTCAAATTGAAGACGGACAAAACATTACTAACAGTGCTGGAAACGCAGTATCATTCAGTAATAACATAGTAGTTGACCAAATTGCTTCAAAATCAACAGACACTAACTTAGTGTTAAGTGGTAATGGAACAGGTAATGTCACATTAAACGACAACGTTGCAATTACAGGTGACTTAACAGTTTCAGGAACTACAACAACTGTAAATTCAGAAACAATTTCACTTGCAGATAACATTATTGCATTAAACAGTAATTTCACTTCAGGTTCACCAACAGAAGATTCAGGTCTTAGTATCACTAGAGGTGGTTCTACTGCTAAAACTCTTCTTTGGGACGAGACAAATGACAAATGGACAGTAGGTTCAGAAACTTTTGTTGCTGGAACTTTTGAAGGGAACTTAACTGGTAATGTCACTGGAAATACTTCAGGTAGTGCTGGAACAGTTTCTTCTATCAGTGGTCACAATATCTCAGTCCTAACAAACGACAGTGGATACTATAAAGCATCAGACAACGTATCATTAGGAACTATTGCATCAGGTGCGATAACAATCACTAATGCAACAAATGGTGGTGGAACTGCAAGAAACGTTTATCAATCAACTTCAGCTCCTACAGGTAGTGATGGTGCAGTTGGTGATTTATGGGTTCTATACTCCTAATACAGGGGTTTAGAATTGCATAAATATAATATTAATATTCAGTGGAGATAGAATAAATGGCAACAGGTTATAGACAATATCCCTATATATCAAATGCTCAGCAACCTTTTACGTTTCAGAGTCCATTTACGTATTCGGCTAGGTATCCAGCGAATGGTCAACAACCATTTACGTATCAGAATCCTTTTACGTATAATGCAAGATATCCAGCAAATGCTCAGCAACCTTTTACGTATCAGAGTCCGTTCACATATAGGGTTCCATATATTGCTAATGCAAGACAACCATTAATCTATAGAAACCCATTCACATATAGGGTTCCATATATTGCTAATGCTAGACAACCTATAATTTATTCACATAGGTCTCCATTTACGTATAGAAATCCTGTTTCTGCACAAGAACCTAACATTAGGAATGCACAAACACCATTTACGTATAGAAATCCAGTTAATGGTCAAGAACCTAATATTAGGAATGCACAAACACCATTTACGTATAGAAATCCAGTTAATGGTCAAGAACCTAACATTAGGAATAGACAGACTCCATTTACGTATACTAATCAACAGCCTTCTACATATCAGAATAGACAGCCTTCTACTTATCAACATAGAAGTCCGTCAACTTATATTAACCAACAGCCGTCAACGTATACTAATCAACAACCTTCTACATATGCAAGACAGGGACAAACACCCGAAGCTAGATGGGACGGAGTTGTATCACAACAATGGCCTGCAACCCCAATTAGTTAAGGAATAAGATATGGCAACAGGAAATCAAAAAGTAAAAACACCTTCAGGTTGGAATTCAACTCAAGGTGCATGGGTCAAAACTGGTTCTTCTTCATGGAGTGCAGTTGACCAAATTTATGTTAAGACACCTTCGGGGTGGAATAATGCATCAGGACAAGAATTAACTCAAATTCCTTATCCTTATATTGCAAATGCACAAACACCTTATATTGCAAATGCACAAACACCTTATACTGCGAATGCACAGAATCCTTCTATTAGGAATGCACAGACACCTTATATTGCGAATGCTCAGACATCTTATCAAGCGAATGCTAGACAACCTTCTACTTATCAACATAGAAGTCCGTTCACTTATCAGAACCCTAGTAATGCTAGACAACCTTCTACTTATCAACATAGAAGTCCGTTCACTTATCAGAACCCTAGTAATGCTAGACAACCTTCAACATACCAATATAGGTCTCCATTTACATACAGAAGTCCTGTAAATGCTCAACAACCTAACCAAAGGAATAGACAGTCTCCATTTACATATGATGCTAGGTATCCTGCGAATGCTCAGAGTCCTAGTAATAAACAGTCACCTTTCACATACAGTGCAAGGTATCCTGCGAATATAAGACAACCAGTTCCAGCAAGAAACCCATTTACATATAGGGTTCCATATATTGCTAATGCTAGACAACCACTTCCAGCAAGGAATCCGTTTACATATCGTGTGCCTTATATTGCTAATGCTAGACAACCAGTTCCAGCAAGGAATCCGTTCACATATAACCATAGACAGCCTGGAGTTTACTTCTTCCAAGCTGGTGGTGGTGGTGGTTCATTTGTTCCAGTCTTCGGCCCTGGCGGTTTAGATGATAAAGCAGGTATCTACTAATACTGGAAACATATTACAACAAAAAAGGGGTTCTGCAGACCCCTTTTTTTATGTCCTAAATATATACTATGAAATACTTGAAATACTATTCAGACGTTATCAACGAAATTAAACCCGAAGATTGGAACTTAAAGGAAATGGATTTCCGAGACCTTATTGCAAAGGAAGATTACAATATTGGTGTTTTCCAAGATATCTACAATATAGATAAAGAATCAGATGCATACAAATCATTCAAATATATTTTTGAGAACATTATTCCACCCACAAAAATTATAAAATGGGGTGATATACTAGAACTTCGAAAGAATAAAACCTTTTTAGGTTTCCAAGGTGCTGGACTAGAATCCGTTCACTATCACAAGTTTTTGCCTGACGTATATACAGCAATAGAAAGAGAGGATAGACAAGTAGGTCAAATGGATTGTAAGACTGCAGATGGTGAATATGCAGATATAAGAGATTATGTAGAACTTACAGAAGAACAGAAATCAGATATGTGGTCTGAAATCCAAATAAACTCTATGTATTATCATAGTGCAAAAGCACATTGGTTAATTCAGAGTATTCAAGAAGAAGGTTTAAGACACCCAATACAAGGGACTACATATAAAGTTGATAATAGATTTGGTTTTAGAATACACCCAGGCTCTATTAGGTCTAAAGTTTTTGAAGAATTGGAAGACCCCAACTTTGAAATATTTGCAACAGATATACATGATATTTTTGATACACCACCCTTGACTTGTGACGAAGTGTTAGAGTTTTGGAGAAAAAAACTAGAAGATAAAAAAGAACATGTAAGTCACCCTAGTCTATCAATAACTTTCTGTAATGGAAATTTAGAATACAACCATGACTTAATGGAGTTGGGTTTTAGAAAAGAGGTTTATGCACATAGTAAAAAGGCAACACTTCAATCAAAAGGTAAACCCCTTAACATTTACATAGGATATGATTCTAATCACGGAGACCTACATGAGGTCAACAAAAATTCAATACTAAATTCATTATCTAAAAGTATGGGTCAATACCAAAAAGAACTTCATTGGGAACCCGAAATCAAATTCCTTGACATTTCTAAACTTCCCGACTATAATAGGGAGTATGCAAATCAGTCTACTGAATTTACTTACAGTAGATTCCTAATACCACATTTAGAAAACTATGAAGGATATAGTATCTTTATTGATAATGATTTCATATGGAGAAACAATATTCTACCTTTATTCTATTATCTGAATTTAGATGATGCAGTTGCATGTATTCAGTATAAACAAATAGAACATGATACAACTAAGTTTAATGGTGAGGTCAATATAGATTATCCTAAGAAACTATGGTCAAGTCTTATGATTTTTAATAATGGTCATGAAGACTGTAAAAAGTTAACACCCGAAGCTGTCAATACATGGACAGGAAAACAACTACACCAATTCGAATGGACTGATAAGATTAGTCCGATACCCGAAAAGTATGTATTTACCGAAGGGTATGATAACCCTGATGAAAAATGGGATTACCATGGTATTCACTATACAAGGGGAGGCCCATGGGTAAAAGACATGGATTATTCCAACATAAATAATCTAGATGATTGGATAAAAGCAAAAAACATCTTGCAAAAATAACAATTCTATTATATAATGGAGAGAGGAACAAATAAATGAATGCATTAATTTACACAGAAAGCGGAAAACTAATAATTAGAAAACCAAATGGTTTGGAATGGGAATATGAAAATGTAGACCAACCCGAACTAGGATTTGATTATGAGGTTCTTGTCTATGATGATATTGAAGTTAAAATATTAAAATGGAATGACGAAATTATAGATTTCGAAGGTCAAGAAAAATCCACACTAACTGATGAAGATAAACGTAGTATTGAATTATACATAGAAAATTCAGAACCACCTTTAGGATATAACTTAAATACACAATATGTTAACAGACTAGAACATACAATTAGTCAATATACTCAAGCAACTTCAGAGTTGTATGGTATGATTGATTTATATTATGCAACATACGCTGGAAGAGAAGGTTCAAATCACCCTAGACGTGCAGATGCAAGAAGAGTTTTAGAATATTGTGATACTGCATACTCATGTTTTAGTCAGATTGCTCAAGAGATAATGTCCACAAGAGAAGATACTCTAAAACAATACGAAGAATACTTATCTGTAATTCCCGAACCACTAGTTCTTCCCGACTCTAGAACAGGTTAATGTATGGAACTCATTTATCATGATGAGTCCTTTAAGTTAAAAGATATAGGATTCCCCCTTAAAGACATTCACATAATTGATAATTGGTTGCCAGTCCAACTACATCATTGGGTCGATAAATCAATTGGTAATTCTAACATTTGGGCAAAAAGGAATGAAGTAAGAGGGACAAGTCCTACAGGTTTATCACATCATCAATTTTGGGGTGGAACACTACTCTCTGCACTTGAAAGAAGTCCAAAATATACATATCCTAATTTCGCAGGTGACATTGCAGATTATCACAATTCTGCACCCAAACTAGTAGCAAGATTTTTAGATAAAAAACTACAAACTGATTTTGGTTTTGCATGGGAAAGATTTCAATATATGGGTTTAAACTCTCAGACACAAGGATTACATGGAACAACACACTCAGATTGTTCAGATGAAGATGAATGGAATCTATCATTTCTGTATTACACTAATACGTTTTGGTCAAAACATTGGGGAGGCCCTTTGAGAATATATGACGAAATGCAACAGGGTTTACATGGAAGGAACGACCATATTAAGAACCACCAAATTGCAGAAATAGAATTTGTTCCAAATAGACTTGTTGTATTTGACGGAAGAATACCACATGGTGCAGATGCACCCACACATGAAGCACGATATATAGATAGGAAGTCAATAGTAATCAGAGGTGATGAAATTAGACTTGTAGAAGATAAGGAATGGTTTAAACAATGCCCACAATAGAATTCAACACATTTAATGAACAGACTTTAAGAGACACTAAACCTGTATTAGCAAAATCTGTCACACCCGATTGGTGGAAAAATATGAAGTTCAATGAATATACTCGTGGAATCATGGGAACTACTATACGTGCATGTCCAGCCATGGACGATTGGTTAAAAAGTGGTTGGTATTTGTGTGCAAATCGAGATATGATTGTAAAAAATGGTCACATAGATGATAATGATGACAGTCAATATGTTGGTTCACAAGAATTTGGAGATGGTTGGGAAACTCCTTCTCCTCATCACCCCTCATGGCAGATGGGATATGCATTTCAATATCTTCCTGATGATGAAGCACCCGTAAGGAGTGCATTTAAGTTTAGAAATGCATGGAACATAACTACACCGCCTGGATATTCCACTATGTATCTAGACCCATTTTTATTTCAAAATAAATACTTTGCAACATGGCAGGGAATTATTGACACGGATAAATTTAATGCAAACTATGACAATGCACAAATTATATTTTATCCACGTGTCAGTCATTCGTTTGTTATAAAGAAAGGAACTCCTTTAGTTCAAGTAATACCATTTAAAAGAGAGGAATGGAATGCAACTTACGTAGTAAACGGAAGTGAAGACTGGACAAAGAATAGAAGTTATCTAACTGCAAATGAAGGTCGTCAAAAAACTATGGACGAGTTTTCAAGAGACCCAGCAACTTCTAATGAAGCAAGAAGTGAAGAATTTGCATTAGGTGGATATAGAGGTGGGAAACTACATACAGGTAAGGGTAAAAACTTTAAAGAAGAGAGTCCACCACCCGAGTGTCCTTATCATGTCAGTGAAGACTCACCCGAAATACAACTAGAATTACCTATAGGAGATAAAGATGGCGATTAGATTACTATTTCCATATGCATGTATTGAAAGAAACCTTGTAGACGAAGGTGTATTAACACAAGATTATATGGATATGTTAGCAAATACTATGGATAGTATGAGAAAGAAAGACCCGAAGGGTAGACAAGTCTCTAATCAGTATACTGGTTGGCAGTCTAATGATGGTGTAGAAAGAAATCCAACCTTCTCTAAAGCAATAAGAACAATTAAGAATACTTTTGATACTGAATTATTGAGTTATACAGGACACAGTCCAACAGAACTTCAATTATCAATAGGTAATGCATGGGCAAACATTAATGATAATACAGCATGGAATGCACCACACTTACATAATGGTTGTTGGTATAGTGGTGTGTTTTATATAAAAGCAGATGGTGATGAAGGTAATTTTATGGCTATTGATACAGACTGTAAAGTAGTTTCAGACTTTCCATATTCTCCTAGAGATGCACAGAACTGGAAACTTGCACCAAGAACTGGTCATTTATTTCTATTTCCAAGTGCATTAATGCATATGGTTGAACCCAATCTTACTCAAAAAGATAGATATAGTATATCATTCAATATGAATATGAATTTCCTTTCAGACAATGCAAGACATTCTCAGTTGCAAGGGTTCCACCCTGATGAACTTACTTTTCATACTGATGAAAATGGAAAACTAATACAAAACCAAACCACTACAGACGAGTAGAATAGATAAATAATGGTATGGAAATAGTCGTATCACCTTATATCTTATGGAATGTCGTAATGACAGTTGTTATCCTACCCATAGGTTTCTTAGTTAGAAATGTTCTATCAGAACAAAAACGAATTGATATTCTAATCAATAAAACAAGAGAAGAGATTGCTAGGGATTATGCTACTAGAGAACAAATTGAAGCTGACTTTCAAAGAATTATGGATTCAATTAGTAATATAGATACAAAGATAGACAGACTTCAAAGTAAAACCTATTTCCAAGATTAAATTCGTTATAAATAGTAGTATAACAGGAAACTACTATGGCAGAACCAAATTCAAAAGCAACCTTTAAAGAGTATATAAAGAGAAAACTTGGAGCTCCAGTTTTAGAAATCAATGTGGACGATGACCAATTTGATGACAGAATGGACGAGGCACTTCAATATTTCCGTGAATATCATTACGATGGTTCTATAAAAACATACCTTAAACACCAAATTACACAACAAGAGATTGATTCATTTAAAACGAATGAAACTCACAATGCAGCGACAAGTGGAACACATGCAATTTCAGGTCAGACGTTTGGTGAAGGTCAAAACTACATTACACTACCCGAACATGTGTTAAGTGTATTGCAGATATTCCCTTTCAATTCGGGTCAGACTTCAAGTATGTTTGATATTCAATACCAATTAAGACTTAATGACTTGTATGATTTAACTTCAACCAGTGTTTTATATTATTCACAAGTTCAATCACACTTATCACTTTTAAATGATATCTTAGTGGGTCAGATACCTATAAGATATAATATGCACTCTAACAGACTCTACATGGACTACAGTGCAAGTAAATTAAGTGCTGGAGAGTATATCATTATTGAATGTTATAGAAAATTAGACCCTACAGACATGACTGATATCTACAATGATATGTGGTTGAAAAAATATGCAACTGCATTAGTTAAGTATCAATGGGGTGAAAACCTATCCAAGTTCCAAGGTATTGCACTTCCAGGCGGGGTGACACTCGATGGTTCTGCAATGAAACAAGAAGCACAAGAAGAAATTACAAAATTAGAAGAAGAGTCTAGACTGAACTTTGAAATGCCAGTCATGGACTTAATGGGGTAATAAATGCCTACAAACGTATTTTTTAACCATGCAGTATCGACTGAACAACACCTCTATGAGGATTTAGTTGTTGAGTCATTACGAATATATGGTCACGAAACATATTATCTACCAAGAGAAATTGTAGAGGAAGACACTATACTTGGTGAAGACGTGCAGTCAACATTCGGTGATGCATATTCTGTAGAAATGTATTTAGAAAATACAGAAGGTTTTGAAGGAGAAGGAGACCTCATGTCTAAGTTTGGTGTCCAAGTAAGAGACCAAGCAACATTTATCATATCACTCAGAAGTTGGGAAAGATTTATATCCTTAGATTCAAACCTTGCAACTTCAATGAGACCTAACGAAGGAGATTTACTTTATTTCCCTCTCAGTGGTTCAATGTTTGAAATCAAATTCGTAGAACATGAGAATCCATTCTATCAAGTCGGAAAACTATTTGTATTTAAATTACAATGTGAGTTGTTCGAATACAGTGGAGAAGATTTCGATACTGGTTCATATGCAGACTTAATAGAATTAGACCAAGCATATTCAATAGGATTAACAATGACCAACCAAAATGCATATTCTATTGGTGAAAATATAACTAAGAACGGAGTTGTTGTTGGTGAGGTTCAGACTTCACTGGGTAATGCAACAACAATTATTCATAACACTGCAACACTTACAGTTGGAGATACACTTGTTGGTGTAGATTCGGGTGTATCAGATACAATTGCAGCTATCAATGACGTATTGACTATGAACAATGATGGTTCTGCACAAAATAAAGACTTTGAAGACAAAGCAGATAACTACTTAGACTTCTCAGAAACAAACCCATTTGGTGAGGTCACATAATGTTTGGGACACATTTTTATAATGAGACAATTAAAAGAGCAGTATCAATCTTCGGAACACTGTTTAATAATATCACATTAAAGAAAACAAAAGAAGACGGAACTGTGTTAAGTATAATAAAGGTTCCAATTTCATACGGCCCAAAACAAAAATTCCTTGCAAGACTACAGGAAGAACCAAATCTTTCAGATAATAATAGAAGTGCAATTTCTTTACCAAGACTTGCATTCGAACTGAATGGTTTTGAGTATGACCCAACAAGACAACAAAATAAATTGATAAGACATTCTAAATCTGATTTAGATACAGACGGAGTGAATCGTTCATATCAATACAACCCAGCACCATACAACTTAACTTTTACACTAAGTGTTCTTGCAAAGAACATGAATGATGCATTACAAATCGTAGAACAAATTTTACCATATTTTCAACCCGAATATACAGTCACAATGAAAATGATTGACTCTATGACAGATACTAGAGATGTTCCAATTACACTTAATAGTGTTGCAATGGAAGATACTTATGAGGGTTCCTTTGAAGAAAGAAGAGTTATTGAGTATACCTTAGAGTTTACTATGAAACTATACTTCTTCGGCCCAGTCTATACTGGAAGTGTTATTAAAAGTGTTATTGAAAGAGAATATATCAATACTGGAAATGCAAACTTTACAACTTCAGAAATTGCAGACAGTGGACTAATCAAAGAGGTTAAACACTATGAACCCGCATTTGCAGAAATACCGAATGCAGTGTCTAACTCCACAACAATCACCTTTCCGACTGCAATAAATACAAAGATAAGTGCAAATGACGAAATATTTGGAACAGGGAATGCAACCAATCCAACAGTTGTTTCAATTGCAACTGATAGACTATCAATGGTAGTTTCAGGTGCAGTGACTATAGAAACAAACACTACACTTAAATTTGTAGGTTCTGTTGACCCAACAGATACATTCGTAGTTGCAGAAACAGTGACATTTTATGATGATGGTGCTAAAGAAAGTTTTAGTGAAACCAATGACAGTTAATTATGACAAAAGAACCAATAGACGATAAGTTAAACTCTCTCTTAGATATCAACACCGATATCAAAAAAGAAACACAAGTAGTTAAATTACCGACAAGAGCAGAGAACATGGACACGGACTATAAGTATGCTCGTGAGAACCTCTATAACCTCGTAGAACGTGGTCAAGATGCAATAGACGGAATACTTGAGTTGTCTAAAGAAACGGAACACCCACGTGCATATGAGGTCGCAGGACAGTTGATAAAGACTGTAGCGGATACTGCAGAGAAACTACTAGACGTTCAGAAAAAAATTAAGGATTTAGAAAAAGAGGACGAACAAAGAATAGGTAAAGTTGAAAATCACCTATATGTTGGTTCTACTTCAGAACTGCAGAAGTTTTTGAAGAAAGAAAAGAAAGATGGTTAAACCCACAAACGAAGGTTATCTTGGTAATAATCTAATCAAAAGAGCTGGAATCGAAACCCAGTATACCAAAAAACAAATGGCAGAATACTTGAAGTGTTCTGAAAATCCTGCTCATTTTATAGAAAATTATACACAAATCATATCACTAGACGAAGGTATGGTTCCCTTTACACTTCGTGGATATCAAGAAAACCTAATCAACCATTATAATGACAATCGTTTCAATGTGGTTCTTGCAAGTAGACAGAGTGGTAAATCAATTACTTCTTGTGCATATTTGTTGTGGTTTCTATTATTTAAACCCGAAGTCACTGTAGCAGTTCTTGCCAACAAAGGTGCAATTGCAAGAGAAATGATTGCACGTATTGTCACCATGTTAGAGTCTGTTCCATTCTTTTTACAGCCAGGAGTCAAGATTCTAAACAAAGGGTCAATAGAATTTGCAAATGATAGTAAAGTCGTTGCAGCTGCAACTTCTTCAAGTTCAATTCGTGGACTT
>Ga0206682_10000341_pt1 | contig 50977 bp, 59 predicted proteins | sample M240m12015metaG_FD_155444 | JGI IMG/M metagenome (GOLD analysis project Ga0206682, IMG submission 155444) | Ammonia-oxidizing marine archaeal communities from Monterey Bay, California, United States - M2 40m 12015 | ecosystem: Environmental > Aquatic > Marine > Intertidal zone | place: USA... | reverse complement strand
ACACTTGTAGGTGTAATCAAATTATCTATTTGGTTTTGTATACTTGCTTCGATCTGAGCAACTTGCTCGTCGCCCATTGCTCCTTTAGTCCAAGCAACAATTTCGTCGTTTGTTAATTGATCAAAAGGTATAAAGTCTGTTATCTGACTTGTGTCTAGGGTTTGTGTTCCGATGTTAGTAGCTGCCCAAGGCATACCTTGAGGGTCTGTTTGATCTGAAGTACCTGTTACAATCCAGTGCACATTGTACACTACATCCGCTTCGTTGTTTTGTTCTGGATAGCAATCTACTGTTTTGCAATTCCAATCGTAAGTTGTCATAATCGTTATTTGTTTATTTATTTATTAATATTCTTCTTTTGCGTTATTTTCATCCGAATGAGAGTATAGCCTTATATCTTCAGGTTCGTGTAGAACTATCGTTTGTTCGTATTCTTCAAAACTGTAAAAATATTTACTGTTTAGTAATAATACATCGTCTTCTAAGTTGTGAACAATTATATTGCTAAAATCCATACACCCATGTGCCCATCTAGTGTCTGTGTAAAAATCTAAACATAAATTTATAATTCTACTATTAGGAGTCGCTCCGTATATTGCACATTCAACTAGCGAGCTTTGAACATCATAAGTTTTCATGCCAGCAAAAAAAGTATGCTTGTCTTCTAACTTTTCTAAAACTAAGTCAAAAGGTTTTACGTATTTAGCGTCAACGTCTACATACACGCCTCCAAAATCTCTTAACAAAAGAAGTTTTATTCTATCAGTTATAAAAGCCCACCTAAAAGTGTCTGGATCTTTAATGTATTCTTTTAAAAATATATCATCCTTATATAAATCATTAAATATTTCATCGTGTGTCCACAGTTTATATTCCCAATCCGGGTGCATAGCCTTCATGGTTTCAGTCATTTGAATATATTTTTCAGGTAAAACCCTTGGTCCTATCCAAATTTGATGTATTTTTTTTGGTATATTCATCTTACTTATTATTAATAACCACCACTACTTGGTTGTGAATATCCTCTAAAATTGGATAACCTATCCTTGGATCCAGCATACGCCGCTACAAAGCCTTTGCTAGCAGCGCCGTTAAAACAAGAAACTAAATTATTAGGACCTTCAACTATATTAGCTCTTACGTCTTGTAGTGAAAAAGTATTTGTATTTGGTACTGCCATTATTTCTCTAGTTTTTGTATTCTTGTTTCTAATTCAGCAATTTTTGCTATAAGTAAATCTATATAAGCAACAGACTTAAATCCTTCACTGTCTTCTCTTACAAACTCAGGGTTGGTTTTTTCTAGCTCTTGAGCTATAACACCATATCTTTTCTGTCCTTTATCTGCTTTTAATTCAAAAGTTTTCCAATCTGCTTTAACTCTATTATCACACACTTTTTTAACGTTTTCTTTTAGTCTTTCGTCTGAGGATAATATAAAGTTTGTAGCTGTGACTGTGGAAGTAAATCTACCGCTGCCATTAACATCAAGTTGATAACTTGGAGAAGTATCATTTATACCAATATATCCATTTGTACCTAGCGTTAATTTTTCACTAGTACTATTTATTTTCCAGTGGAATGAATTTTGTCTCTGATGGAACTGACTTCCTCCTGAAGCACCATTGTCGAAATTATGATAGATTCCGGATCCACCTGGATTTTGACTTACTTCACGAGATCCTATTACAGTACTGCCAGAATTAAGAAAACGTTCTTTCAATGAAAAATATCCAGCAGAGTTTAAATCCTTATAATCAACAACAGGAGAAGTTCTATGTAGCTCGAGCATAGGTGAAGTTGCTATAGGTGCTGGCCCCTCAATTGTTAAACGTCCATCTATTAAAGCGTTACCTGTCACCTCCAATGGTCTATCGGCTGCGGTTCTAGTAGTTTCACCAGCTCCAACGCTTAAAGATTTTGCTACAACAAGCTCTCCGTCTGTAGTCAAAGACATTGAACCCTGCACGTCACTATGAGATGTGTCACCCCACCACCAACCGCGATCATTTGTATTACTCATTTGGAAACTCATAGCGTAGTTAGTACCCGTAGAGTCTCCCCCTAATCCACCATAACCAAAACCGCTTTTCATACCTATGGTATAACTACTTAAGCTACTCCAAACACTTATTTTATTTCTAGTTTGAGATGAACTTGTTAATAGACCTGATGAGTGAGTTGTTTGACCGGTAAACCCTGCGTTACCTGACACATGAAGTTGATATGTTGGATTAGTATTGTTTATACCTACCTTAGTGTTCGCTAAAACTGTTAAAGCCTCTCCAGAACTACCGCTGTATATTCTATATCTATCGTTGTCAAATCTAAATGTTACAGGACTTGCGGAGGTAGATGACCCCTCTAAAACATACCCGTAATTAGTAGCTGAAAATAGCTTTGAGCCAAACGTTGATAGTACTTTTACGTGGTTAAAAGATGATGTACCTTGATCTATTTCTATAACATTACTGCCTTGAACAGATATCTTACCAGGAAAACTAGATGTTCCATCAGCTTTACCTATATACGTAGTATTTCTACCAGCCCAGCCGCTACTCCAGTTATCAGGTGAAGAACTTACAACCAATCCGTTTTCTGCATTTGTGTAAACATACTCAGCTGTTTGTCCTGTAGCGTAGTTAGCGGATTCACCTGCGTTTAATATAAGCTGCTGGCCATTACCTCTTATGTCTCCAGTCATCCTTAAATAACCTAATATTTCAACAAAAGAGCCAGTCATAGTCATAATCGTAGAACCAGCTGGAGTGAATGTAAAAGAAGAGCCACCTGCTGTACTTTTAAATTCTGTAACATTTAACTTACCTGTAAACAAGTCGCTATGAGTAGTTAGGTCAAAATTATTACCACTAACTCTTAAATCCAACGAAGCTGAAGCTGCTGTTCCATTAGTGTTATTTCTAATCGTTAAACTAGTATCTGCATTTTGGTCTTTTTGTAAAGTGTCACTAGCATTGTTTAGTAAGTAATTATTTAAATCACCAGAAGCAGGTACTCCTAAAAATGTTCTAATAGCAGCTTTGTCAGTACAAAATCTGATATAATCATCAGCTCCGTTATTAACCCTAAAAGCCATTCCTCCACTTATAGTGGTTTGATTTTGGTAATTAGACCTAAATAATCTTGCTCTAATGTCAGCTGATGAAGTCCTATAAGCTATAGTATTAGCATTTGCTGCTGTTACAGCATTAGATGTTACTGTAAACGTAGTGTTGCCACTTTGATTTGCAGTTGCATCCATAGACCCACTTAAACCAAGACCTGAAGTTCTTCCGTCAATTTGACCGTTACCAACACTCGGTATTGTTGGTGTACCCGTGAAATTAGCGTAGTCTAAATAATAACTACCCTGTTGACCATCAAGTAAATCCGCATCAAGCCCAGATCCTGCTCCGTCGTTACCAGAATCCCACATTGTTCTCCAAGATCCGTAACCCGTGCTTGGATTATCTCTCCAATACATATTCCCGTTTGAGGAAAAAGCTAACTGAGCATTGTAATTTCCAGAGTGTTGCCCGACAGTTATAACTCCATTCGCATTGTCGCTGGTTGGTGGTTTATTTGATGAAGAACTATTAAACCCTCTGTATTCTAATTGCCCTACGCTTACGCTGTCAGCAACTGAGTTTAAGTTTTCAGTGCTGGGTCCATTACCGCCTGCTTTTATTTTAGCAACAGCTGTTGTCATACTTGCATTACCACTTCCGTCCCAACTTACTGAGCCTGTAGCATATCCGGTGAGCGTCAGTGTTCTAGCTGTTGTCCATTTATCTGCTTCTGGATGATAGCCGGTATTGTAAACTCTCTGATTATTTACATACAACTCTTTGTTGAAGTAAAAGTTAGGTCTATCTGTGTAAATATGTGCCCAAGTAGTATTTGCTGGACCAAACTCAATATATCCACTAGGGGTAGTGTTTCTTGTCCAACCCCCGCTATTAATAAATCCGTGTGAAGAGTCTATTAATATGTCATTATCCTGTATATCCACATCACGATACCAATTTACTTTAGAAGTATCATTGGTAGCATAACTCATCATTAGAGTTTCTGAACTGTTATTTACAGTGAACCATTTATGTGTATAACCGCTATCCCAGTGCCAATGCGCTCCGTAATTAACATCTCCAGTTGTTCCTTCACCAAACCAAAATTCAGCATTACCACTATCTGTAGCCCCTACAAATAACCTATCGTTAACATGAACATAATCACCGTTTGAGTTACCCAAAAGTGTATTACCTGTAATAGTCGCCGAGGGGCCTGTTAATGTACCAGTAAAAGTAGGGTTGTTAACTGGTAGATAATTACCAAGTTCAGTATCTACATAGCTTTTATTTACCGCATCAGTTGAAGCTGATACCGTGTCAACACCTTGAATTCTTCCTATACCACTTAAGATAATATTTCCTCCATTTATAGTTAAAACCCCTGACGTGTTAATAGACATTCGCTCAGCGCTTTCATCGTTCACGAAAAAGTCTAACGTTTCAGCGCTACAATCAAATTTAATTGCTGCTGCTTGACCAGTTCCAGCTTGAGCATCAGTAAAAACAATACCAGCTTTGGTTTCTGCTGTGTTAGAAAATATTAAGTCTTTTGTATCACCTGATATTGTTACATCTCCAGCCACCTCTAACTTAGTCACAGGACTAGTCGTTCCTATACCTACGTTGCCTCCATTGAAATAAGAATCTCCATCAGAAGAAACTTTTACTTGTTGTGTAGAACCACTATTCCAAAGTCCAAAATTACCATCATAATTTTCTGTATATATCTTTGCTCTAGTAGGGTTAGTTGCATCTAGACCTATATTAAGTAAATCATCATTTCCTCCTGACGTAAAGTAATGTATATCTAACTTAGCATCAGGACTAGTCGTTCCGATACCTATTTTACCATCAACAATAACATTAGAAGATTCTACGTTCCCATCTTCTCCACCATAACGCCAACCTTCAGTAGCTGTATGCTCATATTCAGCGCCTGTATAACCTGGATCTGTAGTTGTTGGTGTAATTATTTCATCAGCTAATGGATATATACATACTTCAGCCGTTGTAGTGGTGTTACCGTTGTGTTTAGCTTCAATAGAAAAATCTTCATTATCGTTAGATGTTATTCTTAATGTAACTTCTGTGTAATCACCATTAGAAGATTTGACGTGTATATCCTTATGATGATTTACTGTTATATCAAAAGTACAAGCAAATACTACGCCACTACTCGTACCGGTCATTGTCATCTTTAAAATAGAAGCAAGGTTGTTACCATTAACGGTGGCTAGCATAGTATATGTACTAGAGTTTATACCTGATCTATTGAACTTAACCATTTGAGGCGCGCCAGCTATAGCGTTGTCTACATAAGCTTTATTGGCAGCATCTGTAGAAGCTGAAACTGTATCTACCCCTTGTATTCGCCCTGTGCCACCTAGAGTAATGTCACCGCCTGATACTGTTAAATCCCCTGCGAAAGTTGCGTTTTGTGAAGCGTTTAAGGTTAAAGCTGTATCATACCCTCCAGTTCTAAATACTAGATACCCAGTATTGTTAGTGGCATTAATGTAATTGGCAGACGTACGTAGCATATTTATTTGAGAACCCGCTGTATTTCCTACAGTAATATCGCTTGTAAACCTTGCGTCTCCTGAAACATCTAATTTATACCCAGGACTAGTCGTCCCTATTCCTACGTTACCTGTATCAGAATCTATGGTGAGTAGAGCATGAGTAAGTTGAGCTGTATCTACGTCTTGTGTTGTAGAGTATTTATTAGCAACTATCCATTTTTTTGATTGAACATTATAAGGAACTCCTGTAAACCAGTTTTCATCTGCCTCGGTGTTATAGTGAAATAGTCCTTGACCACGAGAATTACCTTGCCCTGCTTGTAATAAGATTGAACCTGGTGCATAACCTGTTGCTGTTGAATGTGAAAATTTAGCTACATAATCGTCAGTTGTACTAGCAACCTCTAGAGAAGCTCCAGGACTAGTCGTCCCTATACCTACTTTACCACTGTTAAAGTATGAATTCCCGTTTGATGTTATAAAAACATCAGTATTGTTGCTCCCATCAATTAAAGATAACTCTCCACTGCTATTAGCAGATAAAGATATTTTAGCCTTTGCAATGTTGTTAGAGTTTGAGAAATGAGCTATATCTACGCTTGCAGTTGCGCCCGCACTAACCTCTAACTTAGCACTAGGATTAGTCGCTCCTATACCTAATCTACCGTTTGGTACGATAACATCTTGATCTTGCTCTAAAATTAAAGCTGCATCATTTGCTCTACTATTACCGCCTGTAGAAATTATTAAAGCGTCATCTGAATTTGAATCTTGCCAAATATAGTTAGTACCTCCTAAAGTTTCAAACTTAATACCAATATCTCTATCGTACTGGTTGTAAATATGAATATCTTGAGATGAGCCTTGATCAGCAGTGTTTTCTATTTTTAAAACAGTTGACTGTGAAGCTAACGTACTTGACCCGGCTACGTGCAAAGCAGTGTCAGGGTTATCCGTTCCAATACCAACTCTATCGTTCGCGGCGTCTACGTATAAAACGTCTGTATCTACTTGTACGGTATTTAAAAACTTTATTGCCATTTAATTGGATTTAATTATTAACCTATTTTCTGCACTAAAACTCTTACGGCGTTTGTTAGTTGAGCTCCAAATCTAACTGATATTTGATTTGTAGCAACACGGTCTACTTCAGCGTATACTGTTTCATACGTCACTGTATCGTATAACTGCACTATTACATCTCTAGTGTTTAGCGAATGGATGAAAGAGCCTGACATTGCTCCAGAGGCTATAGTAGTGGCATGTGTATTGCTTGAGTTAGTATCAGTATTTGTCACCGTTGCTGTACCTGATGCATAAGCGACAGATATACCAGTTCCGCCGCCAACTATAACGATACCTTTGTTAGTAGCAGAAGAATCTTCACCTGATACAGTTGCTGTACCATTACTATAAGATACATTAATACCACCACCTTGATTTACATTACCAATACCCACTGTTGTAAGATCTGCAAGATCAATGTTATTTTGTACAGTTGTCCAATCAGCTAATGTTGTAGGCGAATCTATTTCAGCTATAAGTACATCACCTACCCTTACTTGCTCTGTAAAGAATAAACCATCCGCTGTAACTGTATATGTCCAACCAGTTTTAATTGCCGAACTTGGTGAAGAATCTAAATCTGGTGTATTAGTCGCTGCATTATAACCGCCTTGGTAACTCAATGCACCGGTTACTGCTTGATCAACATAATGCTTTGATGCTGCATCTGTATCAGCTGAAGGTACTTGCGGTATTGTTAACTGACCTGCAACACTTGATTGCCCGGTTCCAGATACTGTTAATTCACCTGCTAGATCTATGCTATCATCTAAATTTACTGTTACCGTATCTGTTGCTCCAACAACTGTGGTTATGTTAGTACCACCAGCTATATCTAAAGTATTACCACTGTTTATTGTTTGATTAGCTCCAGAATCAGCTGTTACACTAAACGTGTAAGCTTCAGCTGAAGGCATTGTAACCGTTTTAAGATTTAAAGCAGTTATGTGACCCGTAGCATTACTTGTTACAGAATCTACAGCTGTAAATGTAGCTCCATAGCCGGGAGATGCTGAAGACGATGTATCTGTTCTAGTTGTTGAGTCGTGATTAACAATAGGTATAGGACCTGTTTGATTTGTTACACTTATATAAGTACCGCCTTGCACTTCAGTTATATCACCTGCTATTGAAGTCCAAGCGCTACCGTTGTATTGTTTTAAAACATTATCTGTAGTGTTGTAGTATATCTGCCCCGTTGCCGGTGATGAGCCAGCTGCAGCGTCGTTGGGTTGATTTTCTATTACCCCCTGTAATAGCTCGTTCTTATTAAGATCGATACTGTTTAAATAGTTTATTGCCATGTTTTTAGTTTAAGTACGCTTTGCCTGAAAAGCCAGCTGAGAAGTTTATTGTTAAGTTGTTTTTATCTACGTATGTTATATTACCGTACATGAGTACGTTATTGTTGTTCACTACAGACACTGATGGAAATTTATCCATATCATGCTGTATACTCCAGTTGGTCGAAGGTGCTACTTGTGTAAACACAAAATCTTTATCTGCTTTTACCCAAGTATTATCTCCTCTTAGGAATTTAGTATTATCAGGCGTACCAGTAGCTGACAATGATGCTGTAATTTCTACGTTACCCGATGTAGGTGTCGTAGGCGTCATATCTATAAACGTGGTATCAGAAGTGTCTATACTGTTTACTTCATTTGCTCCAAGCTCTAGATAAAAGTTTACAAGAGTATAATAGTGATCCATTGTGATAGATCCATTACCTCCTATATATTCTAATGTTAATGTGTAGAAGTTAGTTGTACCAATTTGTGCGTACCCTCTTATAATGTAATGCCCAAAAGAGCTTTTACCGGCTACATCTTGGAACATTACTTGCTCATCTATTAAATACTCTAAAAAAGGTGAAACAATCTGGCCCGATAGGTCCATGTTTGATATAACTATAGATGTAATGCTTGACCAAGGCGTATTATCTCCTTGACCGGCTGCAAAAGCAAAAGTACCTGCTTTAAAAGATGGGTCTTGAACAAACTGATAGTTCATCTGACCGGCAATTGCAACCTTACCGTTTATATTCAAGTAGTCCGCCACTGCTTTAGCCGTGTACTGCTTAGTCTGCCTGTTGACGGAGTCAGTTCCAACCCAAGCATCTGTATCAGTTATAGTCTGATCGTAAGGATATGAATATATTATTGCCATGTGTTATTTTTATACCGCTGTTACAACTAAACTACCTGCGTTATCAACTGTTAATTTGTATCTTGTACCGTTTGGAGACTTTAATATAATACCTCTACTAGCTTCGTCAAGTTCTATGTCTCCTCCATATAAAGTAAGTCTTGATGATGAAGAAACTTTTGGAGTTAGCCACATTGCTTTTTCAAATGTATCAGTGCTATCTTCGTAAATCTTCCATTCAAACAAACTTTGGCCGGCTCTAAACGATGTTTTACCACCACCATCTGCTTCTATAGTTATACCCGGATCTCCACCGCCCTCTGGTCCAACTTGAGAACGTATTGATCCTACTTCAGTTCCACTTGCGCTAAGAAATTTTATAAGCCTACCGTTACTTTGCCCTGTAGCTGAGTGTTGTAATTCTATAGACGGAAATGATTTAGCTATTTTTAAATTACCAGTCAATGTTCCGCCTGTTAATGGTAAATATGATCCAGTGCCTGTTGCTCTGTCTACATATTCCGTTGTAGCAACCTTAGTAGAATCATCACTTATTGCTTGAGTAGTAGCGGTAGCGGTAGAATCTATAGTACCCCAAAATGTTCCATAAAGGTTAGTTGCAGATACATTAGTTATATTGGCATTTACTCCGTATAAAGTATTTATTCCTGTAATGTTATTTGAGCCCAAAGCTATATTACCTGACATTGTTCCTCCTGCGAGGGGCAAATATGAGCCACCGCTACCACCGCTCGGGGCTAGATCCACAATACTCTGTACTGTGAAGTTTTTTGTATGAGGTGTACCAGCTACATCTGTTTGTGAGCCCAGTATTAAATCATCGCCATCTGGAATAGCCGTAGGGAAGCTTGATATATTTGACATGTTCTATTTATTTTGTTTACGTTCAGCTTTAGTACCGTCTTTTTTACTTTTACTTTGCGTTCCACCTCTGTTATGAGACGATGTAACACATCTTTTAGTATTATGGTCATAATCGTGTCCTTTAGGACAATCCTTTCTTTGACTCTCTGCCTTAAATCTCCTTCTCCTGTCGGTCATAGCGTACTTCTTGTCCCTGATTGCCTTAGCCTTCGCTGCTGCTGGACTTAATTTCTGCTTCGGTCCGCCTTTTCTTCTTGGTTTTGCCATAATAGTGTTTTCGTATACATTATATACTTACATGTTATACCTAAATTTTACAATATACACAAACGCGACGATAGCCTCTTATTAATATATATAACTAGCTAATGTCACACTTGCTGAAATAAAAAAACGTTGCAAATAGAGAGTGATGGGGTTGCTTATCATTTTATTGTCAACATTCGTATAAGAAAACGCGTTTCATTTCTAGGGGCCCCCTACCTTTTTTTGGCTTTCCGCGTGCGGTTTCGGCTTTTTGTTACGGTTTACGTGCAGGCTTTCAGCTTTTAGCTATCGGCAGCAACTAGTTTTTACGGCTTGCAATATATAGCGGAGCGGAGCGTAGCGTATAGCATACGCGTATAGCATTTACTACAAAGAGAACACGATGGAGATCCGATAATATAGGTGAATCTAAAAATAATAATTATGTATCAAACAAACATTCAAGCGTGGGATGAGACCATGCGCCAGATCAAAGAAACAGAGAGACGAACTGAACTATGTCAACAGATGTTCGGACAGGATAACCTGATAGGTCTGACAGAAGCGCAACGAGATAAATTCTGGGCTAATGTATAGATCAGAAATCAGAACCAGACCAGATGGAACCAGCTACGTGCAATGCATCTGGATCGGAGACCAGGCCGAGATCCTGACCGAGGACCAGAAACTGATCGCAGCTCAGCTCAAGGCTTGGAACACGACTGAGTAAAGCAATAAGCCGGAGGCGTCAGCCGTAGGCTGTATAGCACGCGTATAGCATACGCTGTATAGCATTTTGACAGAGTGAACACGATCTCATTTCGATAATATAAGTGAATAACAAATTAAGTAAAATGTTTGAAATTAGAAAATAATAAAAATAACAAACTAAATACGAAGACTATTCGATAATATAAGTGAATAACAAATAAAATAATAATAACTAAATAAATTTAAATTATGTCAAATCAAGAATTAATTACAAACGCGATCGCAAACATGTCAAACGAAGAAAAAGCAACAATCTTCCCTCCGATCACAAGAGCCAACTTCGTAGTCCGTAAATCATGGCTCGGCCGAAATCAAATCATAACTTTCAACACGAAAGCGACTAAGACAAAGCCAAGTGTCAAAGTAACGTACAATCACGATGAAGTACTGGAACTAATGTTGCCGAAACTAAACATCATGCCATGTTGGATCAAACGAGGGTACTGGTCACAGTCGACAGACATGCCAGCCAACACGAGACATCTGTCAGATCGTGTAACAATTGAAACTGAGGCTACTGAAAAGTAGTCTTAGGATCAACCCCTGACAACACAAACACGAGTAACAAACGATAATATTAACAAATAAAACAAAAATTATGTATTCAAATTGCTGCGGCTCAGAAGCGAGCCATCTATCAGACGAGTTATGTGGATCATGCCTAGAATGGGCAGAATTCGATAACGAAGAGTAAACAAAAAACGTGACAATAGCCTACTATTATATTAATATAACAAGCTAACGTCACACTTTTTAACCTTACCGCTTCGGAAGTTCCGTTGCGAGGCTTGGCCTGGGTATTTTGCTATACACCGGAAGAGTAGACTCCGCCCTACGCGACGTTTAAATGCTATACATCACCCAATATGCTACGATCTTAAGTGAAAATCACCTAAAAACCTCCACTTTGTAGGCAAATTAACTAAAAAACACTCTATTTGTAGTGAAATTACCTAGTTTTACTCAACAAGAGAGGTAGTGTAATACTTTTACTACTATTTTTACTTACTAATATAAATACACCTTTACAAAACAAATACGATCACCTAACGATAATATATGTGAATTTAAAAATAATAACAATGAAAACTAAAAAATACTACTTTAACCCTGCAACCATTAGTCACTTTCAATTCCTAAGTTCTTATCTTTCAGGTGAAGAACTTTACGAAAAAATCCAAGAATTCGTCGAAATAGACTGTACTTTGGAAGATGGCGAAACAGAGGAAGAATTAGCGGATGAATTGTTAAAACAAGTGACAAACTAAATACGATCACCTAACGATAATATTAATGAATTTAAAATAACACTTATGAAACCAAAAAATGTAGAATTTATTGAAGAATTTATAGAAATACTAGGTGGCGACAATTTTTTCCTATGCGACCTGATCGATCAAGATCAACTATTTACTATGCAAGGTGAGTTAGCCCAACTAATATGTGATCACGCTAACAACGGAACTTCAGTAGCAAGACATTTAGTACCATTATTACCTAACACATTTAAAGTAGAGTAATATGGAAGTGAAAATGCAGGAATGGCAGTGGAATATAGTAAAGGAAGTATTATATGACTACTTAGACGAGTACGATCACCGAGAAGACGTAAGAGAAGTATTAATTAAAGTAAATGAACAATTATGAGAGAATATCACGGATTTAATAGCGAACAAGAGTATGAAGAGTATGCACAGTTAATGTGGTTAATAAATAATAATAAAGTATAATATGAAAAATATAAAACTTACCGAAAACGATTGTACCTTTGTACACTATGTATTAAGATACTACGCTAACCACACCGATGGATTAGATTTTGAAGACAAAGAAGAAATATACGAAGTAGCAAATAAATTTAAGTAAATTATGATGACAATGAAAGAAGTGTGTGCATACGTCGCACAAAAGAGAAAAGCGGATGCTATACAACACCGCAAAACGGTAACCCAAGGTGAATATTGTTCAGGGTTGACAGCGAAAGAATACCGAAAAGTGAAGACTAAAGGTAAAGGATCGGGTAGTAAAGGTAGATCATTCTCCCATACTAAATTGTGGAATCACTACAACCAACCAGTGACTACAAACTAAATACGATCACCTATTGATAATATATACGAAATTAAAATAATAATAATGAGAAATTTTAAACACAAAGTACTATTTGTACTAAAGCGAGCAAACAGAGTATTAACCGATCTTGGCACCGCAGCGGCCTGGGCAATAAGAAATTAACTATGGAATTATGTGAAAATATAACCGTGAACGGTTGGGAATTTGAACTAGTAGAAAACGATGTAGATGACATATTCTACCAATGTAGAGGCGAAGTAATGTACGACGACGAACACGATGAAATGCCAGAACCAAGTCTTTGGCGAGCGGCGCAAAAATTAGTAGATATACTAGTAAATGACGGCTTAAGAGTATACGCTGGTCACTCTGAAAAGGGCTGGGTAGAAGTAACAATAAATGTAAATAATGGAACATAGAGGATATTCATATAAAGAAATTCAAGTAACAAATTGGCGAGATGTCACGTCAACAATGTACCAATGTAATGACGTTGATCTACTCAAGCACACAGATGTAAGCGTGTTTACAAAGTTCACTGAAAAGCGAATGCAAGAGGCGATCGACTACTATATAGATAACGTAGAGTACCATAAAAACTTAAAAACATTGACCGAAAAAGCGGTAAAAGATTTTTACAAACTGAATACGATTAAAGATTGATAATATATACGAATCTAAAACTAATATAATGAAAAATACAATTAAATTTATCCACTCAAAACAAATAGTATTAAACGGTAAAGTATACAAACCATATCTTGTCGGTGAATTACCATCAACGTTCGGTTTTATTTACAACGAAGATAAAGATCAAGAAGGTATAACTGAGTGGTTCAACTACAAAGGATTAACTTACTTAAAAAAACAATAGTATGAAGTTAACAGCGGATCTACTACAAGAACTATCAATGTACATCAACCTCAACTATGAAGATGATTGGTACTTACAAGAAAAAGTAAATGAATTAAAAACTAGAATATATGAGCAATAAAAGAAACTTATACGAAATAGCGGAGAGCGTCGCTGACATAACTCTCGAACTTATGGAAGACAGTATTGACTGGCAACTAGGCGATTATCCCGCCGACGGTGACGACTACAATGCTATACACTCACAAGTAATGCAACGTGCGATCGAAATAATGTACAAACAAAACACGATCACCCAATGATAATATAAATGTAATACGGAAGCAAACATCGGTGGACCGGCCGGTATATCTAATGACGAAAATGTATTAGACGCCGATCACGCTTCCTTATAAAAGTTAACTGAACTGGTGAGGGATCGTTATGAACTCAGGAATGTTAACAAACCCAGCGAATAAATAACGTCTCCACTATGTGGGTAGGAAATGTCTGGGTAGGACGATATGGTAACGAAACAGTATCTTAGCCGATATACGGGCAAGACAGTATCTCAAACGCGGGTTCGATTCCCGCACGTCCACTAATTTAAAATTAAATAAAATGAGTAAAACAAAATTTAACGGATTTGAAAAGTATTTCATCCAAACAGCGTTAAAACACGCTATCGAACAAGCAGAAGTAGATGTATTAGCCGCTGAATCTAACGGTAAAAGATCTATATATGCACCCGGTTATTTCACTATGGTAGGTAATGAGATCATTGATAAAGTAAATAGTATGACACTTAAAAAATACCAAGACTAATGAGTTATTCACTTAAACAAGTATTAATGGAACGTGACGGTATGACAGGCGAACAAGCTGATTATGAAATAAAAAACATTAGATACAGGGTTTGGAAAAAATATGAAAACCCAGAGGTAATCCTGCACGACGAGTATAGACTGGAACCTGACTATGTATGGGACTTATTATAATTTACAAACTAAACACGACTACCGATCGATAATATATATGAATTTAAAATACAAATAACATGAACAATTTACTACAATCAATTAAACCTAAGTACATCAAACTTATTAAACAAAGTAACTACAAGTTTACTTCAGAAAAAATTATTGCTAAACTAGAAAGCAGTAAGTTTTACGGAGAACTAACTATATCAGACCTCAGAGATATATACGATATGTGTAATATAAATGCACTCAGAACATCAGCGTGGGATATAAGATTCGGCGATAACATTTTAATAGACAGAGATGACTAAGCAAGACCTACAACAACGAGCAAGCGACAAAGCTTTCGCTAGAATGTCTATGCTCTTGATTACGATCGAACAAAACAAAGAAGATATACGTACAGGCAACTACGGAGGTGTTACATCCACTGAGATGGATATAGTATTAAATAGTAATAAAATAGAATTAAAGGTGTGGCAATACATCGCTAAATTAATAGAAACAGATGAAGAATAAATTTATAACCGATGCGTTAATAACTCAGAGAATGGCTGACAAAGGTTGGATCGAAGGATGTGACGACGAGCATGCTAAAAACCAAGTACTTGCACACTATGATTGCGAGGTAACAGATCAATGGCAAAACCCTGACTTCAGTATATATGAAGAGTCAACTAGTGATGGCTACTCTGTATGGATAGCTTCCGCTGATACAAATCGCATAAATATAAACGAAGATGTGTACTATTATGACGGCGATCTTCCAGATGTGTTATACGAAGCAATACCTGATTACAACCGTATATACTGTGACTGTGAAGATATTATTGAAGATGCTATCACTAGACACTACGAAGATCTATTATGTAGAATCGAAGACGAAATTATAGATGAATTGATTGATGAAGGTTATAACCATAAAGTAGTTAACCCTATAAATACACTGCAATACATAGAGATGATTTCTCAAGACGATCAGTTTAACAAAGATCTACCTAAACTATATATAGGGCACATAAATATAACAGTAGATGAAGAGTATAAATACTTAAACTATGCTAGTCAAATAATTAAAGACAGAAATAGATATGAAATTGTAGCTAACCACTACGGTTTAACTATCACTAGAGCTGTTAAAGGTGAACTAATATTTAATGAATTAAAAGATGAAAACTAAAAAACAAGTAGTACCTAAATGGTTTAAAGGAACCATATATAATGAAGGTGAAACAGTAACTAATCCGTTCAGCGGCAAATGCTATACACTCAACGGTCTCGAGCTCTCTATATACGATTTTATTATGGGTAGCCAATATGTATTTGAAGTAGCACCTAAAACAGTTACACCTAAACAAGTTAGTGAGTTTCAAAAAGCGTTAAACTGGTTTCGTAAAAATAATACAGAAGCGTACTTCGTGTTGCTCGATTAATTACAAACTAAACACGATCGCTGATCGATAATATAATAAACAAAAACTATGAACTTATTAACACAAAATTCCAAACTTAAAAAAACATCAAAAGAACTCGGGCTCCGGGTCTTTAACTTCGGTATTCCTGCCTACAAATCTGCTAGCGGGAAACTGACGTGCCCCATGGCTGACAGTTGTGTTAAATTCTGTTATGCCAAGAAAGGAGCCTACATCTGGAGTAACGTAAAACCTGCGTTTGAAAAGCGTTATCAACTCAGCAAGACTGACATGTTTGTTGATGCTATGAACGCTGAAATACGTAAGAAGAAACCTGATTACGTCAGAGTCCATGATAGCGGCGATTATTATTCTCGCGCATATCTAAAAAAGTGGATCGACATTGCTAATAGCAATCCTAACGTACGGTTTTACAGTTACACTAATATGATCGATATGATCTTAAAAACCTCATTACCAGATAATTATGATATAATCTTCTCTGACTCGGGGAAACAAAAACATTTAATAGATGAAAGAAAACACAGGCATACCAAAATATTTAAAAGTAACGATGACCTTAATAGTGCTGGCTATACTGATGCGTCTTCTATTGACCTACATGCTACAAGATGGTTTAACAACACCATAAAAGTAGGATTAGTATTTCATTAATGATAGCAATAGCAATATGGACAATATCGTATCTTTTATGTTTAACAATACTATTAATTATAGAAGATATTACAGACTGAACACGATCAAACAAAGATAATATAATAAACAAAAACAAAAAACTTATGAACAATTTCGAAAAATTTAGAGATGACAATTCGTCAACAATTTCAATGGCTAGATACTACTCTGAAGATCAAGCACTTACGTTAATATACAGAAACGGCGGTGTATACGAGTACGAAGACGTACCAGTATTTTATTGGCGTGGATTAATGGATGCTGAATCTAAAGGTAAATTTATTAACACTAATATTAAGAGATTATTTAAATTCACTAAAAAATAATAAATGACGGAGAAAGATATTACTAAAATAGCCGAGCTAACTGCTAAGATTATTATAGATCACTTAGAAGCAAAGCAAGACGAATGGAATCAAGACTTCCAAGTTTCAATGGAGAATATTAAACAAGACGGCTTTGGTAATATGCGTATGATGTCTGAGCAAGAAATAATACACATGCAAATAGACGAACTACAGCAAGAGTTAGACAAAGCAGTTGAGGATGAAAACTTCACATTAGCTAGCAAAATAAATAATAAAATTATTAACCTAAATAAAAAATTAAAGTAATGAATATATTTTATTTATCTCACGATCCTGTGCAAGCAGCTAAGTATCAATACAATAAACACGTTGTAAAAATGATACTTGAAACTGCACAACTATTATGTACAGCTCATCACGAGTTAGGTACTAATATTGATATACCATATAAAGCTACACATAAAAACCATCCGTCAGCTATATGGGTTAGATCCTCTGCCGAAGCATATATGTGGGCATACGAACATATGTTAGCTCTTGGTAAAGAATATACAAAACGTTACGGTAAAGAACATCTTACAATCGCTAAATGTCGCGATGTGCTATACACTTTGCCTAACGGTATATCTGATAAAGCTTTCGAGCAGCCACCGCAATGTATGCCTGACGAATATAAAGTCAACGGCAACAGCGTACTTGGCTACTGGAATTATTATGAAAACGAAAAACACACAGTAAAAAACAAAAATGAGCAGAAAATTATACGTCCACACAACATCAACGAATTATGCGAACATTAATACAAAAATTCAAAAAGAACAGAAGAAAAGCAAAACACGTGAAGTTTCTTCACTTAAAGATAGCAGAGCTACACGGTGAAATAATTGCTGAATCTTTTAAAGGTGAATTTCAATTTAATAAAGGTATAACTGTTATATACAGTAATGTAGAAAATAAAGCAAAGCTTTTAAAAAAGTATAACAGAAGATTAAAATTAATAGTGTACTAGTGTGACGATAGCTAGTATATAATAATAGTAAGAGGCTAATGTCACAGTACGAAAGAAATACAAGATATTTAGAGTTGCATCGTATAATATACAGACGTGATCCAGTAAATGATTTACCTACAGAAACTTTTGATTGGGGTAAGTTTTATGAGAATGGAACGCATGAATGTTATACTTTGTTTAACTCTAAAGCTAAAATAAATACATATAAGAGCCTTAAGTGGCATATGTATGTATTATGGTACTTGAATCCACAACTAGATCAAGACTCGTTTAGCGCATTGATTGAGTATATATGTGACAAAACTAAAGGCTTCGTAACATTTAATGTATCTGAGCAACTATTACAAACTATGTTATACGACGTTTCACTTATGGATTTGGAAAAACCACCTCCTAATAAGCTTCGTAAAATAATATTTAAAGATAGTTCAGGTTTAGATATGCGACAAAAGCTTACTATAGTAGGTCAAATGATAGGTAGAAATAAAATTTCCTCAAGTGAAATATATGACGCTATGCTATTAATAAATCATGACAATCAAAAAATAACTATAACTAAATTAGCTGAGTCTTTAAATTGTTCTACAAGAACTATACACAGAAATATGAATAATGAACTTAAAAAAGAAAAATCACTTTTAAATAAAGAATTTTAAAATTACAGAACGGACACGATGAGTGTCTGATAATATATATGATATGAAAAAATACAATATACAAAACTATATAAGGTATAAAGAAGATCTAAAAAGATCTATGCCTGAAGGTTTGTTTTGGGATGAATATACGAGAGATCAACTTATAGTAAAGTTTATACCATTAGTTGAGAACTTAGCTAGAAAGTTTTCTACATCTGATCAAGCATCAGGTGTATTAAGCATCAACGATCTGATACAATGCGGTTGTGAAGGATTAGTTAAGGCTGTTGACCGATTAGACTGGACTGTTTTACACGAGTCTGAGGACGTTGAAAAAACGTTGAAGTCATTTTTAAGCAAACGAATCAAAGGAGCTATTAGAAGACGTATAGATATATGTAGAGGTAACATTAGAATACCAGAGCATAAGCTAAACGAAATACGTAAAAATCCTGATGATAAAAAAGCGGTTGCTTTATTTTTCAATTCAGTGTTTTTGAGTATAGATACAGCTAGAAGCGATGAAGATGAAGGTGAATCTTGGAGTGAATCAATACCTGATAAGTCTGAGCCTTATAACATTCACTTAATGAATGCTTACTTGAAAAGTCTAATGAAAAAACATTTAGACGCAAGAGAGTATGAAGTATTAAGGCTGTCTTATGGTTTAGATTGTGACAAGCACTCGGCAAAAGAGATTGCAGAGATACTAGATATAAAAGGTAAGCGCTATTATGTGACTGTTTCAGAGTTAAAAAAGCAAGCAGTGCAAACGCTTATAGAGAATGTAGATCACTCGCAAGTGCTTGATTACCTTTAATTTAAGTCAACAGGGTAAAGTAAAAAGAATACTAAATACGTAATTATATTAATATGGAAACACAAACATTAAACCAAAAACTAGCGTCAATTCAAACGCGGTTTAAATCAAAAAAGAGTAGGTTCAACTCATTCGGTAGATACAATTTCAGATCTGCTGAAGACATATTAGAAGCTACTAAACCTTTTCTATTAGAATTAGGTGTATCAGTAACGGTTAATGAATCGTTGATAGCTACCGATCCTTTTCCAATAATGGAATCGAAAGCTACGATAACAGACGGTACTGATGCTATACATGCGACTGCTGTTGTTGGCGTTGACCTTGATCAAAAAGGTATGCAAATGCCTCAAAAATTTGGTAGCTCATCCAGTTATGGAAAAAAATACTCATTAGGTAATTTATTCTTAATTGATGATACAGCAGACAGCGATGCTACAAATGCACACGGTAAAGCACCAAAAGCAAAAAACACATTAACCTCAGAAAAAGATCCAGCTTATCCAAAAGCAGTGGAGTTTATTAAAAAAGGAGGTAAGTTAGATGCTATAAAAGCTAAATACAATATCTCTAAAGAGATAGAAACAAAATTAACAACACTATAGTATGGAAGATTTTAACAAGAGTGAGGTATTAGAAAGACTTAGAAGCGACGAAGATTACTACGGTGACTTTGGAAAACAGTTTAGAAGTAATTCAGACATCTCGACGTTGTTAACAAATCCTCTTGCGCTAGGCGCTCCACAAAAACCAAATATTAATTTCTTGATTGGTGGTTATTTTCATACAGCAATACTTGAGCCAGAAAAGCTTAAAAAGTATAGGATAATTGAATCAACAACTAGAAATACAAAAGCGTACAGAGAGATTTCAGGTGGAGAAATGTGTTTGTTGCAACATGAAGTAGACAACCTAGAATTATTAATCGATACTATGAACTCAAATGATGTTTGTAAAAGTTTAATAAACGGTGTCAATGTTGAATACGAACAACCTGGAATTAAAAAGATTGAAGGATTATGGTGGAAAGGTAAAGCAGATATTGTTAATCACGATGATCAATTAGTAATTGATTTGAAAACAACAGGTGATATAACTAAATTTAGAAGCTCAGCTTTCCGTTACAATTACGACAGTCAAGCGTACATATATCGTAAGCTATTCGGTTATGACTTGGTATTTATTGCAATAGATAAAAAAACAAGACAGCTAGGTATCTTCGATTGTTCTGAATCTTTCTATGAAAGCGGTAAGGAAAAAGTACAACAAGCAGTAGAGCAATGGAAATTGTTTTACGAAAACCCGGATTTCGATCCAAAAAATTATTTTATTAATCAAACACTTTAATCAAATGGCAAGAAGTAAAAAAAGAGTATGCACAGTAACAGGTATGAGAACAAATGAATCTAACTTTTACACGAACCAAACACATGTAAAAGCGGTAGATAATCTACGGAGAACGACTGGCGCAAACAAAGAACAATTAACAAGAATGTTTAATCAATTAAATACATACTAAAATTATGGCTAGTATTATCAAAGCAAATATTAATTTAAACGAGATCCCTAAGGATAAAATATACAAAGGGAAAAAAGGATCTTATTTACCAATCACTATCACTATCAACGATGAAGTGGATCAGTTTGGTAATCAAGGCCCAGTAGTAGTAGAACAATCAAAAGAAGAGCGCGAAGCAAAAGTAGCTAAAGTTTATTTAGGTAATGTCAAAGTCGTATGGACTAATGGCGATAATGTTGCAGCAGCTCCTAGAACAGATCAACCTCAGCAAGCGGCACCTGCTCAATCGTTTGCTCCTCAAGAAGATGATCTACCGTTTTAATGTATAAGAATAACGGAGAGACAGCGTGCCAAATGTGTCATGCTGGTATGAGTACAGAGGAATTTGAATTTTGTGACATATGTCCTCATTGTAGAGACGAAGAATAATTAAATTAAATTAAATAACCTATGCAAATAGAGACTACAGAGATCAATGGATTTGCGATTGACACGTTCAATCAGCATGGTCTAGAGCAAGGGAAGAAGCAGGGTGTATGCCCTGTTTGTTCTCATACTAGAAAACCTGCGAATAAGAAAGCGAAGTGTGCTTCTTATGACTGGGAACGGGGTCTCGGTACTTGTCACAATTGTAATACATCATTTCAACTACATACTTACAAGCGTAAGGGTAAAGCTGAAAAAGTGTATGTTAAACCTTCAGGACCACCTAACTCTAATGAATACCCTGAGTTTGTTAGTGATAAAGTTATTGAATGGTTTAAATCAAGAGGTATATCATCTCAGACTCTTACTGATCTACAAGTTAGTGAGGGTCCTGAGTGGATGCCACAGACCGGTAAAACCGAGAATGTAATAAAGTTCAATTATTTTATGGGCGGCGAATTAACTAATGTTAAATACCGTGATGGAAGAAAGAACTTTAAATTATATAAGGGTGCTGAGAAAGTATTTTATAATATAGATAGTATTGTAGGATATGAATATTGTGTTATAGTAGAAGGTGAAATGGATGTATTAGCATTACATGAAGCAGGTATTACAAACGCTATATCAGTTCCCAATGGAGCAACACTTAATTCCAATAACTTAGACTACTTAGATAGTTGTATTGATTACTTTGAAGATAAAGAAAAGATTATATTAGCTGTAGACTCTGACGAAGCTGGACAAGCATTACAAACAGAGTTAATTAGAAGGCTAGGATCTGAAGTTTGTTTTTTAACGACATTTGAAGATTGTAAAGATGCAAATGAATACTTGCAAAAATATGGTAAAGAAAAACTTACAGCTAGAATTACAGGAGCAAAACCAGTACCGCTTGAAAATGTTACTACTTTTAGAGACATCGAAGATGAGATTACTGACTTTGTTAGGAATGGTTTTAAAAAAGGATTTCAAGTTGGTCTTCCAAACTTTGATGATATATTTTCAACTTATACTGGTCAATTCATTACTGTCACTGGTATTCCTTCTTCCGGTAAAAGTGATTTTGTCGACCAAATGGTTGTCGGCTATAATGCTAACTATGGCTGGAAAACAGCTTTCGCTTCGCCTGAGAATGTACCTACCTATTTGCACGCTCACAAATTAATGCGTAAGACTTGGCAAGGTATGCCAACAAGAGATGATATTGGTGGAGACAAGTGGAATCAAATAGCTGATCACTGTAATAGTAATTACTTTCATATAGATATGGAACGCTACACATTAGAGTCTGTTTTAAAGAAAGCAGCTGAACTTGTTAAGCGTAAAGGCATTAAGTGCTTAGTGATAGATCCTTTTAATAAGGTTAGAGATGTAGACGCTAAGACAGAAGATGTTAATAGATACACTATGGAATACTTAAGCAAGATAGAAATCTTTGCTAAAAAGTTTGATGTACTTGTATTTATTGTAGCACATCCTACTAAAATGTATAAAGACAAAGATGGTAAGATTGAAGAGCCTACTATGTACAATATTAAAGGTGGTGGTGAATGGTACGATGCTTCTTATCACGGACTACTAGTTCATAGAGATTATGAAGCTAAGACTGTTAAGTGTAAAGTTCTTAAGGTTAAGTTTCAAAACTTAGGAGAGAATGGTGCTGAAGCACATTTTAAATGGGAACCAAAGTCAGGTTGCTTTATACCTCACGAGCCATTAGATATAGGTGGTGAAAAAATGCCCTGGGAATAAATGGGTAGTGGTAATAAAAAGAAAGCAGTTAATATGGGTAGCCCACCTCATAAAGAGGAACAGTGGGAAGCATATAGATGGTGCGTTAGAAATAACATATGTATATCAGCAAAAGCTAAAAACAATTCTGAATGGTATATAGATATAGTTAACAACGGTAAAACCCATACGAGCCCTGAGACTTACGGTAAAAATGATATATGGACAAAGATATTTGAATACTCAAAATATTATTATGATAAACATAGAAAATGAATACAAAGGATTATTATCAGAAATACTCGACAGAGGAATGGATAAACCAGATCGAACAGGGACTGGGACGAAGTCTGTCTTCGGAAGAACGATTAGACACGATATGTCAATGGGCTTCCCTATCCTTACAGGAAAGAAGATAAGTTTTAATGCTGCAAGAACAGAATTGCTTTGGATATTACAAGGTAGAACTGATCTTAAGTATTTAGAAGAAAATGGTGTTAAGTACTGGCGACCAGATTACGAACGTTCAGGTAGAACAGATGAAACATTAGGTCCTGTGTATGGGAAACAGTGGCGTGATTTTAACGGCGTAGATCAATTAAAAAATCTTGTGTATAGCATTATAACAAACCCTGACTCAAGACGTCTTATGGTTAGCGCATGGGCTCCGCATGAGATGAAAGATATGGTGCTTCCTCCGTGTCATTATGCTTTTCAAGTTTATATTAACGACGGCGTTATGGATTTGATGTGGCAACAAAGATCCGCTGATGTATTTTTAGGTTTACCTTACGATATTACAATGTATGGTTTATTACTAGAATTGTTAGCTAAAGGTGCTGGTTTAAAAGCCGGTCAACTTATTGGTCAACTCGGTGATTGTCATTTATACAATAACCATTTAGAGCAAGCAAGGGAGTATAGAAGAAGATCTAAGCGCAAGCTTCCTGAATTAGATCTTAACTTTGGTATAAAATTAATTGAGTTTAATGACTCCTCTGAGTTATTTATACCAAATAAAGACAATATAAATCTAAAAAACTACAATCCTTATCCTGCAATCAAGGCAGAGCTGAGTGTTGGTAAATAAAAACAATATGACATATTATTTATACCATATTCCAGGTAAAAAAATAGGAATAACACGTAATCTTAAAGATAGAGTTACGCGGCAACAAGGTTATACCGCAGACGAATACGAAGTTCTACTTACTAGCGATGATATAGATTATATATCTGACAAGGAAATAGAACTTCAAAAGTCTTATGGGTATAAAGTCGACAGACAAAAATATAATTTTTTAACTAAAAAATCAAATCGAATGAAATTAAACCCTACAGATCAAACAACTACATTTCCGGTTCCTGTTTACAAATTAAGAGGCAACCTGATGGATAATATAGGCTTAAAGTGGGAGACGCCTCAAGGTTATAAATTTGAAATAACTAAAGAAAATATAAATTGGATATTATTAAATGTTAAAACCTCTATGTATAACAACAATAGATGCTACATATATAATAAAGCTTTTAATAGATACCTTAATGAATCTACAGATACAACTAATTCTACATATCCAGAAAAGTTATATTCTTATCAAGATCAATTTGAATTAATAAGAGAATGGGCTAGTGATAAAGGTATATATAGATCAGGTGATGCTAGAACTCAATTTGTAAAACTGATGGAAGAGGCTGGTGAATTAGCTCAAGCTATATTAAAAAACGATGAACCTGAAGTAATTGATGCTATCGGTGATATGGTTGTTGTATTAACTAATTTAGCAAAGTTAAGAGGACACAATATAGAAGACTGCATCAGCAGTGCCTACAACGTTATAGCTAAGCGGAAAGGCGAAATGATAAACGGAACATTTGTAAAACAAACCCTATGATAACAAAAACTGAAACAAGATTACAAAAAACTAAAGAACGGATTAGTAAGAAACCTATTAACAAACATCTTAGCTGGAGAAACAAAAGAGTAACTGGCTTTGATAAAAACTAAAATGATTATATGAATAAGCAAGAAATAGAATTTAGAGATCCAGTTGTTCACAGGGTTGTACAAAAATTTGTATCAAGATCAGACATAGGCTTTGCTAAGTACGGTGTAACATTAGAACAAGATCCGTCTAAAATGTTTGAATGGCTAAATCATTTACAAGAAGAGCTTATGGATGCTGTGTTGTATTTACAAAAAGCTAAAGAAGTTTATACTACTAATCTTCAAGAAGACTTGCTAAGCGATTTAGATGTAGATTATGAAAAAATTATTTAAAAGAAAGAGCGGAAAGCGTGGACCAGTAAGAGCAAAGAAGGTATCATATGATGGTATCAACTTTGCTTCAGGTCTTGAGAAATATATGTATATAGCTTTAAGAAAAGCAAAGATAAAAGCTAAGTACGAAGGAGAAACATTTGTTTTATTAAATGGTTTTCATTTTGAAAATGAAGTTTATGAAAGACAAGCTAATGGTAAGGGTGATTATAAAAATAGAGGGTGCAAACGTATTTTACCTATTAAGTATACACCTGATTTTATTGGCGAAGATTTTATAATTGAAACTAAAGGTAGAGCAAATGAATCATTTCCTATGAGATGGAAGTTGTTTAAACAGCTTATAGTAAGACAATTTCCAAATGTAACATTATACAAACCACAAAATCAAAAAGAATGCGACAAGACCGTAGAGTTAATCCTTTCGAAGCAAAGAGAATAGCAAGACAAAAATACGCAGAGCGCCAGATTGACAAGTTTGTTAAATGGAGCTGGGAAGCTAAAGGCAAAGTGAGATCAATAGATATAGAACAATTACATAAAAGACATAATATAATATGTACATGAAAGAAGACGAAAACGAAACAGCGTGGGTTATAGAAATAGGATTTTATCCTGGAGTACTATTTGGATTTAGATCTTACATAGAAGAAGATATTGCTATACACGTTTTGTATCTACCATTTTTTGATATAGCTTTAAAAATATTCAAATAGTGGATGATAATTTAGAAAGTGTGGTGGCTGCTGTAGGCTTATTTATAGACAACGTATTGCATGATATGAAGAATGTATCTAAGTCTACAACAAAACCTGTTATATTGGCTCATATAGATGCCTGGAAGAACGAATTAGAAACAATAAAACAATTTACAAAAACATAATGGGATTATTTGATAAAAGAATACCTTATAAGCCTTTTGAGTACCCTGAGTATTATACTGAGGGTTGGTTAAAACAAGCTCAAGCTTTTTGGTTGCATACAGAAATATCAATGCAAAGCGATGTTAAAGACTGGAAAGAAAAATTAAATGAAAAAGAAAAAAACTTAGTAGGCAATATACTATTAGGTTTTGCTCAAACCGAATGTGCAGTATCTGATTACTGGACGCAAAAAGTAGTTGGTTGGTTTCCTAAACATGAAATACAACAAATGGCAATGATGTTTGGATCGCAAGAAACTATACATGCAGTTGCTTATAGCTACTTAAATGAAACTTTAAAATTAGAAGATTATGAAGCGTTTTTACACGAACCTGCTACAGCAGAAAGATTTGATAATCTTGTATCTTATAGTGGGACTAATTCAATTGGTATTGCTAAGTCTCTCGCTGTATTTTCTGCATTTGCCGAAGGAGTTTCTTTATATTCTGCCTTTGCAGTACTTTATTCTTTTCAGCTTAGAAATTTGCTTAAAGGTATTGGGCAACAAATGAAGTGGTCGGTAAGAGATGAATCATTACACAGTAAAATGGGTTGCACTTTATTTCGTCATATGTGCGAAGAAGATAATCAATTACTGAGTTTATGTCGAGAAGATATAATAAAAGCTGCAGAAACAATGGTTAATCTTGAGGTTAAATATATTGACAAAATGTTTGAAATGGGTGATATAGAAGGTATATCATCTAATGATCTAAAACACTTTATAAAGAAAAGAACAAATGAAAAACTTGTGGAACTCGGTTACGTTGACCTTGGAAACTATTTCGCGTATGACGACAAAGCAGCGTCTAATCTTGATTGGTTTTACCATCTTACCGGGGGCGTCACTCATACTGATTTTTTCGCTATTAGGCCGACTGATTATTCAAAAGCAGGAGAAAATGAGGACTATGAAGACATGTGGTAATAATAAAAACAAATAATAAATATGTGGAATAATGATTGGAAAAAAGGAGAAGATTACCCTGCGTGGGGTAATAACGACGTATACAAGAAGACAATATCCGGGGGATATTTATACGACGGAGAAACGCCTAGAGAGGCATACCAAAGAGTCGCTAAAACAGTTGCTCGTAGGTTATATAAACCAGAGATGGCTGAAACGTTTTTTAATTATATCTGGAATGGTTGGCTTTGCCTTGCTTCTCCAGTACTTTCCAATACTGGTACAGATCGTGGTCTTCCTATTAGTTGCTTTGGTATCGATGTTGCTGACTCTATACAAGACATAGGAAGTAAAAATTTAGAGATGATGCTACTCGCTAAGCACGGCGGTGGAGTTGGTATCGGTGTAAATCAAATTAGACCCGCTGGCGCTAGAATAACAGGTAATGGAACATCAGACGGAGTCGTACCTTTCTGCAAGATATATGACTCAACAATTCTTGCAACTAATCAAGGGAGTGTCCGTCGTGGAGCTGCCTCAGTTAATATCAACATTGAACATGGCGACTTCGAGGACTGGCTTGAAATCAGGGAACCTAAAGGAGATGTTAACAGACAATCGCTTAACCTTCATCAGTGCGCAATTGTTGGTGATAAGTTTATGCGAAAGCTTGAACAAGGAGATAAGGAAGCAAGATCTAGATGGGGTAAATTACTTAGAAAACGAAAAGGAACTGGAGAACCGTATATTATGTTTAAAGGAAATGTTAACAAAGCAAATCCAGAAGCATATAAAGAAAACGGATTAAAGGTACATATGACTAACATATGTTCAGAAATTACATTACACACAGATGAAAACCATAGTTTTGTATGTTGTTTATCATCATTAAATTTAGCAAAATATGAAGAATGGAAAGACACTAATCTTATATATGACGCCACTTTCTTTCTTGATGGAGTTATGGAGGAATTTATTCAAAGAGCCAAGGGACTTCGCGGGTTTGAAAATGCTGTTCGGTCTGCGCAGAAGGGGAGAGCATTGGGACTTGGTGTACTCGGATGGCACACCTATCTCCAAGAAAATGGTATTCCTTTCGAGGGTTTACTATCTCAGTTTGAAACTAGGAAAATATTTTCGCAAATTAAAATTGAAAGTGAAAGAGCCTCGAGAGACTTGGCGGAAATTTACGGCGAGCCTTTATGGTGTGTTGGGACGGGTATGCGTAATACTCATCTCCGTGCTATTGCTCCTACTGTTTCTAATAGCAAGCTTAGCGGTAATGTTTCTCCTGGTGTTGAGCCGTGGGCTGCGAATGTTTTTACAGAGCAGAGTGCAAAGGGGACTTTCATTAGGAAAAACCCGACGTTAGTTAAACTATTAAAGAAACATAAACTAAATACAAATGAAACGTGGAATAAAATACTGGCTGACGGGGGCAGCATACAGGGTATCGATGCTTTGGATAATATTACTATGGGTCATGACATTCCAGTTAAAGAAGTTTTTAAAACTTTTAAAGAGATTAATCAACTAGAATTAGTTAATCAAGCTGGTCTTAGACAACAATACGTAGATCAGTCAGTTAGTTTAAACTTAGCTTTTCCTTCTGAAGCTACACCTAAGTGGTTGAACAAAGTTCATTTTGAAGCTTGGAAGAAAGGTGTTAAAACTCTATATTATACTAGAACAGAATCTGTTTTACGTGGTGATATAGCTCAGCAAGCAATGAGTGAAGATTGTTTAGCTTGTGATGGCTAAAGGTTAAAAGTTATGACTTTTTTATACATATAATAATTAATATGTATAAATAATTAAATAATCTATACATATTAAAAAAGGGGTCTCATAATGAGGCCCCTTCTATTATAGGAATTGCAGGTATGGTACGCCTGATAATCTTTACTCCTATTTTTTGTACTTATGAAACATTAATTTATACATTAATCTATTCCACTGGTGTTGCAATTTATCAATTAATTTTTTCATAATTTTTATTTTTTATCTTCTATTTGCTGCTTTAAATTTTTTCTTTACCATTTTCTTTTTTACAGCATCGCTTTTACTATTAAAATCACCGGCTTTTTCTACTGCTTTATCTCGTTTCTTCTTAATTTTATCAGCTCTTTTAATTTTTCTACTTGATTTTTTAGTTGTACCTTCTGCTGTTGCAAGGTAATCTACACCTTCCTGCAAAGGCTTTGTGGGGGTTGGTGGTTGGTTTTTAGCATCTATTTTTCTAGCTTTGTTCCTAACTCTTTGCTCTTTACCTACTAATCTAGCAGCTTTTTTTTCCTTAGAAGTTAATTTTTCTTTTAACAAAGGACTTTTTGCCATAAATGGACTTGAAAATTTATTCATAATGTTTATTTTTTTACTCCTATTTATTTCTTTTTATATTGGATGCTCTATTACCCATCCCAACTCTTTTCTTTTCAGCTACAACTTTTTTCTTTTCAGCTGAAGACATTTCACTCCAGGTCTTAACAGTTTCACCGCTAATCCTTTTACTAGGTCTACACTTTTTAGTGTTTTTATTTTTAGTAGATCCACAAGGGTTACCTTTTTCATCAGTCCATTTTTCTTTAAACCAACGCTTAAGGTTTGCACCCTCTTTTGTTTTTCTAACAAACAACGGTGACTTTCTCATTATTTTTTACCTTTATTTTTTCTACACTTAGCTATTGCTCCACTTGCATATGCTGAAGGAAATACTTTGTATTGCTTCTTTACCTTATGGTAACATGCGTCTTTTAATTGGAAGGGTGATCCTTTTGTTAGTTTCATAATTTTATTTTTAATAAGTCCATAATACGTTTTGTGCTTTATCTTTATCTATATCAGCGTGAATAAAAGTTTTAGCAATACCAATTCTTTTAAATCCAACTTCTCTTAATATACCTTCTAATTTAAATCTGTCAGTAGAATTATTACATGCAATGTCAACCGCTAAACCTTTTGTGTGAGATGATTCAGGAGTTCCACCTACTTTAGCGTTATGTTTTACAGTTCTGTAACCTGAGTTAATAACAATAGATTTACCGTATTTTTTTCTAACAACATCGAGCATGTTAAGTAACTCTTCATTCATTAATTGACCGCTCCCTTGAACATCAGGCGAATCAAACTCTTCGTATGTAAAGTATTTTAATTTCATTTTTCTCTAGATTTCATAATTCTTTGATATTGCTTTAAATTAGCCTCTCTTTCTTTTTCTTTTTTATTTTCTGCTCTAGTCGCCTTTGCTTTCTCTTTACCTTCTTCTTTTCTTCTAGCTTTAGCTTCAGTTTTTATAAGTTCGTGTTCTTCATTCTCTGCACCAACATCCCAAGATCTCCAACCTAAAGCAAGAGCTACCCTTTGCCAAACAGTGTTTCTATAATCTAAGGCTTCAGTTAAAGCATTCACTTCTGTTACAGCTCTATCTAAAGGTAAGTTTGTGATACCTTCAGTTACTGATCCTAGTACTTTATATGATGGACTTAAATTAAATTTACCATCTATAGTAATATCCCAATCTCTTTTTTCAATAACATCTTTTTCAAATTTCTTTGTTTGAATACCGCTGTAAACTTTTCTAAGTTTTGATCCAATAGATGGAGATAAATTTGCTAAAGCCAATATAGTATAAGTATGATCAGCCATAAATTTCTTTTTCTCCTGTTTGTCATATTCTTGATAAGCATTTTTAATGGTAGATATGAAAGCACCAGGTAATCCAAAACCTCCTTTTAAAGTAGTATCAATCATTCCATTTATTATTCTACCTTGCTTTGTGCTATACACTTTTCCATACTTTTTTAGCTGCTCTTCTTCAGTAAGCTCATCATCCTCATCTTCAAATCCTGGTATTAAAGCAAATAAAGCATTTTGCAATGCGGAGAATATGATGTTTTGAACAGTGCCATAATATATAATTTTACTTAAGTTGGAAAAATCACTCTGCGTCATAGTCTGCCCAGGTGTTCTTCTTCTGTTTTTTATATCTAAAGCAGCTTTCTTTATAGACCTATTTAACTGTATAGGTGTATTTTGAAACGCAAGTAATACTCTACCCACTATACTCGCCTGATCAGAAGATATTAAAGCAGGGTCCCCAGATTGCTGAGTTTCTTCAGATATTTGACTAAAATCTTTAAAAGCCATTTCTTCCGCTTGCTCTTTAGTATATAAAGCTTCTCCTTCTTCGTTTACTTTTTTCAAATAAGATTTTATTCTATTCCTATAAAATGTAGCGCCACCTGAAGCTATAGCAAAACTATCTGCCATTTGTGTTGGCGTAAAACCAATTTTTAATAAATAACTTAATGCAGCTACTGCTTTGTTCTTAGATCCTTTAACCGCTCTTGCAATCTCAGCTTCATTAACATCACTTTTCAAACCAGATCTTCTTTGTTTAAGTTTAGGAGAATTAAAGAGTGTTGCAAAATCAGACCAGTATTGTTTTTGATTAGCAAATGCTATTGCTGCTTTTAAAGGGTTATTATCTGACCAATTAATAAAGTTTACTGTCGACAATGTTTGTAGTAATGCTGATCTTCTATTGAAAAACATTATTGCCCCAATAGAATTGTTAATCCAAGTATTAAATCTATTAGTATTATCAGTAGTGGATGAAGGCCTGTTTGTACCGTTCTTCATTCTGTATAAAATATCTTCCAATGCATCTCTAGTAGCTTTACCATAACCAGCTTCTACTTTGTTAAGATTGTCTTCACTGAATATCACATCTGCATTTTCAATAAATTCTGATAAGAATTCTTTTCTACCTATTTTTTCAGTTAAGTTATTTAAGTCAGATAGTATAGTTTCAGCATCCCAAAAATCCCCGGGCTTAGCCCATTTAGGTCTTTTTGATATTTGTTGTAACTTTCTAGCATACTCACTTAAGTCTGCATTGTCGTTTACATAATCAACTAATTTTTTCTGATCTATTTCAGATAAACCTGGTATTTCATATCCAGAAGCATTCCATAGAGCAACTCTTATAGCTTGATCATGTGTAAATTCAGTCCCTGGCACAAGTTTACCAAGTTTCTTTATAACAGGTCTCATTTGTTTATTAAGCGTCTTAAAATCGTCCTTAAACGACTGTCTAGTTTCCTCAATAGCTCTTATGCCTTTAAAGTACGGATCTATTAAGTTATCTTGAAAAAACTTTTGATCAGCTTCACCTTGCTTACCTTTACCTGCAAAAGTATAAGAAGTCAATCCTTTAAAATCATCTAATGAAGAAGGCATAAAAACTTTAAATTTACTTTTACCTACACCTTTTCTTCTAGCTATTACTTTGCTTATAGTTTCATTTGCTTTAATACCTGTACTTCTTTCTAGCATTTTATTAAAGCTTTTATCCAACTTCAAACTAGGTTTCATGTTATCTAACTCTGTTGCAGCTCTAACAGATTTAGTTAAAGTCATTATACCTTTAGCTGTAGCTAATGAATTACTTTTAGGGTTTTTTATTTCTTTGAAATTTGGAAACAACCTCATGTATATGGTAGTGGTAGATCTTACGGGTCTTAATACATTATTTGTAGTAGCCTCTAATTTTTGATAAAAACCAGAAAGCTTACTTTTATTACCTATAGCAAAAGCTCCATATCCTCCAATTTGCATTAAGTCTATTCCTTTATAAAAATCTTCTACAATAGATTGATTTCCTTCATAGCTAACATATCCAGCTATTTTACCAGGCATTTCATCTTTTATATTTTTCCAAAATTCTTTGTAAGGTAACTCTAGGTGGCCTTTTTGATTTATAAAAGCTTTTTCATTTGATTTTGAATTAGCTTTATTAACGGCATTAATTAAGCTATTTAAGTACTTTTTATTTTTGCTTAAAAAATCTATAAATTCTTTTTTATTATCCTCGCTTAATTTATTATTTATTTTTAAATTGTCAGAGTTTATTAAAGATATTTTACTGTTTTTTGTTTGAAATAAACCAGTAGATATGCTACCTATTTGAGCTTTATCGTTTAGCTTAACTTCCACTTTATAGTCTTTACCATTTGCGTTAATTACAATATCCCCCTTTTGAGATTTTATTAACTTAATTTTTATATCACCGCTAGTATATTTGTTTAAAACCTTTTTTAGTGCTTGCTCATATTTTAAGCCTTCGTTAGATGCTTTAGTTTCTTGCATTCTTTGGAGCACCCCTTCATGTATAATATCTTCTAATACTCCCTCAATTATATTTACAGGTATTTTATTTGCAATGGCTATATCTTTAATCTTTTCAGAAGTAAGACCTTCTTTTATTGCAATTTTTTCTATATTTTTTATATCTTCAATTTTCAATGAATACTTTACAGTACCTCTATCTAAGTCTCTTTGTAATTCATTAACAAAATTATCGCTAAGAATTTCCCCTAAAGCTTCTTGATTGCTTTCAAAAGCTTTACTTATTTCTGAGTTTTCATTTTGAATTTCTCTAGAAAATATTTCAAAAGCCATTTCCTCAGCTAAAGCTTTACCCAAAGCTTCTCTTTTACCTCTAATTAGTTTACCTTTCTCATCAATAAACAATCCTACAAAGTCAGAGTCTGAAACTTTATCAGCAGATACTCTTCTAACTATTTCATTACCAGCCGTAGCGCCTCTTACTAATGTTTTTTCACGATCAATCTTTTGACCAACCCATTCTGGATATGGTACAAAGTTTGGCGCAAATTCTTCTTGAACTATTTCTTTACCACCAACATTTACAGTTACTTTTTTACCAGTAAATTTACCGCCAACTGATTTTTCAATCGCTTGAGGAATACCTCCGCTAACTTTACTACCGCTATCTTTACCCATTAAAAAAGTGGTGGTCATGTTCTCTATGATAGCTTTCTTATTTTTTATAAGATTTTTTTCATAAGTTCCATCTTTTAATTTACCTAGTCTTTGTATAACAATCTTAGGTGCAGCTTCAGGATCACCTACAACTTTTCCTATTTTCTTTTTTATTTCAGCAACTAAAGGAGTAGTGGAAGAATTGTCACCTCTTTTATCTGTCATCTTACTTGTAAGACCTGATAACACAGTAGTCAACTTATCTGTAATGCCTGTTAAAGTAAAATTAGGAACCACATTGCTTTTAGTAAGTGGTGTATATTTTCTTTTCTCAGCCTCTTGAGGGGTAGCATCTTCTCTGGCTATAATGTTTTTAGCCACACTAACGTCCTCTTTAAATCCACCCTCGCCTTCTTTTTTAAATTTAGCTAAAGCTTCTTTCACTCTGTTTCTTACACCGTATTGACTACCTATTATATATCCACCTAAATCATTGTTTGATTCAGGATTAAAATTCATTATGTTTTTCTTTAATTGAACACCACCTACTTCTATAAAAAAATCATCCCAGCTTTTACCGTATACATTGTCAGCAACAACGCCATAGCCTGCAGCGATCTTTTTAATTAAAGGATTAAGCATACCTCTATCAATGTTGTCTATAACTTTTATCGCTACCTTTTCTTTAAATTCTTTATTAGTTGTACCTGTAGGTACCATTTCTTTTAACTGATCACCAATTCTTTTTTCATTTTTTTTGGTATCAATTTTAACTTTTTCTTTAAATTCAGATGGTTTAGAAATTTCTTTTTGTTTAGCTTTTCTAATTTTTAGCTCTAAATTACTTTTAGCATTATTAAGCGCATATTCATCCCCATCAAAATCACTTAAGTCTAAATCATCTAATTGTTCCTGTAGAGATAGCGAAGGCTTATCGCTGGCAGTTCCTGTTCCTTTTAAATCACTGTTAACAAGCTTACCTTTAATACCTTCTTGTAATGATTTTTCAAGACCTTTACTTAGTCCTTTACCTTTTTTAATACTTCTATTGTAGTCTTTAATAAAGTTAAAAACGTCTTTTCCTGTATTAAATTCAGCTTTCCATCCAAATTTACTAAATAATCTTCTAAAAAGATCTTTAAGTTTTGTTCCTAAATTTTCATTATACTGAATATCTCCATCCAGCATAGCTTCACTTAAAAGAGTTATGGTTTCTTCTCTCAAGTTACCCAATGCTTTCATAGCCTTATCGTTAGCTTTTTTAGCTAATTTAGGGTCTTGCATGCTTTCTGATATGCTTTTTAGCTTATCAATTTTAGGTTGGTACTTTGCTTGATATTGATCCAACCTTGCTTGCAAAAACTTGTTATCAGTTTTTACTTTAAGAGTTTTCATGAAATCAAAAAGACTATTACTTACGCTAATTTGATTTTCTGGTGATAAACCGGATTTTAAAGTTTGGTCTAGAGCAGCATGTAAAACTTCGTGAGCAGCTGTATTTACTACACCGTCCTTGAAAGCTTCTGCTCTATTTATTAATATTATTTGGCTGCCATCTTTTCTAGTTATAGTTTGACCATAAGCATCGCTATAATTTACAATAGGTTTCTTACCGTCTTCTTCTCTAATTTTATCTACTAACGCGTTTACGGTTGCTTGATCATCTGCAAATTCAATATTTGCCCCTTTTACGCTTTTTAATATTTCAACCGCACCTTTTTCAGATTTAACTGTTTCAGCTAATAATGCCTCTTTTGCGGAAACATTATTTAACTCTTCATTTATTTCGTTAATCCTAGCTTTTTCTTTTTTTACTAATTCAGGATCTTTATTTGCAATATTTTGCTCAATATTATTTTTTTCTATTATTAAGTCAAATGCTTTTTTCTTTCCAGATTCACTAAATGTTTTTGGAATTTTTAATCCAGAATTTCTTATAGTACTTAAGTTTTCACTTTCGTTTCTGTATTCTTCTTGTGTGATCTCACCGTTATCCAGCTTTCCCTGTAAATTACTTTCAGCTTCCTTAAAAAAATTATTAGCAGCTTTAAGACTTGATCCAAATTTACTAGTTAAATCAAATTTTGTAGCTACATCTCTGGCTGAATTTCTTAATTCTGAAACAGATTGTCTCACTACGCTTGCCCCAAAAGGTATAAAGAATCCTGCCAAACCTCCACCTAATGCAGCTTCTCTGTTGGCTTCAGTATCTATATATTTACCTATACCACTAAGTCCTTCTAGCTGAGTTCCTGTGCTTATTTGCGAAGCTAAATTTTGACCTAATTCAGTACCGGCTTCTCCGATACCTGCTATAGATTGCTGTTTTAACCCTCTAGCTGTAGATTTTACAAATTGTTTTACCTCGCCTTTATATAAAGAGCCTAGCGATTTTTTTAAAGTACCACCTAGACCTAATGCTTTCATTGTATTTTTAGCAACTTTAGTAGCTCCTAATTGCTCTAGACTAGCGGAAACTACACCTGTAGCAGCAGCTTGCGCTTGAGAAGCGTATTTGCCTTCCTTTAATGCTTCTATAATGTTTTTTTCGTTGTATTCTAGACCGTCATTTTTTAAACCCTGCTCTATAGCCCCCATATAAGAAGCCCCGTATTCCATAGTGAACATAGACATAAACCCCGCTCCTGCTAGCACTGGGTTACCAGTCATTGCTCCACCTGCCGCTACAGCCATATAAGGTGCCGATGCAGATATAGTTTTTACAATGTCCTTAAATTGTACTCCATCAGAAAAATCTGCTTGAGTAAAAAGAGAGCCATATTCAGAAGAGTCCATAACATCTTGTATATCTTCAGCAATTGATTCATGTGTTAAATTAATTTGATCTTCAAGATATTTTATTTTATCTTTTACAGTACCGCTTTTACCTCCAACTCTAGTATTGCTTTTTTGACTAAAAGATCCACCATATATTACTTTAGCATCTTCCTTTAATTTACCAGATTCAACATCATTTTTTAATCTAGTTATTTCGTCATACTTATTCTGTATTTCTACTTGCTGAGCTGATACCGCTGCTTTATTAAAGTCACCCCTCATTTGCACACCTGTACCTACAAGAGGCTCTACAACATTTGAAAGAATACCAGTAGGATCATATTGATCAAGAAAATCTATAGAGCTTAAAAAAGCACTCTTATACCTTCCGAAATTTATATTTTCCTTTTCAGCAACATTGCTAGCTACTAATTGTAAATCTTTTACTGTGTTTTTATAAGCAGTAGATTGAGATACCGGGTCTATTACAAGTTCCTTCCACCTATTATTGTATGCTTCTTCAGCGTCAGCAATTCCTTCAGGGGTGTTGAAATCATATTCTTCTCTTAAACCAAGAGCATAATCTTTTAACTCTCGTTCAGCTTTTTTAGAAGCTATTTTTATTTGATAGTTTATAAGTGGGTTTTCTGCAATTGTTTTTTGTATACCTTGATCTAAAGCTATATTAAAGTCTTTTTTATCATCAAAAAGATCAAAATTACTCGGCAGATTTTTAGAAAATTGTTTTTCAGCATCTTCTGTAGGTATTGAATCGTAAGTATTAGTTGATTGATTGTATTGCTGTCTTGTGTATCTAGGAACCTTATTAGCTAATTGAGATGCTGCAAACTCTTGGCGGTATTCTATATCGTAATCTTTTAAAAATTCATAAACGCCTTCTGCTTTCAATATACTTTCAAAACTTCCTTTATAATCTTGCAACTGTACACTGTAAGGTTTTTCATTGTAACCAGTAGTTCCGTCTTCTTTTAAATAAGTCCCGTATATTTCTTTTTTTTCAGTATCTCTTTTGTAATCTTCAAATTCTTGTTGAGTTACTTCTCTACCATTTATTACAAACGGCTTAGGATCTTCTAAATCCGAAAGAGTATTTACCGAAGGTGATTCCGTAAAACCTGCTTGTGATGCTGTCATTGGTTGCTGCACTGCATCCGCATCCTCTACAGTGCTTGTTGGAAAATCCTGTGGTTCGTCTTGTGTTATAACCTCGTTAGTGTCTTCATCTAAAACACCTATTAGAACAGCATTATTGAATTTACTTAAAAATTCTTGTTCTTTAGCTTCTGATACATCATAAGGATTACCGTCAACTTCATATCTTTTTACTGGCATATTTTATTTAATTTTATTTGTTAAAATCTTGGTTAACTTTCTTTTTATCAAAACCTAATTCTAATGCTATTTCTTCAATCTCGCCAGGTTTGTAGTCTGCTATTACATTCCATTTGTTGCTTCCTCTACTTAATAAATCCCATCCAGCATCTATAGTTCTTGTATTTTGTTTACCATCAGTTTCGCCAGGTATTTCTTTTGTTGTTTCTTCTCTCCATCTAAGTTGAATGTTTTTATCCATAGCTGAAGTTATGGTTTTTATAGGTGGTTTGCCTTTAAGGTCCCAATCTTGTAGCAGTTTGAATTTTTTACCTGCTTTTGATGTTCTTAACTCTAGCTCTGTAGGTTTATTAGTATTCTTCGAAGGCTTAGGATTATTAACTCTAGATGTAGTTAAAGCTTTATTGTATTCAGGGGTTGTGTCTAAAACATTTTGTATGTAAGCTTGTACAATTTGCTCTCTTAAAGGATCGTTTATTTTTCCAGTTTCTTCATCTGTTTTCCATGATGATATTGGTAATAATTCATCAGAACCTTCTTCCATTTCAGCAAACATTGTATCTTTAGGACCTTCTGACAATCTATTATTATAGTAAATAGACGCTTCTTCTGGTGTTAGTGATTCTATCCATGCTCTAGCTTGGCTTTCAACAAAAGGCTTAATAACCTCTTTGTCTGGAAACACTTGAGTAACAGTAGCTTTCCCATCATTAAATGTCTTTTTTTCTTGACCCTTATAAACGTCAGAAGTAATACTTGCAAAATCAATAACATCAGTTAATTTTTTAAGTTCTGCTCTATTTTTAGAAGAATTAGGAACAATTCTAGCTTGAGATTGAGCTCCTATCGAGCCAACACCTTCTGTTTCACCTTCTTTATATGATGTTACACCTATCTGGCAACCGCTATTTCCAGAACAATCTATAGCAGCTGTTTTTCTACCTGGTGTATTTTTCCAGTCATAAGCAATATCGTTTGTTTCTAATACTTTAGGTGAGTTGTATTTATCAAGACCCCCTTCATTACCTGATCCAATTTCAGCCGCGTCAAGATATGTTTGACCTTTAGCCATTAAGTCTTCAAGGTTTGTTCGTATATTAGTACCCATAGTCTCAACGTTAGCCATAAACTGACGGTCTTCTGCTGTCAACTTATTAACTTTTAATTTAGCCAACTGCTCGTATTTAGCTAACTGCTCATTTGCAGCAGTAGTATAATCTATACTTCTATTGTTTTTAGCTTGAGCAAATAAATTATTACGAAGCTTTGACGTTCTGCTCGCTGCATTTGTTTCTCTAGCTAGTGTTTCTTCAGCTGTTCTTCTAGCTATTTCGGCTATACCACTAGCCATTTTGCCGTAAGAAGATGCGACTGATTTTTGCATTTCCCTAATGTATTGGCCCGACTGCGTGTCTATGTATTGTTTTGGGTTTGTATAACTCATATCTTATTTTTTGTTCTTATCCAGCATTCATTGTTGCATAACCTGTCATATAACTTCCAGCTGTTGAAGCTAAACCTCCGACCATACCAGTTAAAGCACCTGTCCTATCTGCACTGGCTTGCGTCTGTCTTTGTTGCGCATTAGAGATCTGATTTGAAACTCTATCTAGTTGTTGCATTTCTCTAGACTCGCGAGTACCAAACATGAACTGTTGACCGGCAGCATCTAAACCTTGCATCCTTTGGCCTTCACTTAAACTTATTCCTTGAAGTCTTCGCTGCTCGTCTAGTCTTCTGTTTTGAAGATCTTGTTCACCTTGAGCTCTTAGTTTTTCGTTTTGAACTTCTTGTTGTTCTATATTAGCTGATACACCTTTTTTACTAGCTAAAGCGGCCTGCGCTAACGCTGTTGCTCCACCGGCACTTGCGCCTGTTGCTCTAACAGTATCTAATGTATTTGCTAAAGATATATCGGCTTGTTCTATTTCAATTTCTGCAGCTTGTGTAGCTACGCTTAAATTAGCTAACTCATTTGACATTTTTGAACTTAGATCAGTAGCTAAACTACTTAAGTCCGTAGCTCCGGCAAAAGGATTAATTATTTCTTGTCTGCTGTTTTCTAGATTTGTAAGCTTTCGCTCCAGTCTTTGTCTTTCTCTTGCAGCTGCTTGTTCTTTTCTTTTAGCAGCACCAGCACCAAACAAACCACTCAGTAACTGAACACCTCCAGATATTAAAGCTCCTGTTAGTAATCCTCCTGTTGGATCTCCCATTTGAACATTTCCTCGTCCAAAGAAAAATATTTCTAAAAATTCTATCATGTTATTTGTTTTTATACTTAATAGGAAGCGTTTGAATAATTAGTTGATACTGCAAATAATTCATTTATTCCTGTGTTTGCTGTGTTTGTTGCGGTCATTTTAATTGTTCCGTAGAAACCTTTAACTCCAGATATTGATTGACCGTATAATACCTCGCCTTGTTCTGGTACACTAGCGTTTATTATATTGGCAAAATACTTACCGTCTTTCTTTTTAAACTCATGTCTAAGTAAGCTGTCTTGCATCTCTTGCAATGTAGTAGGCGTAGTAAACTTTAATATACTAGACGCTGTATCTTGATCTGTTTCAAATGTTGCCATTTCCCAGTTGCCACTTCCCTCGTAGTTTATTGTTTTAAATGATTTAACAAGTGAGGGGTTATCATTGAATATAGTTTCTATAGACGAATTGTACTGTTGATCATAAAAATTACCTCTAGGTATGTTATTTTGATAATGCTTATATAAGCTACCATTGTTAGTGGTAAAAAAGTTATTACGTATACTAAACATTTGCAATGGCTTATAGTCGTAAAAACTTGTCCAGCCTTTAACTTGTTCGTCAAAGCTTAATGTTTTATAACCATTAGAAGCAGAATTTGGCTGTATAGATAATGTATAGCATTTATTGTAGACATCATACCCACCAATAGCAAAACCTCCGTTTATAGAAGATAGTTGATCTCTAAAAAAATCATACATACCATAATTGGAAATCTCCGTTAAACCATCCATAGATAATCTAAGTACAGCTCCTTTGTTGGCATCTGTAAAGTATTTTTGATAACCGTAAACAGCAAAGCTTTCCGGGTTTCTAGATATACCAAAGTCTCCTGCATATGGTTGTATTTGTCCAATAACTACATTAGAGGTAGTTTGTATAGGCATGCCTTCTTGAGTGTATATAGCGTCTTTGTCTATCAAAGCTCTATTTACTTTTCTTTCTTGAAATACAATCAAGTTGTTATCTTCCGCGTGTAGTTTTTGAACACTACCTTTAGAAGGATCTAATGATCTTGTAATATCTTCACCTGATGGAAAAACATTTGTTTGATTAATACCTGTTCTTGAGTTTATTACACCTGAGTATATGATAGAGTTACTTAAAACTTGTTGCTTATTCTTCTCTGATACTATAAAAGCTCTGGGTGCTAACCCGGTTTGAACGTTGTTATAGCCTCCGCGTATTCTAGACTCCTCTACATACCAGTTGTATGAAGATATGCCTACTGCACCTCTGTTTATTTTTTTTAAAACGTATGTATTGTAGTATTTAACTTTTACGGTGGCTGCCATACTTTTATTATTACTTGTTTTTTTTAATTTTTCTCTATGTTCTTAAATATCCTAAGGAATTGTTGGTCCTATAAAAGTGTTAGCTCCAACTACAGTCTTATACTTTAAATTTTCGTCATTAGGAGAATTTTGAGGATAAAAAGGAGGATTAACATTTTCAGCGTTATAAGGTAAAACATCTGAAAAAATATTAGGCGGGTTATTACTAGTCATATAGCCTAAGTTTACTAATCCATAGCTATTTCCACTAAGATTATTAGATGGAGAAGTTACTTCAAATGTAGCATTTACTATAGCACACTCTCGCCAGTCATAGGATTCGTTTGAACCTACTGGGCTTTCTTGACCAGGAACTACACCGGCAGTTATTTGAGCAGCTGTTGGATTAAATCCTTTTAATTTAGCAACTAAAACCCAAGAGCCAAATATAACAGGGTTGCCATAATTATTACTATGAGTAACCGTAGTGTTTGCAATGCCATAACCAGAACTGATATTGCCTGCTGAGTTTGTTCCTAAAACAGCGTCTGACCCAAACGCCGATGCTGTTACCGTATTTGGGTAATTCGAATTTACAATTTGAACCGTAGGAATTGAAACCTGTGCCCATATCCATAAATCATCAGAACTCCAGTTTTGTATTTGCCCTTGCCAAACAGGTAATCCGCTTTGGTCTCTAGTATCTAATGTTATATCTGAGTTTCCTCTGTATGTATCTCCAGGTGCTGAAGCTGAGTAGGGTGCATTTACGATCCATCCCCAGTAAGATGCTCCTCCTATAGTATACCCTGTGGTAGCGGTGGTTGATGCTCCTAGGTTGTCTGTTAATTTTAAGTAGTAGTCATAAGACCCTGGATTAGAAACAGCAAGTGCTTTACCTTTTAATTGAAAACCTAAAGCTAAAGGTACATTAGCATCACTAGGCTCAAAGAAATGTCCTTGATCTGAAGACGTTAGTTGATAAACTATATCAGTTATAGGATTTGTAGATCCCGAGTTTCCAGGGTATGAGCCATAATAATTAGTCGTAGTTCCATCAGCACTTATATATCTAGCTCCTTCTACAGACCATCCATAGTTTGTAGTATCAAAAACAGTGCGATTACCAGCCGAAGGGTTAGGAGAAAATGCATCAGCAGCACTACCATTTATACCTTTAGGACATCTTATAGCTTCTACTGGTTGAAAAATAAAAATAGGATATTGCTTCATTATTATTTGTTCTCCCGGAGGATTGGTAGCTGGAAATATTTCAGAAGCTTCAGCTATATCATATATTATAGGATCATCGTTTGATAACTGAATAGTTATTATTTCTTCAGTATCAACTCCACCTCTAGACCATCTAAGTGTTATTTGAAATCTACCCCTATACTGTACATTGTATAAATTTTCAGTAGGACCTCCAGCGTAAAAACCAGTAGGATCATTTGTTCCTGCTGCTGTTTTTATACGTACACTACCAGTAGATGCTCCTGATTCTATAGCAAATCTAGTAATATAGTTTATGTTTGTATCTATTGATTGAGTACTAGGGTCCTCCGAATAAACGCTTAAAATACTGCATGTAGCATCCGTTACTATTTGCGCTCCAATTGTAGGGAAAAAGTCTCCAGTAAGTATAGTTCCTACCGCATCATTTTCGCTAAAAGCTACAGCTACGCTGTCAAAGGTAGACCCGTTTATTTCATCACCTTCATTTTGTATTTCTATATTTAAGTCAGATATTAACTGAGCTGAAGATGTTTCATAAAACAATTCAAGTTGAGATACAGATGGTGATGTTTCATAAACAGCTAAACTCATATTTTCAGGGTATGGATAACCTGTTCCTGGGTGCACAAAATCACCCTGTACAATTCCTATTGGTTTTTGAGTTGATAATTTAGCTATATAAGGTTTAGTATCAAAATCATACACAGCAAATTCATTAACATCACCGCCTCCTGATGCTGTGGTTAACCCTGGGAAAATATCTTCCACTGTACCAACTAAATCAACTGAATCAGGTGAATTAGACGGGTCAAATTGTTTGGTTCTTGTTATATAAGGGGAAGTTCCAGTAGGAGCCATGTTAACTACTCTTGGAAACATTGTTTCATCTGACGTAAATTGGTTTTGCAAAGGACCTACTTCTTGTAAGTTCCTAGGCACTTTGTTTATGTTGTCAGACACTAGCGTTATAAAACCTGTTTCACCCTGCTCTAAACTAGAACCTATTAAAGGGTACCCATTTACTATTCCAGGTAAATAAACATTATAGTAATCTTGTTGCTGCTGTTTTACACCTAGCCTATAAGTGTAAAAACCGTTTACATTTATATCATAAGTTGCAAATGTTTTAACCGTATTTAGCGTTATTGCAGGCTCTGGTCTTGTTTGTGACGTATTTGAAAATAAATATCTTACAGATACTTCTTCTTTTGTAGTTAAAGATACATATGTAATAATTCCTTCTGAAGGTGGTGTAACACTAATTATTTCAGTATAATCAATATATTGGCCAGATAATTTTTTACCAGGAGCAAAATAATTTTGATATGTTGTTGGAAAGTTAGGAAATAATGGTCTTTGCCCTAATGTATTTCCACCACCTGTCCTATATTTATATAGTTTTTCTGAAGAAAATAATATTTCTATTTTTACATTAAAGCCAGCCGTAATATTAGCTCCAAAATTTATTTGAACCTTACCGGAAGTATCTACAGCCGTGTAGTCTGTAGTTATTTCTTTTAATATCCATCCATTGCCTTCGTTTACAAAAACATTTAATGTATTGTTAGCATCTGTAGCGTCGGCATAACTAAGAACTGATAAAAAATTAGTAGCGCTTGTTGATGTAAAATATTGGTAGCTATCACTTTCAAAGAAAGGATTTAAAGCACCAGTAGTTTCATCAAGGTCTACAGAATAATAATTAGGCTGTGCGTAGTTGTTTATGCTTATTGGGTGATCAAAATTAACAGCTAGCGTATCTCCCGGCCAGCTAGCAACATTTCCTGTAAACTGAAGTGTATTGTAGTCAGAATAAACATTAGATCCAGGTTGAGGATCTCCGTTTACATCTAAAAGACCGTCGTAGTTAGATAGTATAACATCTGTTTGTCTACCATATTTGTCAGCTAAAACAACGCCAACTTGGTAGTTTCTATTCTGCTTAAGTGAATGTTGAGGGTATTCTATAAATTGTTGATTGCTTTTGTCTTCAACACTTACATAGTAATCTAATCCAGCAGGAGCATCGTAGCTTTCATGGTAATTAGAGTACAATATTCTATTACCTACGGATTCTTGAGCTAAAGCTTTAACTGGAACTTTATCGTATACTCTTGTAGTTTCAAAAGCTGGTAAAGTATTTATTGGCTTTGTTGACTGATAACTGTATTGATATATATTAGTATAGTTTAAGCTAGCTATAAAATCTGAATTAACTTTTATTTTTTCTAGTACTTGATATGCTTGCTTGTCTGATTCTGTAAATATTATTTCTATACCTTTTATCTTGTATTTATTTATAATATCTATACAAGGTAGTTTTATATTTAGTACTGCATTATTTACAGAATTTTGCATAAATTCTACAACGGTAGAAACAAAAGCTTTTGTTTCATCATCATTTATGAACTCACCTTGTTGTTCTGGTATAAACACATCTTGGCTAAATGGTGCGATAACAGAATATTCATTATCATCAAATTTAAACCTGTAACTAAATTTTACAAATTTATCTTTTATTAACTCAGGATCACCATTCCATCCATTATAATTATTATCTTTTATTACTCTAACTGAATATCCCTGGTTTACATTAGCTGTAGTTGTATTTGGTATTACATTTGTATCATCAAAAGCAACATAAGAAGCGGCTCCTGAAGCTATAGCGCTACTAGTCCAAAACCTAGTCTCTGTTGTAAGCTCTGAAAAATCAGTTGTAACCCCAGCTTCTCTAATACCAGCTGGTTTTATATTTAACCCATTTGCATTTGTACCTGTAGCAGAATTCCATAGATTAGTACTTTTATATAAATCAGCAGTTGTACCTGATGTGCTTATAATTTGAGCCCAATCAGCATCGCTTGGCACAGAAAATCCAACAGGAGCTAAACCTCTAGGGTCTATTACAGCATATTTATTATATAAAATTCCGTATGTAACTTCATTACCTATATAATTATCGTAATAAGCAAAACAACCTTCCCCTGCTGTAGTCGCAGCATTCCAAGCAGTTAGTGTTTGAGCTTCAGTTATAGGATCTCCGTTTGCATATTTTTTTACACTTAAATTTGAATCACTTACCTCATAAATTCCAGCAGGTACTGTTTCCAGGTCAGCTGCATTTGTCATTGTTGAAGGTAGGTTAGTTAATTCTGGAGTATAATTGTTGGTTAAATTAGCTCTTAAATTAATATACTCAGGGGCAAACGTTGGAGCAAATTTTGCTACAGATATTTGATCCTCATTAGTGTAGTAATATATACTGTTTAAAGCATTGTTTATATTTATTTTTCTTGGTTGGTTTCTATTGTCTGAAAAAAACAAAAGCCCCTCTACTAAATTTATACCTATTATTTGATTGTGCACAGAAAAATTAAGCCATGCACCCTCAACCAGTACTGTATTAGTATTAGTAACCGCATTATATACACATATTTGATGTAAAGTATTACTGGGAGCTGGAGCTAATTCGTCGTAATTTGTTCTAAAATAATAAACGTCACCGCTAGAGTCATCTACGAAATGACCTATTATTTTATTACTGCTACCACTGCCATTAACAACTTCAGAATTACCTAATATTGATTCTAAAGCACCTACGTCAGATCCTTCTGATCTACTTAAAGATAAATTATTGGCCTCCCTATATTCACCTTTAGGTAATATTCTAGAGTCAAGATCTTGATTCATCTTGCCCTTTAAAAATGAGTTTTTAATTTCAGCCATTTAATTTTAGTGTTTTATCCATTTAGATTTACCTCTCATTACCTGAACTATTTCGTCAAGTTTTATATTTGATAATCTTATTTTAGCGTTTCGTAATTTAGCGCTTCTCTCCTGCTTTAATCTTCTAACTATATATTCAGGTTGGTTTATTCTAGAAGCTATCACAGCGTGACTCATATGAGCATATAGAGCCTCTTCTGCAAGCTTAGGAACTTTAGTTTCCATATCAGAAGCTAAACCATCAGAAATATATTCTAAAACTATAAGCGCTCCAGCTAAATTACTAGAAAAAGATATTTTACCTTCTCTGTAGTTTATAGTAAACCATCCGTTCACTTGAGCATACTGAGGATCTAATCCGTAGTTTTGACCTAGAAGTTGTTCATCCCATCCCCAACTGTCGTAGCCTTCATTATATAGATCTTCTATATCATCTTGATTTATTAAAGTGTCATCTGCTGACCTCCATCTTTTTTCTGTTATCGATGTTCCCTCTATGTTATTTCCAAAGTTATCCTGCGTTGGCACACCTTTTGAATCTTGTACAGGATTTTCTAAAGGGTTTGTAGTTAAATTATTTGCAGGATATATAGGTCTTTTAACACCTAATTGATCTATCCAAGATATTTTAGTATAGTTTACATAGTCTTGCGGTATAACAATGCTCAACTCAGGAGGTATATTTAATTCTTGAGATTTAATACTTTTTAGTGTATCATAACTAAATTCTTGCAATCCACGCTTTGCATGAAAAACAAGATCCGTTCTTTTACAACTTGTTATTAGTTTACCATCCCCTACATAAGCAACTAAGAAGTTGTTGATAATATCATCAAGCTTTATGTAAGAATAAGATCCGTAGTTTTCCTCAACAGTATTACCATAAGCATCTCTGTTTCCGTATTCACCGCCGCTTAATATTTTTAATTGAACAACTATACTTGTGTTTGCGGCTAGGTTCCCTGTAAATGTTATTGTATTACCTGATACGGTATAAGGTGAAGTGTATTCTGTATATGTTAAAACACCAGCGTTTGCGGTGTATAACTTAAAATTATTTAAAGCGTAGTTTGACTGAAGAGGATCATAACTGCCTAATACTAGTTCAGTATCAAATGTAGTCGTGAAAGCTTGCCCAGTACCAGCTGCAGATAAGAATTTTTGTACTCCTGCGTAGTATTGCTGATTATTTTCTGTGATTAAACCCATGTATTAAGATTTTGCGTTTTGTTCTTCTTGTTGAATTTGTTGAGCAGCTACTTGTATTATTGTTGGATCTTTTACTACAATTCCAGCATATAAAAGTATTCTAGTTATAACGTTAGTTTGTTCAGATGAATTTAATTCAAAATCTACAGAAGTTGAAGAGTCATAAATATAATTACCAGTTGTAGAGTTGAAATTCCAAACAACGTTTTTAGGCTTTCTAAGGAAAGATGCTTTTACGTCAGTGGTTATTGAAGCAGGTTTTATATTCAGCTTACCACTTTCATAAAGATATACTGGAAAGTTTTCGCTAGGAATAGTTAAATCTGATTTATCTATATTATAAAACTCAACTCTTTGAAGTCTTTGAATTTCTATATCATCATAAGTAACAGTACCTAATCTATAAAAAGCAAACTGGCTAGCGGTAGGAGCGTCGTTGTAAACTATAGTAGTGCTTGTTAAATCATCAACTATCGGTAACGCAAATGAATTAGGTCCGTAGTTGCAAGAACCTATACATTTAAAATTTGATATTTTATCGTCTATATCAACTTGTCTATTGCTGTAATCAAAGTCTGCTTGAGTTACACGTAGCTGTTGATTAAGATCTTCAAAGTATCTTTCAAATATATCTAACTGAACTTGAGTTGCTGTTTTGTTGAATTCGTCAGGCGTTATGTACCCGCGCTGCTCTTGATTAAGTATTAAAAGAACAGTTCTATACACGTTATTTACATTTATTGCCATAGCGATGTGGTTTTATTCAGAAAAGTTAGTAAAAATTAATCTAGATTTTGATCTTTCTAATTTGTCTATTTTTTCTATTAATAATCTTTGTAGTAAGTTTGGATCTGTTTTTTCTCTATTAGCTAATATAGCGTAAACCATACAAGCGTATAAAGCCTCTTCTGCTAACTTTGGAATAGCAGCGTTCTCATCTGTTGTAAGAGAGTTTGACAAATATGTTAATTCGAAATCAGGATCATTTACGTTTCCAGCGTTAAATGATACAATTTTAGTATTATAATCTATAGCATATTCTGCTTGACCTGGATTCTCTTTGACTTGAACAAAATTTATGTTGTCTGCTTCTATATTAATTATAGTTACAAAATCATTAGGCAAAGTGTAGGTAGCTGGTAATACACTTGCCTCTACTGTAAACTTACTTTTCAAAGTTTCGTAAGCAAACTCTTGTAGACAACGCCTAGCGTGAAATATTACTTCTGTTCGTTTAGAATCTGGTATGAGTTTACCAGGCCCAGTGTATGATATTATAAAGTTGTTTATTATATCATTTAATGATATAAAAGCATTAGTTGATAATGTATTTGCCATTTTTTATTATTTTTGATCGTTAGCGTTTATTTGTTGTTCTTTACCGTTAGCTAAAGACATAACAAATTGATCTTTAGACATTACACCTGCATACCCTAGTATTTTATCTATCAACAATGGTTGATCTGATTTATGTATTTCAAAGTCTTGAGAATCTAATTCATTATATATGTAGTGACCCAACTCAGTATCTACATTAAATCCCCATTTAGGATCTGCTGGGAATTTTAAATAATTTAAAACAACATCACCGGTAAGTGTAGGATATAGAGTTATTACACCTCCTTCATAAGTATAAGCAGGATAATAAGCCGTGGGAGCAGTTAATGGAGATTGATTAGTTGTATATATCTCGTACTGTTGTATTCTTTGAGCTTCTCTATTACTATATATAACAGAACCTAATTCTTGAACAGATGCGGTAGGTATTACCTTTGAAGAGCCATTCAATGTTAATGTTTCATTTGTTTTAAATATAGATATTTTTTCATCTAGTAAAGCCATCCTGTCAGCGTAAGCTAATGATGTTTGAGGCATTCCAAGCAATTGATTTAAATCATCAAAGTACTGAGTAAAAATTTCTTGTTGCGCTTGAGCAGCAATTTTGTTGAACTCGTTAGGCGTCAACACTCCTCTTTTTTCTTGTTCTAGCACAACTAGAACAGCTTTATAAACCTTGTTTATGTCTATAGCCATTTCTTTTATTTTTAAATTTGCTTGTTTAATATAAGAGGCTATGCTATTATAACCTCTTATACTTTTTATTATTACACGTTATTCTAAGTTTTTCTCTACTGATCTATAAACTTCTACGCCTTCATCGGTTTTAAAGTAAGCTGCCATTGCAGAGTATGGGTTTTCGTCAAAAGGTACTGTCATTAATTTTCTACCGTTTGATCCCCAAGTAAATGTTCTTTGATCTTGCGACAATTTAATAATACCCATTTCAGAAGCTTTTATAGCTATGTTTCTTAATTGTACATTGTCGTCATTTGCTAACTCCATAAACAAATCTGGTTGTCTTTTAGCAAATAATAATAGATCTCTTTTTAGTTCTTTAGTTGTCATGCTTGAAACCTTAGACCCTAGTTCAACACGAAGTATTGCTTCAGCGTCATCAACATCCATAGTTCTTGCGGCCATCATTGCATCTATTTGAACTTCTAAATCTTCTAATTCATCTTCGGCTATAGCTACTGGATTATGTTCGTAGTATTTATTACCTAATAATGGATGATATAAAGATAGTAATTTTTGTAGGTTTTGTTGTTCTTTTTTAACATATAGAGCGCCGTCTTTAAACATTATATGTCCTAATGTTGCTTGACCGTTTTGCTCATCTATAAAAGGAGAATTTTGATTTGTTGCGTATCTAAGTTCTCTTTGAAGACCCTTGTCTTTATCAAAATATAATAAAGGGTGTCTTGATGTATGTTTGGATGAAATTGTTAATGTTAAAGGTGCTTGACCTATAACTATGTACATTCTATCCTTTATTTCCCAACTTGGTTTAGCTGGTTCTTGTTTCTTTGGAGCAGTCATTACTTCTTGCTCTTGTACTATTTCTTTTTTTGCTACAGGCTTTTTAGCTGTAGTCTTGTTTGCATTTGCTGCCATAATATAATATAATAAAATTTTTAATAAGAGTAATAATTACCCCTGTCAGTTCAACAAGGGTAACTACTACATTAATTTAATCGGTACTAGTCTGTGAATAACACAAAGTT
>Ga0206682_10000338_pt1 | contig 51145 bp, 45 predicted proteins | sample M240m12015metaG_FD_155444 | JGI IMG/M metagenome (GOLD analysis project Ga0206682, IMG submission 155444) | Ammonia-oxidizing marine archaeal communities from Monterey Bay, California, United States - M2 40m 12015 | ecosystem: Environmental > Aquatic > Marine > Intertidal zone | place: USA... | reverse complement strand
CTACTACAGTACCTGCGTGAATGTGGTCAACACCTGACATACGCATCCACTTACAGATTACACGGAAGTTCATACCGTGGTTCTTCTGACGAGAGTAAGTTGAGTTACCTGCACGGTGAAGGTGAAGAAGAACGTCGTTCTTACGAGACCAGTAAGCCATTGATTGAATAGCTGTGTAACCGATAACAAGGTCGATCATTACAACGATTGAACCTAGTTGACAAGCGAAATCAGCACGCTCATACATGTCTTCCATAGTCGCACCAGTAGTGTTTAGGTAGTGACCCTTAACCTCACCTGTCATTGAAGCAGCGTGGTTAACACCTTCCATTGAGTAAAGGAAACGCTCACGGTAACGCATGAATGGCTGTGAGTTAATGTTCTCATCATCCTTAAGGAAGTCTAGACCACCTTTAAGACCTTCGAATACTACACGACCATAGTTCTTACCAGAAAGACCTAGCTTAGGCTTAACTGTAGCACCTAGAAGTGGACGACCAAACTTATCCATACGCTCACGCTCTACGATAAGACCTGTAGCAGGACCTTGGAAAGTCTTAAGAAGTGCGTAAGGGAAACGCATATCTTCTAGACGAAGAGCCTTAACTGCCTTGAAACCGAAAATGTTACCGATAATAGATGCAGTTAGGTTAGCTAGAGATCCTTCCTCGAAAAGGTCGATATCGTAAGCTACGTAACAGAAGTAAGTATCTGCAGCAGATGGTACAGGGTCTACACGGTATGCTTTCGCACGGTATAGATCACAAGCAGTTAGAAGGTCAGTCCATACAACAGTCCATGTAGCAGTTGAAGACTCACCAGCTAGTGCAGCTGCTGCTTCTACTGGATCTACACCTGGTTGTGGAGTACAACGGAATAGTGCTAAAAGATCTGTTTCCTTGATTGCGTAATCAGGATCCCAGTAACCCATTTTTGCGTAAGGGATTACACCTGATTCGTAACGCTCTGATTTGATTCGAGTACGTGATTCTACAGCTTGTGACATGAAAACCTCCTGGTTTAAAGTTATGCTAAACGATTGCTGGGTTTTATATTTCAAAAACCGAAAAAGTCAATGAAATATAACAAGCGAAATAAAATATTTATTATTCCTTTATCTTATAGAATAAGATATCACAAATAAGCTACAACCAATTAAATACTTTGTTTATCAGAAGTATAAGCATATTTAATCATTGCCCGGGGAGAGAGTAAATATGATTATTTTGTTTAAACTATTCTTAGCCAGTGTAAGTAAATTAAGTAAAGTTTGTTATGTTTTTGTTTGCTATTTATAGACTAGTTATATTAAGGATTTTAATTTATATTTGTTGTATAAGCTTTAATTGAAATTGGCCCAAATCAATTTTTTTGATTTATCAAACGTTACCAAACCTAACAAAAAGGTGTTTAGTCTGTTTTCCTTTGTCACGCCCGTAATAATTCTATTTAATGAAAATTTTCTATAGCAGGCTTGCTAGATTCTACCTGTGAACACTTCTAACGATATTAATTAAGTAGTTTATAAAAAACAATCGGAATATAGGAAATAATTGCCAGGATCCAGATTTGAACTGGAGACACGAGGATTTTCAATCCACTGCTCTACCAACTGAGCTATCCCGGCTAATGCACTTACAATTAAATATTAAATTAAGTGACCTCTTTTGACAAGTATCAAATTTTATGACCAATACCAATAATACAAAAATTTTGAAAAAATTAGCTAATTTACAATTAGCAATCGGGTTGTTAATTACTATTGGATTTATGATCGCGCTTGGCACGATTATTGAACAAGATCAAAGTTTAAATTTTTATAAAGAAAATTATTCTGAGACCAACCCACTGTTTGGATTTTTAAGTTGGAAAGTAATAACATTTCTTAGTCTAGACCGATTATACACGGCTTGGTGGTTTGTCATTGTACTATTATTATTTGGTAGTTCACTATTAGCTTGTACCTTTACTACTCAGCTTCCGTCAGTTAAAACGTTTAAACTTTGGAAATTTATTACACAAAGTTCGCAATATAAAAATCTTAAAGTAAATGATGATATTAAATTAGGCGTTTTCAATACGATCGCATTTAATTGCAATGATAATCGATATCATTTTTTTCGCCAACACAAGAAAGGTTATGCGTATTCAGGATTATTAGGTCGTGTAGCTCCTATTGTTGTCCATGCAAGTATTATAATTTTACTGTTAGGTTCAACCCTTGGAGCTTTTTCTGGTTATACTGCTCAGGAAATCGTTCCACGTGGTGAAATTTTTCATATTCAAAACTTAACAAAATTTGGAAATGTAAGTTATATTCCCCAAGCAGTTTCTTGCCGAATTAATAATTTTTGGATTACTTATACAAAAGAATTAAAAACAGACCAATTTTACTCTGACTTATCTTTATTTGATGAAAAGGGAAATGAGATAAAACGGAAAATAATATTCGTTAATGAGCCATTAACATCTAACGATTTGGTTTTATATCAGACAGATTGGGATATTGTTGGTATTAAATTACGTTTAGATAACAATAAAGTATTTCAAGTACCTTTAAAAAAAATTACTAAGGGAGGAAACCGCTTTTGGTTTGGTTCTTTAAATTTAGATAATGTTTTAGCTACAAATTTAACTATTGTTGCTAATGATTTAACTGGGAAAATATATCTATATGATCCCAAAGGAGTTTTAGTTCAAGAGTCATATATTGGTGGATTTATCGAAACGAATAAGGAATTAAGTATTCAAGTAGCAGATTTTATTACAAGTACAGGGCTACAAATAAAATCTGATCCGGGGATAAACATTGTCTACCTTTCGTTCTTTTTGTTGATAGTAAGTATTTACGTCAGTTTTTTCACTTATTCACAAATTTGGTTGGTTGAATTGGCTAAAAATATTAAAATCGGAGGAAACTCGAACCGATCAGTTTTATTCTTTCAAGAAGATTTTCGAAAAATTATAAGAAGATCAATTAATAATTGATAAAACCCTAAAGGAAGACCTATACGAAAAATGCTCAGTAGATTGTCTCACTTCTTAGCACACCTCATTTATAATGAGCCAAAAAATCCATTCAGAAAAATGTAATTAGGTATTTCATTAGGATGTCTATATAATTAAAAATATATAGTTTGTTAATAATGGAAAATTTTTTATTTTTACTATGAAACGCCTGTTTTTATTTTTTCTTACATTTGCTACTTTTATAGGAACGCCGCAAATGGCATCAGCAGATGTTAGTGGTTTAGTACCTTGTAAAGATTCTGCTGTTTTTAAGCGTCGACTTGATGGTAGTGTTAAAAAATTAAGCGCACGCTTATCTAACTACGAAGAAGGAACACCTGCTTATTTAGCGTTAACAGAACAAATCGACCGCACGAAAGCACGATTTGATAAGTACGGAAAACAAGGACTTTTATGTGGGGCCGACGGGTTACCACACCTAATTGCAGATGGTCGACCAAGTCATGCAGGGGAGTTTGTACTTCCAGGTATTCTGTTTTTATATATTGCTGGTTACATTGGATGGTCAGGTCGCAGTTACTTACAGTACACTAGGACAACGGATAAACCTAATGAAAATGAAATTATTATCAATGTGCCAGTAGCACTTGGTATGATGTCAGCAAGCTTCCTTTGGCCACTAGCTGCCTGGAAAGAATTAGTTTCTGGGGATTTACTTGTACCTGGCGATGAGGTTACAGTGTCACCTCGCTAATTAACTTTTTTTTAATCAACAATTATGGATAAAAATTTATTAAAGTACCTTTCTACAGCCCCCGTTCTTATAACTGCTTGGATGAGTTTTACAGCAGCGTTTATTATTGAAATACAACGTTATATGCCGGATACTCTTTCGTTTGCAGCTTATTAAAAAATAAAGTAAAGACCAAGACTGGGCATAAATAATTTTTAAATATAAATATTTATGCCCAGTCTTGGTCTTTACTTAAGATGGCTTATTAAATTTAATATATCAGTTTTTCGGATAAAGAAGGCGAAATTCACAACAAGAATTTTTTTAATTTAATGTTTAATGCAACAACTTTAATATGCCTCAAACTAAAACTTTTCAAAATGAGAATGTAAAAGTGTTAACCGCACGTATTTTTTCAAAACTTCTATATAAAGCGAATTTCAGTAATAAAAAAGGGAATTTACAGTTATTAGGTATCGATCTTTTAAAAACAGAAGTCCAGAAAGATTTGGTTTCCACAACAGCTCTTCGAGTCGAAGAAATTTACACTAAAATACTCGAAAAACCCGATCCAAGCGAGTTTATGAAAACAAAAGGAAAATTGCTTTTTCTACAATGTATAAAAAATAGTTGTGAAGACTTTTTAACGAAAACATATGGTTACAAAGTAAAAGTAAATTTAGACGTTTTAAAAAAGTCTCTTTACACGAAAACGTTGCTACAAGATATGGAAGTAATTTTTCAAGTTCCTTTTTATGTTTTAATAGATCCTCAATCGCCAACTTTTCGTTTAGTTTATTATCCAGTTTATAATTTTGCTTCCGAAAGTTTTATTGAAGCCCTTATTGACCACATGGTTATAGAAATTAGCAATTGTGTTGTTTATTTTAGCATTATAAAATTTTCCTCTGTTTATGCCTTCCGCCAAACTTTGTACCGTTCAAAATTTTTATCTTTACGAAACTTTGAACGTTTTAAAAATAATTTAAGTTGGCAGCTAATTACTAAAAAATATGTACAACGACCTATTGATCTCTACAACAACCGTTATGAAATTTTCATATTAAGGACAAATGGAATTTATTGCAGAACAATTTACGCTAACCGTTCAACAGAAATTGGTTCTCTCACTAATTTTTCTTTATTGACATTAATGATTATTGAATTAAGGGATTTTGTTAATAGTCGTGTAGATGAGGCAATTTATTTTATCAGCAAAGGTATAAGATTTACATTAACTTCCGTTTTTGGTCAAGTAATCGGATTAATATGGCGTGGCGTGATAGAAGGGTTAAAAAAATAAGATTTATTAAAACTTTACGTTAGTCTAATCCTAAAACTAAAGCTATGGTATAATAAACTTATATTTAGATTTTTATTTTGCAGAAAACAACAGTAACTTATGAACACTCTTATTGGTTACATTTTATTAATGACATTAATGTTTAGTTTAGCCGCAGGTCTATACTACGGCCTAAAAACTATAAGATTAATCTAGTCCTTTTTTGCTTTGCATAAAGGTTTGCGATATTGGGTTAGGATACTTATTTTATCTTGGCCCAGTATTAAATTATATTAAACTTTATTATACGAAACTGATAATCATGAATTATACTGAATCCAATTCTAGTATTACATCCTATATTACCGGGTCGAGACGTTTAAGCAATATATTTTGGGCTTTAACAGTAAGCTTAGGAGGCTTTGGTTTTTTTCTAACAGGATTATCAAGCTTTTTTGGAATAAATCTACTGGTTTTTTCTGATTCCAGTGAAATATCTTTTCTTCCCCAAGGGATAGTACTTTTATTTTATGGTACTGTAGGTTCGATTCTTGGCATATTTATATGTTTAACGGTATTTTGGAATGTAGGATCAGGTTATAACGAATATAACAGAGATCTTCGAAGTGTTAAGTTGCATCGCAAGGGTTTCCCTGGTAAAAACCGAGAACTTAATTTAGATTTTGCCTTTGACGAAATCAAATCCATAAAAATGAGAATAAAAGAAGGAATTAATCCTAAACGTCAGTTGTTATTGTGTCTAGCAGATAATCGTGAGATCCCATTAACAGGGATTGAGCAACCTGTTGCCTTAAATAAAATTGAAGATGAAGCTATAACAATAGCAAAATATTTGAATGTATTCTTAGAAACTGAATAAAGATAGGGCGAACGACGGGAATCGAACCCGCGAATGCTGGAACCACAACCCAGTGCCTTAACCACTTGGCTACGCTCGCCTATTGAACATATTCAAATAATACCATATATATTGAAATTTTTGTGCAATATAATAATTAGCAAGTTCTAACCAACTTCATTGGTGTAGAGTTTAAATCTTTTATAAAAAGCTTTAAAGTTGGATGTTTATAGAAAAAAGATATTGATTGTCGATGATGACACGGAAATACTTCTGTTTTTAGGGTCACGTCTTACTAACCTTGGCTATAAAATATTTTTAGCATCAAATGGAAAAGATGCATTAATCAGTTTTTATAAAGAACTGCCAGACCTTCTTATTTTTGATCTAATCCTACCTAAGTTGGATGGTTATAAAGTGTGCCGAAAAATTCGTGCGCATTCTCAAGTTCCAATGCTTATTGTCACATCGTTGCCTAATATTTCAGACCGGATAACAGGATTGGAATTAGGAGCCGATGATTTCGTGATAAAACCATTTTCACCAAAAGAATTAGAAGCCCGAATAAAATCTTTATTGCGGCGTTCCAAACACCTAGTTAAAAATTCATCTAGCAAGCCACAGAAAATAGTTAAAATTGGTAATGTAATTATTGATTTTAATACCAGAACAATAGAAACTAAATATTCTAAAGTAAAATTAACTGGAATTGAGTATAGTTTATTAGAGTTGCTAATAGATAATGCAGGAAAACAGTTATCCCGAAGCAAAATTTTAAATAACGTTTGGGGTTACACACCCGAACGGTATGTAGATACGAGAATAGTCGATGTTCATATATCAAGGCTTCGATCAAAACTTGAATTAGATCCAGTTAACCCAGAGTTAATAATAACCGTAAGAGGTATAGGTTACATGTTTCGGAAATAAAATAAGTACTAAAAACGGGAAAACTTATTACGCCTAACAAAAATAAGTTATTGTTTATTTTACTGAATTAAGTAATTTTAATAAAATTTTATACACATTACGAACCCTAATTGTTTAAATCTAAAAAAGATTTCCACCAATGGTTACGATAAAAAAGAACGTCTACAAGTATCTGTTACCCAACTTGTTAGAAACACAGCGTATTAGTTTTTGTTGGTTTCTAGAACTAGGTTTTATTCAGGAGTTAGAGAATTTTTCTGCGATTAGAGATTACCTTGATGAACTAGAATTAAACCTGTCATCCAAATGTTATACGATCCGACAACCAAAATATAATCTCGCTGAAGCAAAACGGCGTGATACTACCTATAGTGTAAGAATCTATACTCGTGTACAGCTCCTTTATTTAAACGATCCCAATAATACTACAGAAAATGAAGTTCTTCTTTGTGACATACCGTTAATGACAAATGAAGGAACTTTTTTAGTAAACGGTATTGAGCGTATAATTATTAACCAAATCGTTAGAAGTCCAGGTGTTTATTATAAAACTGATTCTGATAAGCAAAATTTTCGCTATTATACAGCCAGCCTTATTTCAAATAGGGGTACATGGGTTAAGTTCGAAATCGATAAAGATGATGTAATTAATGTCAAAATTGACAAAGCAAAAAAAATCTCGGCTTATATATTTTTAAAAACTGTTGGTTTAAAAGACCAAGAAATTTTTAACCACCTTGATCATCCCGAATATTTTCAAAAAACATTTCAGGAACACGCCAATATATCTTTAGAAAATGCTTTTTTAGAATTACACAATAAATTACGGCCTGGGGAACCTGCTACTGTAAAAGCAGGTCAGCAAATTCTTTATTCGAGATTTTTTGATCCAAAACGATACGATTTAGGTCGTGTAGGGAGATATAAGATTAATAAAAGGCTGGATCTTGATATAAAGAGTGGTGTTCACATCCTAACGTCCAAAGATGTTTTATACATAATTAATGAACTAATTAATTTCCGACTTGCGCCCACTCTTGAAGATGATATTGATCATTTAGGTAATAGAAGAATAAGATCAGTAGGTGAACTTCTTCAAAATCAAATACGAATTGGTTTAAATAGGCTAGAAAGGATCGCTCAAGAAAGAATGACAATTTGTGAGCAAAAATATTTACGAGTAAACGTATTAGTTAATTCGAAACCCTTAGTTTCTTCCATTAGAGAGTTTTTCGGTTCCAATCCCCTTTCACAATTTATGGATCAAACAAACCCTTTGGCAGAGTTGACCCACAAAAGAAGATTGTCCGTCTTAGGACCCGGGGGGATTACTCGAGATAGGGCAGGTTTTGCTGTTAGAGATATACATCCAAGTCAATATGGTCGTATCTGTCCTATCGAAACACCAGAAGGGCCAAATGCGGGACTAATCGGTTCTTTATCAACATACGGGAGAGTGAATTCCTATGGCTTTATTGAAACGCCTTTTTATAAAGTTGAAAAAGGAAAAGTTCTTCAAGACTCTTATCCTATCTATTTAGATGCAACTTCCGAAGATAAATATCGTTTAGCAGCTGGTGATGTTGAGATTGGTTTAGATGGTACGATCCAAAATAAAACTATCCCAGTAAGGTACCGCCAAGATTTAGTCAGTGTTCCTTTCAAGGAGGTCGATTACATAGCAGTTTCACCTATCCAGGTTGTATCTTTAGCTACTTCATTGATTCCATTTTTAGAGCATGATGATGCAAACCGAGCACTAATGGGCTCTAATATGCAACGACAATCAGTGCCGTTATTATATCCCGAAGCGCCTTTAATCGGTACAGGATTAGAAGGCCAAACTGCTCGAGATTCGGGTATGACTGTTTTAAGTGCTAGTTATGGAAAGGTAATTCAAATTAATGATGGGAAAATTGTCATAAGAGATAATAGTTATAATATTTTTACCTACAACTTAACAAAATACCAGCGTTCAAACCAAGATACCTGCATTAATCAACGAGCATTTGTATCAATCAATGAAAAGGTTACCACAGGTCAAATTATCGCTGATGGTGCATCAACTGAAGGGGGTGAATTATCCGTAGGTCAGAATATTATAATCGCCTACATGCCTTGGGAAGGTTATAACTACGAAGACGCATTTGTAGTTAGTGAACGTTTACTTTATGACGATTTATATACTTCGCTTCATATAGAAAAATTCGAAATCGAAATTCGTCAAACGAAACTTGGCATGGAAGAAGTAACCAAAGATTTACCAAATGCTAGCGAACATTCTATAAGAAATCTAGATGAAAATGGAATTGTCAAAATTGGTACATGGGTAAATGCAGGGGATATTTTAGTTGGTAAATTGACACCTAAAGGAGAATCTGATTATCCGCCGGAAGGTAAATTATTAAGAGCAATCTTTGGTGAAAAATCCAGGGATGTTCGAAATACTTCTTTAAAACTTCCTCATGGGACTTGTGGACGTGTATTAGACGTTAAGATTTTTTCTCGTAGTAATAGAGATGATTTACCCCCTGGAACAGACGAAATCCTTAAAGTTTACATTGCTCAAACCCGTAGAATCCAAATTGGTGACAAAATGGCTGGTAGACATGGTAATAAGGGTATTATATCAAAGATACTGCCGAGACAAGACATGCCTTATTTACCAGATGGTACTCCAGTAGACATGATTTTAAATCCTTTAGGGGTTCCGTCACGAATGAACGTGGGGCAAATTTTTGAATGTCTTCTTGGATTGGCTGCTGATAATTTAAATGTGCGATTTAAAGTTGTACCTTTTGATGAAATGTACGGTACAGAAGCTTCGAGAGCTCTAGTAAATAAAAAATTGAAAGAAGCTTCTGTTTCTAAAGACTGGATTTTTTCAAATCAACACCCTGGAAAAATGGTACTAAGGGATGGTAGAACAGGACAGTTTTTTGAAAATCCCGTAACTATAGGACGTGCGTATATGCTAAAACTAGTCCATTTAGTTGATGATAAAATTCATGCACGTTCTACCGGCCCCTATTCATTAGTAACCCAACAACCTCTTGGCGGCCGAGCACAACAAGGTGGGCAAAGGTTAGGTGAAATGGAGGTTTGGGCATTAGAAGCTTTCGGTGCGGCTTACACATTACAAGAACTTTTGACTATTAAATCAGATGATATGCAAGGACGGAACGAAACCTTAAATGCAATTGTTAAAGGCCTCCCGATACCAAGACCAGGAATCCCGGAATCTTTCAAAGTATTAATGCGTGAACTTCAAGCTCTTTGTTTAGATGTAGCAACTTATAAGCTCGATGTTCATAACAATACGGAATTACATGATTATGAAATAAATTTAATGAGTGAAAGCCCTGATAATTCTGATAAACAAATACTAAACAAAGCAAACCTTTCTCTAACAGATAATAACTAATCGCTTTGTTAAATATTAAAACCTTCTAAATAACCTATTACTGTTATTTTTATATGTTACAAACAGAAAGATCTTTTGATTATGTAAAAATTAACCTAGCGTCACCTGCTCGGATTCGGGGTTGGGGAGAAAGAACCCTTCCAAACGGTGAGATTGTTGGGGAAGTTACTAAACCTGAAACGATAAATTATCGAACTTTAAAACCCGAAATGGGTGGCTTGTTTTGCGAACGCATATTCGGCCCTGTAAACGATTGGGAATGTCATTGTGGTAAATACAAAAGGGTTAGGTATAAAGGAATTATTTGTGAAAGGTGTGGGGTTGAAGTAATAGAATCTAATGTTCGCCGTCACCGCATCGGTTTTGTCGAATTAGCTTCGTCCGTAACGCATGTTTGGTATGTAAAAGGAAGACCAAGTAAAATCGCATTAATTTTAAATATTTCTTTAAAAGAACTTGAACAAATTGTTTATTTCAACTCTTATGTAATAATCAATCCGGGGAAAAGTAATGAACTTTCTTATAAACAACTTCTTGTTGAAACCGACTGGCAAGTTTTTGATGCAACGAAAACAGATATTAGCGATGTTGAAATTTCAATTGGTGCGGAAGCGATTAAAACTCTTTTAACGCAGTTAGATCTAGAAAACGAATCGAAAGAATTACGATTACTTATACCATGGGCTAAAGATCCTGATCGTGAAAAATTAATTAAGCGTTTACGCGTAATAGATCAGTTTATGGCGTCGGGGTCCGAACCATCTTGGATGGTGTTAGATATAATCCCGGTATTACCACCAGATCTAAGGCCAATGGTTCAACTTGATGGTGGTAGATTCGCAACTTCTGACCTTAATGATCTTTACAGGCGTGTAATAAATCGAAATAACCGTTTAGCCCGTTTGCAAGAAATCATAGCGCCAGAATTAATTATTAGGAACGAAAAGCGAATGTTACAAGAAGCTGTCGATGCTTTAATAGATAATGGAAAGCGCGGCAGAGCAGTCTTTGGTTTAAATAATCGCCCCTTAAAATCTTTATCTGATATTATTGAAGGTAAACAGGGTCGTTTTAGACAAAATTTATTAGGAAAGCGTGTAGATTATTCAGGTCGTTCTGTAATTATTGTTGGGCCCGAATTAAAGCTTAACCAATGTGGCCTGCCACGTGAAATGGCTATTGAGCTTTTCCAACCTTTTGTTATCCATCGATTAATTTACGAAGGGTTAGTAAATAACATTAAAGCCGCAAAAAATATTATCCAAAACAACGAAACATTGGCCTGGGAAATTTTGGAACAAGTCATGGCAGGCCACCCTATTTTATTAAACCGAGCACCTACTCTTCACCGTCTAGGTATCCAATCTTTCGAACCAACACTCGTAGAAGGCAGAGCAATAAAACTCCATCCTTTAGTTTGTCCAGCTTTTAATGCCGATTTTGATGGTGATCAAATGGCTGTGCATATCCCACTATGCTTAGAAGCACAAACAGAAGCACGTATGTTAATGCTTGCACCAAATAATTTTTTATCTCCTGCAACAGGTGAACCTATATTGACTCCGAGTCAAGATATGGTACTCGGTTGTTATTATTTAACAGCAAATAACCCGACTGAACAAACTTTAGATGACCAATATTTCTATGATTTTGACGATGTCATTCGCGCATATAAACAATCTGCATTAAATCTTCATACATTTGTTTGGGTTCGCTTTAAAGGCCTTGAAACTGAACAATTGGCTTTAATTGAAAATTCAAAATTTGTCGAACGACAAGTTAATGACCGTATTTTATGTTTGTCACCTGAAGTACAAATTAAAAAAACTTTAGAAGGCGAGATCTTACAAACTTATATAAAAACTACACCGGGACGTATTCTTTTAAATCAATCCTTTGAGTAAAAATAATAAATTAGCAGAACAACCGTTTTGAATAATACTTAAAAAACCATGGTTAATAATTTAGAAAAAGGAATTGCCTTTAATAACGAAGTCATAAACAAAAAAAAGTTGCAAAAGTTAATGTATCTTACCTTTCATAACTATGGGGTTATAAGATCGTCGTTAATAGCTGATAAGGTTAAAAATTTAACTTTCCACTATGCAACAATGTCGGGAATTTCATTAAGTGTTGAAGACCTCCGTGTTCCGTTTCGAAAACGAAGCCTAATTGGTTTAACAACAAATGAAGTTGATATTACCGAACAAAATTACAATAGTGGAAATATTACAGCAGTTGAACGTTTTCAAAAAATCATTGATATATGGAACAATGCAAATAATACTTTAAAAGACGAGGTCCTTACGTATTTTAGAGAAAGTGACCCATTAAACCCTCTTTATATAATGGCCTTTTCTGGTGCCCGTGGAAACATTTCGCAAGTAAGGCAAGTTGTTGGTATGCGAGGTTTGATGGCTGACCCTCAAGGACAAATTATCGATTTACCGATTAAAAGTAATTTTCGTGAGGGGTTAAAAGTTACTGAATACATTATCTCTTCTTATGGAGCACGAAAGGGGCTTGTAGACACAGCTTTAAGAACAGCAGATTCCGGGTACCTAACACGACGTTTAGTTGATGTTGCCCAAGACATTATTGTCCGCGAAGAAGATTGTTTAACTTCTGAAGGTTTATCATTAGACGACCTTTTTAAAAAATATAAAACTGATTTAACAATTGAAGATCGTTTAATTGGAAGACTTTTAGCGAAACCATTAGCTATTAAAGATGAAAATTTAATTATTCCAGCAAATACAGAAATAGATAAGGAATTAATACAAAAAATTACGACATATAAATTAAATGAGGTGGTCGTACGGTCACCATTAACGTGTGAAGCATTAAGGTCTGTTTGCCGAAACTGTTATGGTTGGCATTTATCTTATTCGAAGATAATTGATTTAGGTGAAGCTGTTGGGATATTAGCGGCGCAATCCATAGGGGAACCCGGCACCCAATTAACTATGCGTACCTTCCATACAGGTGGGGTATTTTCGGGCGATTTAACAAAGCAAATTCGTTCACCTTTTACAGGAACATTAAAATATGAGTTAAAGTCAAATACGTCTATTGTACGAACAATACACGGCGAAAAAGGATTTAACTTAATGGAAGATGTAAAATTATACATTGAAAATGAGGCTAATACTATTTGTTCACTTGATATACCACGTGGTGCAATGTTATTAGCAAACAACTCTCAAAAAATTTACTACAATCAAGTTGTTGCTGAAATAAAAAAAGATGCGAACCTTATTTTAGAAGAGGACCGTCGAGACATTTATACAGAGGTTTCAGGAGAAGTTTTCTTACAAAATGTTCAGGTTGAGGATAGTATTGATAACCAGGGTGCAACAAAAAAAGTTAGCAAGACCGCAGGTTTAGTTTGGGTTCTTTATGGTGATCGTTATGTATTGCAAAACTCGTCTAAATTAGATGTTAAAATTGGTCAGAAATTTGTTCCAAACGATACTATTGCAACTCAAAAAATCATTAATACTTATCCAGGAATTGTTAATTTTGATGACTTGGTAAATAACCAAGAAATCAATATTATTAATTCATCGATGATTGTTGAAAATGGTTTTATTAGGAAAACTGAGGATAATTTTGATAGCTTTGAATTAACAACGTCAAAAAATAAAAAATTATTTCAGCTAAATGTAAAACAAAATGAACTTCTTAAACATGGACAGACAATTGCATGTTTAAAGGAGGATATTTATAAAACAGAAACTGGCGGCATTATTTATTATTCGACAAATTACCCTTTGCCAGGTAACCAAAAAAAGAGAAGTACAAAGAAAATTTTTACAGGGTTTTTGTATTGGGTACCCGAGGAAACCCACCAACTCGGTTCTCTAGATGCTGAACAAATTAATTTTAAGGATGGTCATTTTGTTACAAAAGGAACATCTCTTTTACCGAATGTGTTTTCAAAAATCGATGGGTTTGTACAAATTTCTGACCAAAACTCTGAATTAATTGTTAAACCTGGAGAATTGTATCAAATAACTAAAAACCAAAAGGCGTCAATTGATACTTGCAATCGATTTGTACAACCAGGAGAGGTCCTTTTTTCGAACATATTTGTACAAAAACTTTCTTATTTAGAATTCCTAAATTTTCAAGGTTTAGAATACGTCCTTTTACGTCCCGTAATAACATACAAAGTTCCCCAAGAAAAAGGGTTTTTTCTAAAATATCGCTTTTTTCCAAATATAAACAACAGAAGCGTTGCCTTCAGAACTGTAAAAAGAGTTTTCTATAAAGATGGTGAAAGAGTTAAATCTTCAGATGGTGTAGATTTATTACAAACGTTTCTTGTCTTAGATATTAGAAACAAATATGCAGGTTTAAACTCGAAAATTGAATACCTACCTCTAAAAGCTGATAGTGCTGGTGAGCCGCATTACAAATTAAAGTTAACTTTGTACGAAAAAATAAAAGTTAACAATTCGAACTTAAAGGATAAAAATTTACGTGAAAAGCTGCTTCTAAAAAAGTTAACACAACATAATCAATACGTAGAAGCAAACAGTACAATAGTAGAAACTAAAATCTTAACAAAAGCTGGTGGTGTATTAGCCGCAGTTAATTACACAAACAATATTGAAATGCTGGTTTTAAAAGAACTTTTTATAAAAAAATGTTTATTTAATCCAACTAAAGAAAAGCTTTATGTAAAAAAAGGTGATCTTGTTCGTGTAGGCACTTATTTAAGTTCTGACAATCGTTCGAAATACGCAGGGCAAATTTATAAAATAGAAAAAAACACAATATTTATAAGACTTGGTCGCCCATATTTAATTTCCAGCGGAACGATTTTACAAGCAGATAATAATTCCCTTGTAGAAAAATCAGATATGTTGGCAACTTTAGTATATGACAAATTAAAAACTGTTGATATTGTTCAAGGCCTTCCGAAAGTCGAAGAAATTTTAGAAGCTCGAAAAATAAAAAACGGTTGTTTACTTGCACCTAGCCAGGGGCAAGCTTACTTAAAAAATAAACAAATTGCGATTCTAAAATCACCAAATAATAAGTTAGTGATTGATGTAGAGCCACAAATAAAAGTTAATTTCAGTAATGGAAAGTACGTTAACTTTTTAGAGCAACTAACGGACGGGCCGATTAGTCCCCACGATAAATTAGAAACGCTTTTTAATTACTACCAATCTGAATACCCAACTCATCTGGCATGTAAAAAAAGTTTTAAGCACCTCCAACTTTTTTTAGTGAATGAAGTTCAACGTACATATTTATCTCAAGGTGTGCAAATTGCAGATAAGCACATTGAAGTTATTGTTAAACAAATGACATCGAAAGTTCGAGTTTCGAGTGGTGGAGATACAACGTTACTTCCAGGCGAAATACTTGAAATTAATCAAGCAGAATTAATAACAAAAGCAGCTATATCTGCTGGTGAAGAAGCACCAGTTTATAAACCAATGCTTTTAGGGTTAACTAAAGCCTCGTTGAACAGTGATAGCTTTATTTCTGCGGCAAGTTTCCAAGAAACAACAAGAGTTTTAACTGAAGCAGCTATTGAAGGTAAAAAGGATTGGTTAAATGGGTTAAAAGAAAATGTTATTATTGGACGACTAATACCCGCAGGTACAGGTTTTAATAGCTTTGAAAATTTAAAAAAAGTTGGTAACGAAAAAATGATGAATTTATTGATCCAACCTTCACCAAACAAAAAATTAAAGACTTATTTATTAAAATCCCGAACAAATTAAATTCTATAAATTTTTGAATTTTGGGTTAAATTATAGTATTTTAGATACTAAGAAATCTAATTAAATATAAACCTTATATAAAAAAGAAGATTTTATGGCTCGATACACAGGAGCAAAATTAAGAATTACTCGAAGATTAGGAGATTTGCCCGGATTAACGAGCAAAAAAGCTAAAACAACTCAGCGACCTGGTCAACACGGTGCTACTCAAAAAAAATTAAGTCAATATGCAATTCGTTTAGAAGAAAAACAAAAACTGCGTTTTAACTACGGTTTAAGCGAAAAGCAGTTAATAAACTATACAAAACAGGCTAAAAAAATTAAAGGCGCAACTGGAAATGTGCTTTTACAATTGTTAGAAATGCGCTTAGATAACGTAATTTTTCGTCTAGGAATGGCACCAACAATTGCGGCCGCAAGACAAATCGTCGGTCATAAACATATTACGATTAACAACTCTTGCGTATCTATACCAAGTTATCAATGTCAACCTGGCGATATTATATCAGTTAAAGATTCTACAGTTTCAAAACAATTAGTTACGAAAAACTTAGAAATACCAGCGCTATCAAATGTTCCGCAAAATCTAGATTTTGATAAAAAATCTTTAACAGCTAAAGTTCTTGGAATTATTGACCGCGAATGGATTGCATTAAAGTTAAACGAACTTTTCGTTGTTGAGTATTACTCACGTAAAATTTAATTTATTGAACATTTTATATGTTTAATTGTTAAACAAATAAGTTATTTAGTCCATTAAAGAAGAAAAAAGTTATGACATTAGTTACACTAGGAGAACTTTTGGATGCGGGAGTACATTTTGGGCACCAGTCAAGCCGATGGAACCCAAAGATGTTCCCATATATCTATACCGAACAAAATGGCATCCATGTAATCGATCTGGTACAAACAGCAAGATTATTAAAACATGCTTCCAACTACCTGCAAAAAGCAGCAAAAGAAGGGAAACAGTTTCTTTTTATCGGTACAAAAAGGCAGGCCGCAGGTATTATTGCGGAAGAAGCTAAAAAATGTGGCGGTCATTATATTAACCATAGATGGCTTGGCGGTACTTTAACAAACTGGTCAACCCTTCAAGGTCGAGTAGCTTATCTTCGAGATTTAAATCAAAAAGAAGAAAGCGGAGAATTAGGTTTATTGCCAAAGAAAGAAGCGGCATTATTACGCCGTGAACGTGATAAACTTCAACAAAATTTAGGTGGTTTAACCGAAATGTCCCAAGTACCTGATATTGCTATTGTTGTTGACCCGAAAAGAGAAGCTACCGCTATTGCGGAGTGTAAAAAACTGGGAATTACAATTATATCTATTTTAGATACAAATTGTGATCCGAACGTAGTTGATATACCGATTCCAGCAAATGATGACGCTGTGCGTTCTATAAAACTTATAATCTCTGCATTATCTGATGCAATTATTACAGGTAAACAATCTTATTAATTAGAAATTTTTAAAATAAAAATTCTGGTATTTAATTCCAGAATTTTTATTTTAAAGTGTACCGAAACTTTCTAAATAGGTATAAGTATTAAATAGGGAACAAAAAATTTGCACTATTCACGTCGAGTTATAATCTGTTTATGTTTTTTTCGTTAGCTGCTGTTGAAGTAGGAGAACATTTTTATTGGAACATTGCCGGGTTTACTGTACATGGACAGGTGCTATTAGTTACATGGCTTGTAATAGCTATTATTCTGACAGTAGCTGTTCTTGGTACATCAAACCTAGAACAAGTTCCTAAAGGGCTGCAGAATTTCGTAGAATCAGTCTACGAATATACTGCGGATATTGCCAAAGATCAAATTGGTGAATATGAATACCGCCCTTGGGTTCCTCTTGTAGGAACTCTATTTCTATTTGTCTTTGTTGCAAACTGGTTAGGTGCTCTTGTACCATGGAAGCTTATTACACTTCCTGAAGGAGAACTAGCCGCTCCAACAAACGATATTAATACCACTGTAGCTTTAGCGTTAATAGTTTCAATAAGTTATTTTTACGCTGGTTTTAAAGCTAAAGGATTAGGATTCTTTGCGCGTTATATTTCACCAACGCCAATTTTCCTACCTCTTAACATTCTAGAAGACTTCACAAAGCCTCTTTCACTAAGTTTCCGTTTATTTGGTAACGTGTTAGCGGATGAAATTGTTGTTGCAGTTTTATGTTTTCTAGTACCGGTATTTGTACCATTACCTGTAATGGTATTAGGTATTTTCGCAAGTTCGGTTCAAGCTCTAGTGTTTTCAACACTAACAGCTGCCTATATTTGTGAATCTATCGAATAAATTTTAGATAGTTGCTTAAATTTTAAATTCGATTTAATCAACTAAGAAATTTGTTAATTTCATAAACGTCTTAATTAAATAAATTTACATAAAATCTCCTATGAATCCTATTATCGCTTCGGCTTCTGTTGTTGGTGCTGGTCTAGCTGTTGGTCTTGCGGCTATTGGTCCTGGTGTTGGTCAAGGTAGTGCAGCTGCACAAGCTGTTGAAGGTATTGCTCGTCAACCAGAAGCAGAGGGTAAAATCCGTAGTACTCTTCTTCTAGCGTTCGCTTTCATGGAGTCACTAACGATTTACGGTCTTGTAATTTCACTTCTTCTACTGTTTGCTAACCCATTCACTAGTTAATTAAATTTGTTTGAAGCGCTTAGCTTTTCGCTAAGCGCTATTTTCAAACATTTTTTATTAGCACTCTTAGCGTTGCCTAAGTCAAAAACATTATTCTATATCAAATATAAATGAATATTTTATTTACGCCTACTATACAAATGTTGGCTATGACTGAAGGGGCTGGTGGGCTTTTCGATTTTAATGCAACATTACCTTTGATGGCTCTTCAGATCCTCTTGCTAACTGTTGTGTTAACTTTTGTATTCTTTAAGCCCGTGTCAAAGGTTATCGATGAGCGTGAAAGTTACATCAATGGTAACCTAACTGCAGCTTCTGAAAAGTTAATTGCAGCTGATGACCTGTATAATCAATACAATGAACAGCTAAAAACAGCTCGAGTTGACGCACAAGCAGTTATTGCTAAGTCAGAAAAGGAAGCGAAAGATGTTGTTGCTAGTGAAATTAATGAAGCTCGCACAGATGCTGCGAACTTAATTGAAAGAACTAACAAAGAGCTAGAGGCGCAAAAATCTCTTGCTTTACAGCAACTAGAGACGCAAGTAGACGAACTAAGCCAGCTGATTAAAGAAAAGCTACTAGGTAAAGGAGTAGCAATTTAATTGGCGTTTTAATTATTCTTAAAAAAAATGGATTTATTAAATCAGACTTTAAATAGTTTTTCTACTCTAATTTCTGAAGAAGGCGGATCACTTCTTGATACTATTTTCGAAGCCAACATAATCAACCTTACGATTCTAGTTGGTGGTCTATTTTATCTACTAAGTGGTGTTTTATCTGAAAGTCTTTCAGAACGTCAACAGAAAATTCTAGGAGCAATCCAAGAATCTGAAGAAAAACTACAAGAAGCGACAACTAGGTTAACTGAAGGTGAAAGTAAGTTAGCTCAAGCTCAAATCGTAATTGATTCAATCAAAACAGATGCAGAAAAAACGGCAGCTAGTGTAAAAAGTTCAATCCTAACTGATGGTAAAGCAGAAATTGGACGCTTAACTGCTAATGCAAAAGCACAGATTGGTACAATCGAAAATAGAGTACGTAAACAGATTTCAGACTATGTAGCAACTCTAGCACTAGAACGCATTACAATGCAGCTAGAGGGCAAAATTACTTCTAGTCTACAAAAGCAAATCATTGATAGAAATATTTCTAAATTAGCCGAGTAAATTATGTCAATTGTTTTAAGTAAAGTTGCGGGGCCATATGCTGAGGCACTTCTCGATTTAGCTAAATCAAATGACTCTTTAAAAGAAACAACAAACGATATGAATATCGTTTCACAATTTCTTTTAAACTCGTCTGATTTAAAAAAATTCTTAGGTAACCCTTTAGTTACAAGAGAAGCTAAAAAGAATGTTGTTAAGGATATTCTTGGTGAGCAGATTAGTAGTAATACTTTAAAGTTTTTATTACTGCTTGTTGAGCGTAACCGTATTCAAGTCCTTGAAAGCATCGCTCAAAAGTTCCTAGAACTATCATATAAGCAAGATTCTATTGAAATAGCGAAAATCACTTCGTCTATTCAATTATCTGCAGATCAGCAAAAAGAAATTGCAGAAAAACTGAAAAAAATCACTGGTGCTAAGCAAATTAAACTTGCACTTAAAGTGGATCCACAATTAATTGGTGGTTTCACGATTGAAATCGGTTCGAAAATGATCGACACAAGTATCCGTGGTCAGTTAAAGAAAATTAGTGCTCTTTTAGGGGCTTAAATTTATCTGACTATAAACTAACAAGACTCTTTAAATAAAAGTAATCTATACGTAAGTATGATCAATATTAGACCAGACGAGATCAGTAACATTATTCGTCAACAAATTGAAAGTTACGACCAAGAAGTTCAAGTCGATAACGTAGGTACAGTTCTTCAAATTGGAGATGGTATCGCTCGTGTTTACGGCCTTGAGCAGGTTATGGCTGGAGAGCTTCTAGAATTCGAAGATAGAACTATTGGAATTGCACTTAACCTAGAAAACGATAACGTTGGTGCGGTACTAATGGGTACTGGACTTGAAATTCTAGAAGGTAGTTCTGTACGTTCGACTGGTAAAATTGCTCAGGTACCTGTTGGTGATGCGTTCCTAGGACGTGTTGTTGACGCTCTAGCTCGTCCACTTGATGGTAAAGGAGATATTGCATCTACTGAATCAAGACTTGTAGAGGCTGTTGCACCTGGAATCATTACACGTAAATCTGTTTGTGAGCCTGTACAAACTGGTATCACAGCGATTGACGCAATGATCCCAATTGGACGTGGTCAACGTGAGCTAATTATTGGAGACCGTCAAACAGGTAAGACATCAGTTGCAATTGATACTATTCTAAACCAAAAAGGTGAAGATGTAATTTGTGTTTATGTTGCTGTTGGACAAAAAGCATCATCTGTAGCTGCTGTTTGTACTTCTATTGAAGAAAGAGGTGCTAGTGCATACACAATTGTTGTAGCTGCAAACGCAGATGACCCTGCAACACTTCAGTACATCGCTCCATATACTGGTGCTGCTTTAGCTGAGTACTTCATGTACAACGGAAAAGCAACTCTTGCTATTTACGATGACCTAAGTAAGCAAGCTTCTGCATACCGTCAGATGTCACTACTTCTTCGTCGTCCACCAGGACGTGAGGCTTACCCAGGTGATGTATTCTACCTTCACTCACGTTTATTAGAGCGTGCAGCTAAACTAAGTGATGCTCTTGGTGGTGGTAGTATGACTGCTCTTCCAATTATTGAAACACAAGCGGGAGACGTTTCAGCGTACATCCCAACAAACGTTATTAGTATTACAGACGGTCAGATCTTCCTATCAGGTGATCTATTTAACTCAGGTATCCGTCCTGCAATTAACGTAGGTATTTCAGTATCACGTGTAGGTTCTGCGGCACAAATTAAGGCAATGAAGCAAGTAGCTGGTAAGTTAAAGCTGGAACTTGCTCAATTCGCAGAATTAGAAGCATTCTCACAATTCGCTTCTGACCTAGACCAAGCAACTCAAAACGAACTTGCTCGTGGTAAGCGTCTACGTGAAATGTTAAAGCAAGCACAAAACGCTCCAATCCCTGTAGAAGAGCAAGTATGTATTATTTACGCCGGTATTAACGGATATCTTGATGATATTGAAGTAGATGATGTTAAGACTTTCCTTGGTTCGCTAAGAAGTTACCTGAAGAGTTCTGCTCCTCAGCTACTATCTACGATTGCTTCTGAAAAGAAACTTTCTGATTCAAGTGAAGAACAGTTAAAAACTGCAATTGGTTCTGCAAAATCAATGTAATTTTTAGTTCTTAAAAAATCTCTTTTCCTTAATTAATTTAGATTGGTTGTTAAGGAAAAGAGATTTTTTAAAATTTAGTTTGAATTAAAACGGAAAATTTGGAAAGTAATATTTAAAAATGGAAAGGTTTTTTGAAAAAAACCGCTAAAGTTAGTTTTTTATAAAGTATAATTAATATCTAGAAAGGTTTATATTCGTTTGAAGTCTAGTTTTAAAGTTTGTTTTTGAGTAATTAATTTAGACGTATTCATATTATTAAAAGCGTTTTAAATATTTCGTATTTGTAAGTCTCAAAAAAGGAGAGTAAAAATGAAAGTTAGCTCGAAAGAATTAGAGGCAAAAAAAGTTAAAGTTGTAGTAGATAAGAACCCTGTTGCAACCTCATTTGAAAAATGGGCACAACCAGGGCACTTTTCTCGAACATTAGCTAAAGGACCAAAGACAACTACTTGGATTTGGAACCTACACGCTGATGCTCACGATTTTGATAGCCAAACTAATTCGTTAGAAGATATTTCAAGAAAAATTTTTAGTGCCCACTTTGGTCAACTATCACTAATTTTCTTATGGATAAGTGGAATGTGGTTCCACGGTGCACGTTTTTCAAACTATTCAGCATGGTTAACTAGTCCAACAACTATTAAGCCTAGTTCACAAGTAGTTTGGCCTATCGTAGGGCAAGAGATCCTAAACGGTGACGTTGGAGGAGGATTCTCAGGTGTTCAGGTTACTTCAGGTTGGTTCCAAATGTGGCGTGCATGTGGAATTACTAATGAAACTGAACTCTATTGGACAGCAATTGGTGGTCTACTTATGTCAGCGGCAATGATTTTTGCCGGTTGGTTCCACTACCACAAAGCAGCCCCTAAACTAGAATGGTTCCAGAATGTTGAATCAATGATGAACCACCACTTAGCCGGCCTACTTGGTCTAGGTTGTCTATCTTGGTCTGGTCACCAGATTCACATTAGTTTACCAGTAAACAAACTTCTTGATGCTGGTGTAGCACCTCAGGAAATTCCTTTACCGCATGAGCTTCTTTTCAACCAAGAACTTATGGGGCAACTTTACCCTAGTTTCAAAAAAGGTCTATTACCGTTCTTTACACTTAATTGGAGCGAGTATTCTGACTTTTTAACATTTAAAGGTGGTTTAAACCCTATTACTGGAAGTCTTTGGTTAAGTGACACAGCTCACCACCACTTAGCACTAGCAGTATTATTTATTTTTGCTGGTCACATGTACCGCACAAACTGGGGTATTGGTCACAGCATGAAAGAGATTTTAGAAGCTCACAAGGGTCCTCTAACAGGTGAAGGTCACAAAGGTCTTTACGAAATTTTAACGACATCTTGGCACGCACAGCTAGCTATTAACTTAGCTATGATGGGTTCTCTAAGTATCATTGTTGCGCACCACATGTATGCAATGCCACCGTACCCGTACATTGGTATTGATTATCCTACACAGCTTTCGCTGTTTACACACCACATGTGGATCGGTGGTTTCTGTGTAGTTGGTGCTGGAGCACACGCATCAATTTTCATGGTTCGTGATTATAGTCCAGTACAATCATACAACAACCTTTTAGATCGTGTACTAAGACACCGTGATGCAATCATTTCACACTTAAACTGGGTTTGTATTTTCTTAGGAACTCACAGTTTTGGTCTGTATATTCACAACGATACAATGCGTGCGTTAGGTCGTCCGCAAGATACGTTCTCAGATCAAGCTATTCAGTTACAGCCGATTTTCGCTAAGTGGGTACAATCGTTACACACGTTAGCACCAGGTAGCACTGCTCCGAACGCTTTAGCGACATCAAGTTATGCTTTTGGTGGTGATATTGTTGCCGTGAACGGTAAAATTGCGATGATGCCTATTTCTTTAGGTACTGCTGACTTTATGGTTCACCATATTCACGCATTTACAATTCACGTAACTGTACTGATTCTACTTAAAGGTACACTATTTGCACGTAGCTCACGTCTAATCCCTGATAAAGCGAACTTAGGTTTCCGTTTCCCTTGTGATGGACCTGGTCGTGGTGGTACTTGTCAAGTATCTGCATGGGACCACGTTTTCCTTGGTTTATTCTGGATGTATAACTGTATTTCAGTTGTAATCTTCCACTTTAGCTGGAAAATGCAATCTGATGTATGGGGTACAATTTCCTCTGCCGGTAAGATTTCACACATTACTGGTGGAAACTTCGGCAAGAGTGCTCTTTCAATTAATGGTTGGCTACGTGATTTCTTATGGTCACAAGCTTCTCAAGTTATCCAATCATATGGTTCTGCTGTTTCAGCTTATGGATTAATTTTCTTAGGTGCACACTTTATTTGGGCATTCAGTTTAATGTTCCTATTCAGTGGACGTGGATACTGGCAAGAGCTTATCGAATCAATTGTTTGGGCTCACAACAAGCTTAAGTTAGCCCCTGCTATTCAGCCTCGAGCTTTAAGTATTACTCAAGGTCGTGCAGCAGGTTTAGCTCACTACCTTTTAGGAGGTATCGGTACAACATGGTCATTCTTCTTAGCAAGAATTATCTCCGTAGGTTAATTATAAAAAAAGGAGAATAAATTTTTATGGCTACTAAATTTCCTAAATTTAGTCAAGCACTTGCTCAAGATCCCGCTACTAGAAGAATCTGGTACGGTGTAGCAACTGCTCACGATCTGGAAAGCCATGACGGAATGACAGAAGAGAGTCTTTACCAAAAGATTTTCGCTTCGCATTTTGGTCATCTGGCTATCATCTTTTTATGGACATCTGGAAACTTATTCCACGTAGCGTGGCAGGGTAACTTCCAACAATGGGTTTTAAACCCGTTAAAGGTTAAACCTATTGCTCACGCGATTTGGGATCCACACTTCGGTCAATCAGCTATTAAGGCATTTACTCGAGGTGGAGTTTCATATCCAGTAAATATTGCGACTTCTGGTGTTTACCACTGGTGGTACACAATTGGTATGAGATCAAATACTGATCTTTATTTTGGTGCGCTAGGTCTACTGGTACTATCTTGTACACTTTTATTTGCAGGATGGCTACATTTACAACCTAAGTTCCGACCAGGTTTAGCTTGGTTTAAAAACAACGAATCTCGACTTAACCACCACTTATCAGGTTTATTTGGAGTAAGTTCATTAGCTTGGTCTGGTCACTTAATTCACGTAGCAATCCCTGAATCTCGTGGTCAACACATTCGTTGGGATAATTTAACAACAAATGTTCCTCACCCAGAGGGTTTAACACCATTCTTCTCAGGAAACTGGGGGGTTTATGCTGAAAACCCGGATACAGCAAGCCATATCTTTGGTACAAATGAAGGTGCAGGTACTGCAATCTTAACTTTCCTGGGTGGTTTCCACCCACAAACACAATCTATGTGGCTGACAGATATTGCTCACCACCATTTAGCGATTGCGATTGTATTTATTTTTGCTGGTCACATGTACCGCACAAACTGGGGTATTGGCCACAGTATGAAAGAAATTCTTGATGCACACGTACCACCTAAAGGTCGTCTAGGTGCAGGACACAGAGGTCTGTTCGAAACTATTACTAATAGTTTACACATGCAACTAGGTCTGGCTCTAGCTTCTATCGGTGTTGCAACATCATTAGTTGCACAGCACATGTACGCTCTTCCTTCATATGCATTTATGGCGAAAGATTACGTAACGCAAGCAGCTCTTTATACACACCACCAATACATTGCAGGTTTCTTAATGGTTGGTGCATTCGCACACGGTGCTATTTTCTTCGTAAGAGATTATGATCCGGAAGTTAATAAAGATAACGTATTAGCTAGAATGCTTCAACACAAAGAGGCTATTATTTCACACCTAAGTTGGGTATCTTTATTCCTAGGTTTCCATACTCTAGGTCTTTACATTCACAACGATACGGTTGTAGCTTTCGGTACACCTGAAAAGCAAATTTTATTCGAGCCTGTTTTTGCTCAATTTATTCAAGCAGCTTCAGGTAAAGCCGTTTACGGTTTCGATGTTTTATTATCATCATCAACTAGTGCAGCTAGTGTAGCAAGTAGTAAAATTTGGTTACCAGGATGGATCGAAGCAATCAATAGTGGGAAAAACTCTCTTTTCTTAACTATTGGACCTGGTGATTTCTTAGTTCACCACGCAATTGCATTAGGACTTCACACAACAACACTAATTCTTGTTAAGGGTGCGTTAGATGCACGTGGATCTAAGTTAATGCCTGATAAGAAAGATTTCGGTTACAGTTTCCCTTGTGACGGACCAGGTCGTGGTGGTACTTGTGATATTTCAGCATGGGATGCCTTCTATCTAGCAATGTTCTGGATGCTTAATACAATTGGATGGGTAACATTCTATTGGCACTGGAAACACATGACTATTTGGGGTGGTAATGCTGCAGCATTCAATGAATCTTCAACATACATCATGGGATGGTTACGTGATTACCTATGGTTAAATTCATCACCGTTAATTAACGGTTATAATGCGTTTGGTATGAACGCACAAGCGGTTTGGGCATGGATGTTCCTATTTGGCCACCTAATTTGGGCAACAGGTTTCATGTTCCTAATCTCTTGGCGTGGTTACTGGCAAGAGCTTATCGAAACTTTAGTATGGGCTCACGAACGTACTCCTATTGCGAACTTAGTTCGTTGGAAGGATAAGCCAATTGCTTTATCAATTGTTCAAGCTCGACTTGTAGGTTTAGCTCACTTTGCTGTGGGTTACATCTTTACGTATGCACCATTCGTAATTGCATCTACAACAGGTAAGTTTGGTTAAAAATAATTTAATTTCAGATTTCTGAGGTTAATTATTTTCATCAAAACTGGTTGTTCGATTAATTTTTTAATCGAGCAACCAGTTTTTATTATTTAATTGTCCTTTCTAGCTTTAAAAAATTCCAAAACAAGTCAGTTTAAACTGAAATATTAAAAATAAGCATTGAATAATTTTTCCCCATACATTACTATAATAAGCAACGGGATGTAGCGCAGCTTGGTAGCGCATCTGCCTTGGGAGCAGGGTGTCGCAGGTTCAAATCCTGTCATCCCGATTTGAATAATGAACATACAATTGGATATGGTCTATTTTCGAAAATAAAAATCCGAAAAATACTGTAATAAAAAGAAATAAAACGTGCAAATAAAGTGTATGATAAAAAAAATTGAAGACTATAATTAAAATCAATGCAATATAAATTTTTACAAGAAATTTAAGACATGAGCGAATTTATTAAGCCGTATAATAACGATCCTTTTGTAGGAAACTTATCTACGCCCGTAACAACATCGACAGCAACGAAATTGTATCTTGGAAATTTACCGATTTACCGAAAAGGTCTATCGCCACTTTTAAGAGGTCTGGAAATTGGAATGGCACACGGATATTTCCTTATCGGTCCTTTTTACATTTTAGGTCCACTACGTAATTCTGAAAATGCTTTACTAGTTGGTTTCCTTTCCGCTTTAGGTCTAATTTTAGTCCTGACGCTTGGTTTAACTATATATGGTCTAGCTCAGTTCCAAGATGATGGTAAGCTAGAAGGCTTAGAATCTTCAAAGGGCTGGCGCCAGTTTACAAGTGGTTTCACCGTTGGTGCTTTTGGGGGTGACGTAGTAGCATATGTACTATTAGCTAACATTGCGTTTTTTGCTTAGATAAAAACTAGACGAGAAGATAATATCGATTCTCGTCTAGTTTTCTTCTAGTACCCTAAACTTAAAACAGTAGTTAAAATAAAAAAAATTAATATAAGTACTGCACTAAATTTATAAATAAACTGCTGACCTGAACTGGGACTAGAAAATAATCCGAGAACAGCGTTTGACGATGATCCTGCTAGTGAACTTTTAGGATCTACTAACAAAACAATCACGATAATCAGCGATGATATTAGAAACCAACTACTTTCAAGTAAACTCATTTTTTTGAAATTAGATCACTGCGTAGAGCTAACTACTCTCCTTGAATTTTAAGAAGTCCAAAACCAACACTTAAACCTGTTAAAGTTAAAGCCCACATAACACCCGCTGTAGTAAAAATTTCTTTTGCTAGCATAATTACTTAATTAATTTTATCTATAAAAGTCTTTTAATATTGTTTTTAGAATCCGTTTCTACCCCAAACTACTAGCGCAAGAGAGAAACTAAACATAACCATTAAAGAAGACCAGCCTAAGCTTAAAATATCCATTGTTGTTAAATGAAACGTTTTTTTAATAACTGATACAATTATAACATTTCTTTGAATAGTTTAGGCTGTTATTATTGATTTAAATAAACAATAAAAAAAGGAGAGGATGGGATTCGAACCCACGGTACATTAAAAACGTACATCAGATTAGCAATCTGAAGCTTTCAACCACTCAGCCACCTCTCCTGAATATCTATAACCTAAATATATCACTAGAAAGTAAAAGAATAAAGAAGTGATTAAATCACGCCCTGTAGGACTTGAACCCACGACATCAGGTTTTGGAAACCTACGTTCTACCAACTGAACTAAGAGCGCGTTAATATTAATATAACCTAAATTATAAGTTAATATTATTTAGTAAGTCAAACAATTCCAATTAAACATGTTCTTATAAGAAGGAAGAATCTGGTATAATTATTTGTATCAAAGATAATGATAATTTCGTCATACGTGTGAAAAATGTTTGAACGTTTTACGGAAAAAGCCATTAAGGTTATCATGCTGGCGCAAGAAGAAGCGCGACGCCTAGGTCACAACTTTGTTGGTACAGAGCAGATTCTTTTAGGATTAATTGGTGAGGGTACAGGTATCGGACCAAAAGTTTTAAAGTCTATGGGCGTTAATTTAAAAGACGCTCGTGTAGAAGTTGAAAAAATTATTGGTCGTGGTTCTGGTTTTGTTGCGGTTGAAATACCGTTCACACCAAGAGCAAAAAGAGTTCTTGAGCTTTCACTCGAAGAAGCACGTCAACTAGGCCATAACTATATTGGTACAGAACATTTACTGTTAGGGTTAATTCGTGAGGGAGAAGGTGTTGCAGCCCGTGTCCTGGAAAATTTAAGTGTTGACCTTTCGAAAGTTCGAAGCCAAATTATTCGTTCTCTCGGTGAGAATACTGAAGTTGCTAGTGGTGCAACTACAACTCGTAGTAAAACGCCAACGTTAGCTGAATTTGGTACAAATTTAACTCAAAAAGCTACTGAAGGTCGTCTCGATCCTGTTGTGGGAAGAGCAAAAGAAATTGAGCGAGTTATTCAAATCCTTGGACGAAGAACAAAAAACAACCCGGTTTTAATTGGGGAACCTGGAGTTGGTAAAACTGCGATTGCGGAAGGATTAGCACAACGAATTGCTAATAAAGATATCCCAGATACTCTTGATGATAAAATGGTTGTTGCTTTAGATATTGGACTTCTAATTGCTGGAACAAAATATCGAGGCGAGTTCGAAGAACGCTTAAAGAAGATTATGGATGAAGTTAGAACAGCAAATAACATAATCCTCGTTATCGATGAAGTTCATACATTAATTGGAGCTGGGGCTGCAGAAGGAGCGATTGACGCAGCGAACATTTTAAAGCCAGCACTTTCAAGAGGAGAACTTCAGTGTATTGGAGCAACAACTCTAGAAGAATATCGAAAGCACATTGAAAAAGATGCCGCTTTAGAAAGACGTTTCCAACCCGTAATGGTAGGTGAGCCATCTGTGGAAGAAACAATCGAAATCCTTTACGGATTACGTGAACGTTATGAAAAACACCACAAACTGGTTATTTCAGACGAGGCCTTAGCCGCAGCTGCTAAATTTGCTGATCAATATATTGCTGACCGTTTCCTTCCAGATAAGGCAATTGACCTTATTGATGAAGCGGGTTCAAGAGTTCGTTTAATGAATTCGCAATTACCTGTAGCTGCAAAAGAATTAGATCAGGAATTACGAGAGCTCTTAAAAACAAAGGATGAAGCGGTACGTGGCCAAGATTTCGAAAAGGCTGGTCAATTAAGAGAGCGCGAAATAGAAATCAAAGCTCAAATTAATGCAATCGCCCTTAGTAAGAAAGGAGCTAATGAAAATGTAAACACAACGCCTACAGTTACAGAAGAAGATATAGCTCAGATTGTAGCTGCTTGGACAAGCATTCCTGTTAATAAGTTAACAAAGAGTGAATCAGAAAAACTCCTTCAAATGGAAGAAACTCTTCACGGCCGCATTATTGGGCAGGATGAAGCTGTTGTTGCTGTTTCTCGTGCGATCAGACGAGCTCGTGTGGGCTTAAAGAGTCCAAACCGACCTATCGCAAGTTTTATATTCTCTGGGCCTACTGGTGTTGGTAAGACTGAGCTTACAAAAGCTTTAGCTACTTATTTCTTTGGTTCTGAAGAAGCGATGGTAAGACTGGATATGTCAGAGTACATGGAGAGACATACCGTTTCTAAACTTATTGGATCGCCACCAGGTTATGTTGGGTATAATGAAGGTGGACAACTTACAGAAGCAGTTCGTCGAAGACCGTACACTGTTGTCTTATTCGATGAAATTGAAAAAGCACACCCGGATGTTTTCAATTTAATGCTTCAGATTTTTGAAGATGGTCGACTGACTGATTCAAAAGGACGTACAATTGATTTTAAAAACACGCTTTTAATTTTAACTTCAAACGTTGGTTCGAAAGTAATTGAAAAAGGTGGTGGAGGCCTTGGCTTTGAGTTATCTGAAGATCAATCTAGCTCACACTACAACCGTATTAAATCTCTTGTTAATGAAGAATTAAAGCAATATTTCCGTCCAGAATTCTTAAACCGTCTGGATGAAATTATTGTTTTTAGACAGTTAACAAAAGATGAAGTAGGGCAGATTGCTGAAATCATGTTAAAAGAAGTTTTTGAAAGAATTTCGATGAAAGGGATTCAGTTAGAAGTAACTGATCGTTTTAAAACTCGATTAATTGATGAAGGTTACAATCCAACTTATGGGGCAAGACCATTACGTCGAGCCGTTATGAGATTGCTTGAAGATAGTTTAGCAGAAGAAGTACTTTCTGAAAAAATTAAGGCAGGTGATACTGCTGTTGTTGATGTAGGAGAAGATGGTCAAGTTAAGGTACTTCTTGGAGAAACTTTCGAAGTTCTTCAAGAATCATAACATTATCCTCAATACTCATTAAGAAAAAAAATCACCAGGAAAATAATTTCCTGGTGATTTTTTTATTTAAGCTACCGCTTGTAAACGAGCTTTAGCTTTACGTAATTCGATTGTAGCTTCAATCTTCTCTTTTTTAGTTGTTGCTTCGTCAACTAATAAAGTAACTTTTTCAAGTTCTTCTTGAGCAGTTTGTAACACAATTGAACTTCCTTCTTCAGCACCATTACAAAGAATTGTAACCTTGTTATCTTCTACTTCAGCGAATCCTTCCATTAGAACGATTGATGTCCAACCTGCGTCAGACTTTAATCGCATTACTCCAATGTCTACTGCTGTTAGAAGAGGAGCGTGGTCTTTTAGAATACCAACCTGTCCAGTACTACTTGGAAGGATTAGTTCATCAGCCATTGCATCCCAAACAACTTTATCTGGTGTGATTACACGAACATTTAAACTCATAGTTTTATTAGTTTAGCTTTCCAGCTTTTTCAATAGCCTCATTAATATCACCTACTAGGTAGAACGATTGCTCTGGTAAATCATCGTAAGTACCAGCTAAAATATCGTTAAATCCAGTAATTGCATCTGCTAGAGATACATACTTACCTGGTGAACCTGTGAAAATCTCAGCAACGAAGAATGGCTGTGATAAGAAACGCTCAACTTTACGAGCACGTGCAACTGTTGCACGATCTTCCTCAGAAAGCTCATCTAGACCTAAGATCGCGATGATATCTTGAAGTTCCTTGTAACGTTGTAGTGTACTCTTAATCAGCTGTGCAGTATCGTAGTGTAGGTCTCCAACAATCTCACTTTGAAGCATTGTTGAAGTAGAATCTAGTGGATCTACAGCAGGGTAAATACCTTTAGAAGCTAAACCACGAGAAAGTACTGTTGTTGCATCTAAGTGAGCAAATGTTGTAGCTGGAGCTGGATCAGTTAAATCATCAGCTGGTACATATACAGCCTGAATAGATGTAATTGAACCTTCCTTAGTTGATGTAATACGCTCTTGTAGAACACCCATCTCTGTAGCTAGTGTTGGTTGGTATCCTACAGCAGAAGGCATACGACCAAGAAGTGCTGATACCTCAGAACCTGCTTGTACAAAACGGAAAATGTTATCAATAAACAGAAGTACGTCTTGCTTGTTTACGTCACGGAAGTACTCAGCCATTGTTAAAGCTGTTAAACCTACACGCATTCTTGCACCTGGAGGCTCGTTCATTTGACCGTAAACTAAAGCTACCTTAGAATCATCAAGGTTCTTTTCGTTAATAACGCCAGATTCTTTCATCTCTGCGTATAAATCGTTACCTTCTCTAGTACGCTCACCTACACCACCGAATACAGACACACCACCGTGTGCTTTAGCAATGTTGTTGATAAGTTCCATGATAAGTACTGTTTTACCTACACCAGCACCACCAAATAGACCAATTTTACCACCACGTCTGTAAGGCGCTAGAAGATCTACAACTTTAATACCTGTTTCAAAAATAGCTGGCTTAGTGTCTAGATCTGCGAATGCAGGAGAAGCTCTGTGAATAGGTAATGTTGATGGAGCATCACAAGTACCCATTTCATCTACAGGCTCACCAAGAACGTTAAAGATTCGACCTAGTGTCTTTGGACCTACTGGAACTGAAATTGGAGCACCAGTATCAACAACACTAGCGCCTCTTTTCAGACCATCTGTAGAAGTCATAGAAACCGCACGAACTTTGTTGTTACCAAGAAGTTGTTGTACCTCACAAGTAACGCTTTCCTCATCTCCAGAGATAATTAACGCGTTGTATACTTTAGGAAGTTCTCCGTTTGGAAACTCGATATCTAGTACAGGTCCAATAATTTGTGAGATGAAACCTGTTTTTGAAGCAGTATCTACCATGATAAAAAAATTTAAGGCTAATTCAAGTTAGTTAATAGACAAAATTTCAAAAAACCGAAAGATCTTTTCGGTTTTTTGTAAAACTAGTACTTATAAAAACAAGTATTCCAGTCTTTATTCACATTTAAATTATCTGAAACCTACAGAAGCTTGCCAAACAAAAGCTAGTAATAAGAACATTACTGGAATTGCTGGCATAACATCTACGATCGGACGAAAAGCTGTGTAGGGCTCAGGTAAAGCTGATAGTAAAAAGCTCATATCCATGGGTAATTTAACCTCTCTAGTATAAAAAAAAACTCTAAGTAAATTATATAACAATTTACTTTAAAGAACGTGTTAAAATTTTTGCAAAAAGTGTTATAAAATAATCATAAGGGAATTCTTATTACAAATTTATTATTTGTAACACGTATTTTTAATATTTAGTAATTAAGCTATTAAAAGCTTCGCATGGTTGGAATCGTACAAGTATTTGTTCTTCTTCTTATAGTGGTATCTTTCGCAATGGTAGTAGGAGTACCTGTTATCCTAGCTACACCGGGTGAATGGGAAAAATCACAAAGTATCGTTTGGAGTGGGGCTGGCCTGTGGTCAGCTTTAGTTATCCTTACAGGTATTTTTAACACAGTACCGGCATAGTTTTTATTAGTTAATAAAAATTACAGGAAAAAAAGAAAGATCAGACTTAGTTAAGTATTAAGTTGATCTTTCTTTTTTATTCATCGTTTAATTTCAGTTTTTTCAAAGCCTCTATGATAACAAAAAAACTTATTCAGCTAGATAGATAACACATTTAGCTGAATAAAATTAGGATTATATCTCCCCAGGTAGGATTTGAACCTACGACAAACCGGTTAACAGCCGAACGCTCTACCCCTGAGCTACTGAGGATTCTTTTTCCGTCTCTTTTTATGATAACTACAAATACTAACTTTTGTCTAGAACAAATTTCAAAAGCGGGTGACGCGATTCGAACGCGCGACATCAACCTTGGCAAGGTTGCGCTCTACCCCTGAGCTACACCCGCTAAACATACAAATATATAATAACAAAATAACTGCTGGTTGGCTACAAACTTTTTTAAAACCATATATATATATATATTTAACTGTATCATCTTCTTTCATTGAAATTTTAGAATTAAATGAACAGAATATTAACTTTTTGTTTATTTTTATTAAAGGTATAAATATTAAATATTATTCGAGTTCTTTTAATCATAACGATAAAAAAATCCATCAACTCGGAACTTAATCTTTTTTAACTTAAGGAATTTTAAAAAAATTTACCTTATAATTTATATTAAGGATTTGTAATAATGGTTTTTTTATAGATTATTTTTACAATTTAAATACAAAAGTAAGAAAGTAAAAAATTTTTCTACAGGAGGAAAGATTAGATGGCACTACCATGGTATCGTGTACATATCGTAGTTCTAAATGATCCAGGTCGTTTAATTGCTGTTCACCTAATGCACACATCATTAGTTGCAGGTTGGGCAGGTTCAATGGCTCTTTATGAGCTAGCTGTTTTTGATCCATCAGATCCAGTTTTAAACCCAATGTGGCGTCAAGGTATGTTTGTAATGCCGTTCATGGCTCGCCTTGGAGTAACAGACTCATGGGGTGGTTGGAGTATTACAGGAGAAAGTGTTTCAAACCCAGGTATTTGGAGTTTTGAAGGTGTTGCACTAACACACATCGTACTTTCGGGTATGTGTTTCTTAGCTGCAATTTGGCACTGGGTTTATTGGGATCTAGAACTTTTTAGAGATCCACGTACAGGTGAGCCTGCACTAGATCTTCCAAAGATTTTTGGTATTCACTTATTCTTATCAGCTCTACTTTGTTTTGGGTTTGGTGCTTTCCACGTAACAGGTACATTTGGTCCTGGTATTTGGGTTTCAGATGCTTATGGAATTACAGGTCGTGTACAAGGTGTAGCTCCTGCTTGGGGTGCTGAAGGGTTTAACCCATTCAACCCAGGCGGTATTGCTTCTCACCATATTGCGGCAGGTATCCTTGGTATCTTAGCTGGTACTTTCCACTTAACAATCCGTCCACCACAAAGACTTTACCGTGCACTTCGTATGGGTAACATCGAAACTGTACTATCAAGTAGTATCGCTGCAGTATTCTTTGCTGCATTTGTAACTTCTGGTACTATGTGGTATGGTGCGGCAGCTACGCCGATTGAACTATTTGGACCAACTCGCTACCAGTGGGATAGTGGTTACTTCCAACAAGAAATTGAGCGACGAGTAGAGACTTCATTAAACGAAGGTCTATCTTTAAGTCAAGCTTGGTCAAGAATTCCAGATAAGCTAGCATTCTACGATTACATTGGTAATAACCCAGCTAAAGGTGGTCTATTCCGTGCAGGTCCTATGAACAAAGGTGATGGTATTGCTGAAGCTTGGCTGGGTCACCCAGTTTTCCAGGATAAGGAAGGTCGTGAGCTAACAGTAAGAAGAATGCCTGCATTCTTCGAGACATTCCCAGTAATTCTAGTAGATAAGGATGGTATTGTTCGTGCTGATATCCCATTCAGACGTGCAGAATCTAAGTACAGTATTGAGCAAGTTGGTGTAAGTTGTAACTTCTACGGTGGTAAGCTGAATGGTCAAGTATTTACTGATGCTCCGACTGTTAAAAAGTACGCTAGAAAAGCACAACTAGGGGAAGTTTTTGAATTTGATAGAACAACTCTAGAATCAGATGGTGTATTCAGAAGTAGTCCACGTGGTTGGTATACTTTCGGACACGCAAACTTCGCTCTACTATTCTTCCTTGGTCACCTTTGGCATGGTGGACGTACTCTATTCAGAGACGTTTTCGCTGGTATTGGTACAGAGGTTATTGAGCAAGTAGAATTCGGTGCTTTCCAGAAACTTGGAGATAAGAGTACTAAAAAGCAAGGTATTGTTTAATAAAAACTCTCACATTATTTTTTATTAGTTTAGTTAAGTTAAAAAATGGAAGCATTAGTATACGCATTTCTACTAATTGGAACTCTAGTTGTTATTTTCTTCGCAATTTTCTTTAGGGATCCTCCTAGAATTGTTAAGAAGTAATTTCATACAATTAAAAAAATCATTCGCTATTTAATTAGCGAATGATTTTTTATAATAGATTTTTTTATTTTAATCTTCATGCTCTTCAAAAGGATCTCTAAGTTCTTTTGATACTGGACCAAAAGAAGTGTATACAGAGTAACCAGTAATGCCAAGAAGAAGGCCAGAAATAAAAATACTTAAGATAGTTGCGGTTTCCATATAAAAATAGTTATTTAACAAGTTGTAAAAAAAAACAAAAACTTGCTTATAATATATATTATGAGTCGGATTATATATTTGTACTATTAAATTCTCTTTTAACTTAAAATTATGGCATTAAGAACAAGATTAGGGGAAATTCTAAGACCCCTTAACTCAGAGTACGGTAAAGTAGCACCGGGATGGGGGACTACACCAGTAATGGGCGTTTTTATGGGCTTATTCTTAGTATTTCTAGTGATCATTCTACAAATATACAACTCTTCAATTATTCTTGAGAATGTTGATGTTGATTGGGTGACTACGTAAACTAAGTTTCTTCTAGGGTAGGTTGTAAAATTTTTACAGCCTATTCTATATTTTTTTATAAATTGTTTTGTAATTTAGAAGGTTTTTTAGTATCATATAAACATAACAGAGCGGACGTGGCGAAATTGGTAGACGCACTAGATTTAGGTTCTAGCGAGCAACCCTCATGAGAGTTCGAGTCTCTCCGTCCGCATTTTTTTTTTAATTGTTTAATTAGGCTGAATGGGGCAAAAGATAATCTAAAACTAAATATGGTTATTCTGGTTTCATGAAAAACAAAAAGGACTGATAAGAGTTTTCTTCACGGGTAATAATCTATGTAAAAACACAATCCAATAGTCTCTTACTATTGGATTGAGTTTTTAGTTACGTAATCACTTAAAGGTTTCCACGCTTAAAGTAAAGTAAGAAAATAATTGCAGGACCTGAAAGCAGAACTAATGCCAGTGACGTTAATTGAGCAATAATATTCCAGTTAATCATAGTTTGAATGTTAATTTGAAAATTTTAATTTAGTAAGTTAAACCTAAACTGCGGGTCGTTTCACTTCCTAAGTATACGCGTACACTTAAGAAATCTGTTGGACAAGCTGTTTCACAGCGCTTACAACCAATACAATCTTCTGCACGTGGTGCAGAGGCAATTTGGCCTGCCTTACAACCATCCCAAGGCACCATTTCTAAAACGTCACAAGGACAAGCACGAACACATTGAGTACATCCGATACAAGTATCATAAACTCTTACACTGTGTGACATAATCTATTTATTAAAAAAGAATTTTTGTTTTCAATTTATACTCTTGTATAAAATTATAACTAGAATTAGACAATATAATATTTTATTTTAAAAATTATTTACAACGGTTTTTTTTATTAAACCTACAAAAAAAACGCAAGGAAACTAATAGATCTCTACTTTCTTAAGTCGCGTAAATGGAAGTTATCGTAAAATAAGAAAGGATCGGGAATTCATTTTAAAAATAGAAAAAACTATTGGGGGTAGAGGGACTTGAACCCTCACGACCGTTTAAGTCAACAGATTTTAAGTCTGTTGTGTCTACCATTCCACCATACCCCCTGTTAGGCGACACCCAGATTCGAACTGGGGATAGAGGATTTGCAATCCACTGCCTTACCACTTGGCCATATCGCCTTAAAATTACACAATTCTAAAAATATACGTACAAGTAAGATTGTAATATTTAAAACCCGTTTTGCAAAGGGGTAATATGTTTACTTTTTTAATTTAAGTCAACTGTAAGTAGGTCAGACTCTAGTAAATTTATTTTATAATGTACAAACTAGAGACAGTTCCAGTATAATTTACAATGTAATCAAAGCGGGTATAGTTTAGTGGTAGAACCTTAGCCTTCCAAGCTAATGATGAGAGTTCGATTCTCTCTACCCGCTTTATGGAGTTTTTTAAACCAGGCCTGGAATTACGTAATGAGCAACTAAGTAATTAACTTTTTAAAAACTTAAGGTCTTGTTTATTTATAGTTGTGCAAAATCTTTAAACACGTTATATAATTTATTCAAGTAGCTTTTAAAAAGTATTAGATATAAATATCTATTTTAGTTTTGAAATTAAAGTGGGTATACGATATCTTGAAAACATTTTTTGTTCTTAGAAACAAAGGATAAAACCGATTAATTTAAAATTATTTAATAGGAGAAAGAGTTGTGTCAGGTGGTTCAACAGGAGAAAGACCATTCACGGATATTTTAACAAGTGTTCGTTACTGGATTATTCACAGCATTACTATCCCAGCACTTTTCGTTGCAGGTTTTCTTTTCGTTAGTACTGGACTAGCATATGATGCTTTTGGTACACCAAGACCTAACGAGTACTTTACTCAAGATCGTCAACAGATTCCTCTAGTTAACGATAGATTTAGTGCTAAGCAGGAACTTGAAGATTTAACTAAGGGATTATAAAATACAAAAACGTTTTTTTAATATCAATGATTAATACAAATCAGCCAGTAGCATATCCTATTTTCACTTTTAGATGGCTAACGATCCATGCTTTAGCGGTTCCAACGGTATTCTTCCTTGGCGCTATTACATCAATGCAATTTATTCAGCGATAGGAGATTTTAAATGAGTTCACCAAACCCTAATAAACAGCCAGTAGAATTAAACCGTACATCACTGTACTGGGGTCTACTTCTAATCTTTGTTCTAGCCGTTCTTTTCTCAAGCTATTTCTTTAATTAGAGTATTTCTGTAAACAGTTTGTTTTACTTACAAACCTTATTTTTTAATAACAATAATCAATATGAGTGATATCGGAAGAGTACCTCTTTGGATGGTGGCTACAGTTGGCGGACTTGCCGCTCTAGGTTTATTAACACTATTCTTCTTCGGCGCATACTCTGGTCTTGGTTCATCTTTATAAGAATTGTTAAGCCAGTTTGAAAAAGTTAATTCCAGAATTTTTATTTATTTTAAACTAATAGATTCTGGAATTAACTTTTTAAGTTTTTTACTACAGTCAACTGAATAAAATTTAGCGTAATTTTGTAGCTCAGTTAAAGTTTTCGTTAATAGAAATATATTGCGGACTTTTTATAAAAAATAATTGGTAACCTCAAATAACTCTTTTGGGTTTAATGTTTGTCTAAAAAAGAAAAAATATAACATATAATGACAAGCCTCAACCAGCATGCTGAATGATTGTCATTATATGTTACATTTTTACATTAATATTACCCCCAGGGGAATTCGAATCCCCGTTACTTCCGTGAAAGGGAAATGTCCTAGGCCTCTAGACGATGGGGGCTACTTGTGTATAATAATATGTTAAATCAAGTCTGGTTTTATGTCAATACCATTTAATAGAATGGATAATTTTTTTTAAAAAAATTTAATTTTTATTTGATGACGAAGATGTAACTAACATACCCAATATTTCTTCTTTAAATATTTGAGCCGCACTTGAATAATATCTCTTAGGATTTAATAAAACCGATAATGTTCTTTTTATTGTTATCCCTTCAATTTTGGCCCAATGAAACATACCAAGCTCTAATTCCTTTGTTATAGCTGATACGGAAACAAAAGAGGCTCCTAAGCCCGAATTTACAGCATTTTTAATAGCTTCGATGGAATTAAGTTCCATTTCGATTTTAAAATAACTGCTATCTATACCATGTTGCATTAATGTATTTTCAATAACATTACGAATCGTCGATTGAGTATTTAAAGCAATAAAACTTAACCTATACAAATCCTCTTTTTGAATATACTCCTTAGATGAAAAATGATGAGATAAAGGTAATATAAGTGCTAACTCATCTTCAGCATATGAAATTATCTCTAAACTATTTTGAAGTTCTTGTGGAACTTCGCCGCCAACCAAAGCTAAATCAATACTTCCATTTGCAACACCCCATGAAATTTTTCGTGTCGAATGTACTTGCAATTCGATAGAAATTTGTGGGTATTTGCGCATAAAAATGCCTATCAAACGGGGCATTAGATAAGTCCCTGTTGTTTGGCTAGCGCCAATCGTTAACCCACCAGATTGCAAAGTATTTAATTCGTCTAAAGCGCGACACGTTTCTTCGCATAAACTTAATATTCTTTCGCAATATTTTATTAATAATTTACCAGTCTCTGTCAAACGAGCCTTTCGTTTATCTCGATAAAATAACGGAGTATTTAATTGTCTTTCAAGATTTTGAACCTGAAGGCTTACTGCTGGTTGAGAAATATATAATTTTTCGGCAGCTTTTTTAAAACTTCCTTCATTTGAAATTGCATGTAAAATTCTTAACTGGTCGAGTGTAAAAGGAAGATCGGACATAATAAAAGCAGAAAAAATGTTTCACTAAAATAAATTCGGCCTAAAGTCTTTAAAATTAATAAAATGGGATGGGTCGAAAAGAATAATCTTTTGGAAAAATAAGTGGATACAAAAAATTCTCTTAGACTTTTAAGGACTAACTTTATAAAAGATGTATAATAGTATTCAAATAAAAAATATTTAATATATTGTAAACACAAATTTACTTTTATGGCAGATACTAGACTTCTAGTTGTTTTATTTCCACTATTAGCAGCTGCTTCTTGGGCTTTATTTAATATCGGTCGAGTTGCATTACAGCAATTAAAGCGAATGTCGTAACTTGTTAATAAAGTTCAATGCAAACTGGTTTGGTTATTCTTGTACTCAACCGCATAAAACAGAACCACAATATTTTTTTAAAAATGATTGTGGTTCTGTTTCTATCATTATCAGAAATAAGGTTTAAAAAATTGATATTCGGTATAAGTTGAATTGGCCTTTTATAATATTAGGATTAATTAATAACACAAATTGGATGAGAGATAAATCAACTAGTTTAATATTCTCTGCCCCAAGGTTATGAACCTGAACGGTTTATAAATTTTCCAAGGATTCTTTTAACAGGGTTTTTGCCATTAAGATTGTCTAAATCTAAAAAGCTTACTTTTTCCCCAGTTAATCGCCTTGCTGTACTATCGAAGGCAATAGCAGGCAAACAATTTTTATCCTCTAAAACAATTGGTTCACCACGGTTCGAAGCAATAATAATTTTTTCACTGTCTGGAATCACACCTGCCAACGTGATACCTAAAATATTTGTAACGTCTTCAATGGACATCATATCATCCGTCCGAACCATATTGGGTCGAATTCGGTTAATAATAAGGTTAATTTTTTCTATCCCTTTGGACATGAGTATTCCAATAACGCGATCAGCATCTCTGATAGAGGGTACTTCCGGTGTTACTACCACAATAGCTTCATTAGCACATTCAATAGCAACCTGAAAACCATTATCAATACCGGCAGGACTATCAATCAATATATATTCATAATCTTTTTTAATAAGATTAACAAGTTCATTAATTTGTCCTGAACTAATAGGTACATCTGAACGATTAGACGCTAAAGGGAAAAACGCTAAATTTGATTGTCGTTTGTCTGGAATTACTGCTTGTTCAAGCCGACAATTTTTTTTTAAAACATCCAAACCTGTATAAATAATACGGTTTTCAAGTCCTAATAAAAGATCAAGATTACGTAGGCCGACATCAGCATCCATTAATAAAGTCGAATGCCCTAGACGAGCAAGTGACATTCCGATATTAGAAGTTGTTGTAGTCTTACCTACTCCACCTTTACCGGAAGTTATAACTATAACACGAGCCATATTTTTTTCGGCTTTAATTATCTAATATTTACTTTAATTGTATAATATTTAAATTATTATAATTTAGCTCTTTTAAGCGCCCAGGTTTATGGATAAAAGATTCTATTTTATCAATAAGTCGTGAACATTCCATAAGCTGAGGCATAGGGTTTGATTTGAATCCTTATAGGTGGTAAATCTAATACCTTTCCGCTCATTAACGGAGGCTTTTTTACCTCATGGTATGATAAAAAAACTTCTTTTCCACTTAGATGTTGCAAAAATTTTATAGATATCGACTATAAATGTAAGAGTAAAAGTCAGCTTAGAGTTTAATTTAAATAAAGTAGATTATTATATCAATTAATTATAATGTAATAAAAGATTGATACAGCCAGATTCTATTGCCTTAATCCATTTCTCCTTAAACTAACAAATGATAGAGCTTAAAAAAATATTAATCAAGGTTTTAAAGGGCTTAAAGGTAACTAACAGACAAATGATTTTCGCCAAGGTTAAAAGCTAATGGTTATTAAGTCTTTAAACCCTTTTTTCAAATCATAAAAAATCTCTGTTTGCGGGTATTTTTTTTAAATACGTGTTATATTATAATTTATTAAGGTAGATTTTTATAAACGTCTGTTTTACAAACCCGTTTAGCAAAAATATTGCTCTAAATATTTTAAAAATTAATATTTTTATTCTCGAATAAACAAACATGGTTGCAGTTGCAAAAAAGAACGTAGAAAATGAAAGACCTGTTTTTCCTTTCACAGCTATTATTGGGCAAGAAGAAATGAAACTTGCATTAATTCTAAATGTAATTGATCCAAGAATTGGTGGTGTAATGATCATGGGAGACCGTGGAACTGGAAAATCAACAACTATTCGTGCTGTTGCAGATCTTTTACCAGCTATCAAAGTAGCTGCCGATGACCCGTTTAACTCTTCTCTTACAGATTTTGAGCTAATGAGTGAAGCTGTAAAAACTGCAGTAGAGAACAATGAAGAGCTAGATTATGAGCTTAAAAAGGTACCTATGGTTGATTTACCATTAGGGGCAACAGAAGATCGTGTTTGTGGTACTATTGACATTGAAAAGGCATTAACAGAAGGTGTTAAAGCATTTGAACCTGGGCTATTAGCAAAGGCAAATCGTGGCATTTTATACGTTGATGAGGTTAACTTATTAGATGATCACTTAGTAGATATCTTATTAGATTCAGCTGCTTCAGGGTGGAACACAGTTGAGCGAGAAGGTATTTCAATTAAGCACCCGGCTCGATTCGTTCTTGTAGGATCGGGTAACCCGGAGGAAGGCGAATTAAGACCACAATTATTAGACCGTTTTGGGATGCATGCTGAAATTAGAACCGTGCGTGATCCAGAAACACGTGTTCGTGTTGTAGAAGAACGTAGTAATTTTGATAGAAATCCAGACGAATGTTTACAAGCTAATGCAGAGCAGTTAGATATTCTAAAAAAACAAATAACAGATGCACAGGAGCTTCTTGGAAGTGTAGAGTTAGATTACGAATTACGAGTTAAAATTTCACAAGTTTGTGGTAGTTTAGATGTAGATGGTCTAAGAGGTGATATTGTAACGAACCGTGCAGCAAAAGCATTTGCAGCGTATAACCAACGTTCAAAAGTAACTGTAGATGACATCGAAAAAGTTATTACACTATGTCTAAGACACCGTCTTAGAAAAGATCCACTAGAATCAATTGATTCAGGTGATAAAGTAAGTTCAGTTTTTGAAGAAGTTTTCAAGTAAATTGGAATAATTAATAGGCCCAGTAGGATTCGAACCTACATTAGAGACTTAGAAGGTCTCTGTCCTAATCCCTTAGACGATGAGCCCAATTTTAAAAGTGGTTAGAAGGTTGATTATACCTTCTAACCTACTTGAAATCCTGAAAAAATAATAATTTCTGAATTAAAGACGTGGGCGGTATAGGATTTGAACCTATGACCACCTGCTTGTAAGGCAGGCGCTCTACCACTGAGCTAACCGCCCTTATATGATTATAATAAACTAGGTCTTGAAATTTTGCAAACAATATTAGAAATTTGTTAAAGGTAAATTTATAATCCACAATTTTATGACAATAATAAAAGAGTGTAATATTACTTCTTATTTAAATCAGACAGAGTCTCAAATTCAAACCAACGGCACTATTCAACAAGAATTTAACAAAAATTCAAAAATAACGGATTATTTTGACTATTTATATAGCTACCCTCCAAAAATCCAAATAAAATGGGATAGTATTGATGAACTAAAAGAAGATCTTTTTATTAGTTCTAATTATGGTGTATTAGAACATAGTGTTCCGTTTCTTGATTTTATTGACGATTTATTTTTTACTGAAACATCAACGGGAGAAGCCGTACCAGAAAATTATCCAAAAGCCCAATATGTTGATGGGTTTGTAGATAAAATAAATTCGTCGAATTTTTTTCTTAAAAAGACTAAAAAAATCCAAAACGCATTATCAAACATACCAATTTTTGTTATTTTAAATGGACAAGGTGAAATCGTATTAAGTAAACCATCAAATGTTTTAGGATCGAAGAGTTTAAATAACTACGTTAATGAAAAACTTTATGATTCATGTGGTGCATTTGATCCTTTAGTCGAAAAAAAATCAAATTTAGGTCTGTTTTTTATGGATCAAACTGATGCAGATCAATACTTTAGAGAAGTTGCACGATCTGATTTTGAAGGTACACAAACCGTAGGTTTATCGATTCATTGCATTAGTTTAGATTCTGCGTACAAAATAACAAGGGAACACCACCCAGGTATTGATTTTCGTATTGTTCCTAGGTTTAAGGAAGTAAAGGACTTACTAGTGGATAATATTGGGAAATCTGACATGATTGTTGAGGACGGACAGCAACAACTTCGTTTTCGTCCCAGAAACCTTAACTTATTCCCATATCTGAATAAATTAGGGGCATACTTGTCACCCAGTTCATCATTTTTACAACGTAATGAATATTTTAAAGGGGTTCCAATCTATATAGTACAATTATCAGATAGTCCTAGAAGTTTCTGGAAGGAACAATATTTTAATACTATTGGAACAGTAGATACAATTTATAGTCAATGTATCCAATACTTAGACTCTGCTATTGGTTTTGGGCATAATTGGATCATGCAAGGTTCACTTCAGGATGCAGGAAATTCAGATCGCTTCGAGAATTATATATTTTTTGAAAAAGACCAAGCCATCCAGTTTAGTAAAGAAAATGGGCGAAAAGTTGCTCGTTACCGCGGTGGTAGAACTTCGAATCTAGAATCGATTATTCGAAAACCAAAAATTTTTGTATATAATCTAGAGGATTTTATCGAAGATTGGGAAGATCAGTTAGTTGGTGAAGTTTTTCAAAATAAAGAGATTAGCGAAACAGTTCTAAATTGTAAGGCTACCCATTTTATTCCTCCAACAATTAGTTCAAGTGACGTTAATAATTTTTCTAAAGAAGATTTACAAAGTCCATTAAAAGGCGTAAGTCAGTCACTCAACGTCAAATTTCGAGTATTAAAACGTGCAATAGGTGTATTTTTTAGTATGAGTTAAAACCCTTTTCTCAATAAGTGTCGACTTATATTCGCGTTTGACAAAATTTGTTCATTTTTTATATTCTTAAACAATAGGGGCTGCTTCGGATTCGACACTTAACCTTTTCACTTTTCTATTTAAGGCTTTTAAAGCCTATTTAAAAATTAAGTGCAAACAACATTTTATCTTTTATTTCAAAAGCTTTAGTACAAAAGCCAGCAATGGCTTTTGCATAGGGTTTTATTGAATTGTCAGTAAGGAATCCTTTATTTACTTGCTGAACTTAAATTTTTTTAAAGAGTCACATACTGTCGTGGGACTGTCTGTAAAGTAATCCTTAACTTTAAATCAACTAGTTATTTTGTTTTTCGATTAGAAAAAGAATAGTATTAAAAGTTTAGGTGGACGTGGGTTCAAGTCCCACCAGCTCCAAAAGCATCTGTAGCCAAGTGGCCGAAGGCATCGGACTCATAATCCGCTTCTCACCGAGACGTCGCTGGTTCGAATCCAGCCAGATGCATTACTTTTTCAATAAAGACCCTATTTTCAGAAGGCTAAGAGGGATTCGAACCCTCGACACCCAGAATCGGAATCTGGTGCTCTGTCCACTGAGCTATAAGCCTAGTATTTTATAGTAACTACTTCAATGTCGGGAAAATCTTCTTGGAGATTTTCACATGTTTTGGTATCTCTATAAGAAAGCCAATATTCCATTACGTCACCTGTAGTTTTTAATATTCTGAATTTTTCTTCTTGAGTTAACCAGATTTTAGAGTTCAAGTCTAATCTTAATAATTCCCAAGCCTCTGTCTTTGGCCAAAAATAATAAGGGGTTAACGGATATTGTTGGGTTGAATTTACCTGATCAATAGATAACCCCAAAAAGTTTTTAAACCAAGCAATTTTTAGTTTTAATTGGATATTTTTACTATACATAGCAAGGATTAAAATACTAAATTTTTACTGAAAAATTTTAGCTTTTACCAGAATATTATAAACAGTTTCGGTTGGTTTAGCCCCTTGCTCTAATCTTGTCTTAATTCGCTGAAATTTTAAATGTGTTTCATCAGTCATTGGATTATAAAATCCTAGTTCTTCGATTGATGCCCCATCACGTTTAGTACGGCTATCCATTGCTACGATTCTATAACAAGGTTGTCCTTTACGGCCATATTTTTTAAGTCTAAGTTTGATCATTTTAAATGAAAATTAAACTGTTAATTTATTTCTACCTTTCTTACGTCTAGCATTAATAACTCGACGCCCTGTTTTCGAGGCCATTCGGCTACGAAAACCAGATGTTCTAACTTTTTTTAAATTTGTACCTCTAAGTGTTCTTTTTGTCATAAATAATTACCAACTTGATTTTTTTAAACCAGGAATTAAACCATCATTACCCATTTCACGTAGAACATGTCTCGATAATCCAAAATCTCTATAAAAGCCTCTACTACGACCAGTAACCCAGCAACGGTTGCGGTGTCGCGATGGCGATGAATTTCTTGGTATTCTTTCAAATTTTTTATAAAGATCTAATCTATCTTGAAAAGAACTAACATTTGCTAATTGTTCTTTAATAGATTCCCGTTTAGTTAGATGTTTAGCAATCAGACGTTCGCGTTTTTTTTCGCGTTGTATCATACTTTGCTTAGCCATTTATTACTACTAAATGTTAAATTAAATAAATACGTTTTTTTGGATAAAAAAAATCCATTTAATCTATATTTTAAAAGGTTTGTTTATTAGTGTCAATTAAATAAAGTTAATTTAATATGTAATAATTTTTGAATAGTCATTTTTTTTATTAAAATAAAATAAAATCTAAATAGAATATAGAATTTAGCTTCTATAAACTTTTTATTAGCAAAATATTAATCAACTTAAACAAAAGTCATTTACTAGTATACTCCTTAAATTTGACTGTCTTTTTATTTGCTATCTACAAAACACTGAAATCTTGTTAGCAAGGTTTAAGCTTAATATTTCTAATAACGTACTAAAAAAAGGTTACCTAAAAAACATTAATGAACCAAAAAAACGATAATTTTATTGATAAAACCTTTACCGTTTTAGCTGACATTTTATTAAAAGTACTTCCTGCGACTAAAGATGAAAAACAAGCATTTTCCTATTATCGTTATGGTATGTCAGCACAATCAAGCGGTGATTATGCTGAAGCTTTAGAAAATTATTATGAAGCTTTAAAACTCGAAGAAGACCCGTATGATAGAAGTTACATCTTATACAATATTGGTCTTATTTATAGTAATAACGGTGATTATTCTAAAGCGTTAGAATATTATCATCAAGCACTTGAACTTAATTCACGACTGCCTCAGGCACTGAATAATATAGCAGTGATTTATCATTATCAAGGAACTAAAGCATCGGAAAAAAAAGAATTTGAATTAGCTCAGAATAGTTTTGAAAAAGCTAGCAATTACTGGAAAAAAGCGATACGATTGGCACCGAACAACTATATTGAAGCACAAAACTGGCTGAAAATAACGGGGAAATTAAATGATAATGAAAATTTTTAATGACGAATCCTATTCGCAAGGTGTAAGTGTATTAATCCTAAGAAAAAGTTTCTTTTTTTAGGATTAATTTTAAACTAAAAAGTATTGTGGAAGACCCGTAATATTGACCTTTGCAGGTCATTTACCAGGCAAAAACAAACTATCCTTTTTTTAATATCAACTTAATTTTTTCAATAACGTAAGATCTGCATCAAATTGCCAACCTTAAGTTAAATCCATTCGAACTTCGACAATAACCTAATAAAAATTAGTCGGCAACTTCATCGAATACTTAGGACAGTTAGAGAGTTTTTCTCTCTTTTCCTATATTTGATACTATAATATTTACATAGACTGATAAGACAAGTTCTATTTTAATCTATTTTTATAGTATTAACTTATTATGTTAATTCGTTCACAAGATAGAGAGAAATTTACTTTTTAATAAAAAAAAACAATAGTTAATATGACTATCGCAATCGGACAAAACCAAGATCGTAGTCCTTTCGATCTTGCTGATGACTGGCTAAAGCGTGATCGTTTCGTTTTCGTTGGTTGGTCTGGACTTCTACTATTCCCTTGTGCTTTCTTAGCAGTAGGTGGATGGTTAACAGGTATCACATTCGTAACGTCTTGGTACACTCACGGTCTAGCAAGCTCTTTCCTAGAAGGTTGTAACTTCCTTACTGCAGCGGTTTCTACTCCAGCAAACAGTATGGGTCACTCTCTACTTCTTATCTGGGGACCAGAAGCACAAGGTGATATCGTTCGTTGGTTCCAAATTGGTGGCCTATGGTGTTTCATCGCTTTACACGGTTCATTCGGTGTAATTGGTTTCTGTTTAAGACAGTTTGAAATCGCTCGTCTAGTAGGTATCCGTCCTTATAACGCTATCGCGTTCTCAGGTCCTATCGCTGTATTCGTTACAGTTTTCCTAGTATACCCTCTAGGTCAAGCAAGTTGGTTCTTCGCACCAAGTTTTGGTGTTGCAGCAATCTTCCGTTTCCTTCTTTTCCTACAAGGTTTCCACAACTGGACTCTTAACCCATTCCACATGATGGGTGTAGCTGGTATCCTTGGTGGTGCTCTTCTATGTGCTATTCACGGTGCTACTGTAGAAAACACTCTATTTGAAGATGGTGATGCAGCAAACACATTCCGTGCATTCACGCCGACACAGTCAGAAGAGACTTACTCAATGGTAACTGCGAACCGTTTCTGGTCACAGATTTTTGGTGTTGCTTTCTCTAACAAGCGTTGGTTACACTTCTTCATGTTATTCGTACCAGTAGCTGGTATGTGGACAAGTGCAATCGGTATCGTTGGTTTAGCTTTAAACCTACGTGCTTATGACTTCGTTTCACAAGAGCTTCGAGCTGCAGAAGATCCTGAGTTCGAGACATTCTACACTAAGAACAACCTTCTAAACGAAGGTATTCGTGCATGGATGGCTGCACAAGATCAACCTCATGAAAACTTCATCTTCCCTGAGGAGGTATTACCACGTGGAAACGCCCTTTAACACAGTAATTGCAGGCCGCGATATTGAATCTACAGGATTCGCATGGTGGTCTGGTAACGCCCGTTTAATCAATGTTTCAGGAAAGCTGCTTGGTGCACACGTTGCACACGCAGGCCTGATGGTTTTCTGGTGTGGTGCTATGACACTTTTCGAAGTAGCGCACTACATTCCAGAGAAGCCTTTATATGAGCAAGGTTGTATTCTTATTCCTCACCTAACAACTTTAGGTTGGGGTGTTGGCCCTGGTGGTGAAGTTACAAGTGTATACCCATTCTTCGTAGTAGGTGTACTTCACTTAATTTCATCAGCTGTTTTAGGATTCGGTGGTGTTTATCACTCACTGATTGGTCCTGATACTCTTGAAGAGAGTTACCCATTCTTCGGTTATGACTGGCGTGACAAGAACAAGATGACTACAATTCTAGGTATCCACCTAATCCTTCTAGGAATTGGTTGTTTCCTTCTTGTAGCTAAAGCTTGTTTCGTTGGTGGACTTTACGACACTTGGGCTCCAGGTGGTGGTGATGTTCGTGTTGTAACAGCACCTACACTAAACCCATTAATCATTTTTGGTTATGTTCTTAAGTCACCGTTCGGTGGAGATGGTTGGATTATCAGTGTAAACAACCTAGAAGATCTAGTAGGTGGTCACATCTGGTTAGGTTTCCTATGTGTTGTTGGTGGTGTCTGGCACATTCTTACTAAGCCTTTCGCTTGGGCAAGACGTACATTCGTTTGGTCTGGTGAAGCTTACCTATCGTACAGTCTAGCTGCACTTAGTCTTATGGGTCTAACAGCTGCTGTTTTTGTATGGTACAACAACACAGCTTACCCAAGTGAGTTCTTCGGTCCGACTGGTCCAGAGGCATCACAATCACAAGCATTCACATTCCTAGTACGTGACCAGCGTCTAGGTGCTAACGTAGCATCTGCACAAGGTCCAACTGGTCTAGGTAAGTACCTTATGAGATCTCCGTCTGGAGAAATCATTTTCGGTGGTGAAACAATGCGTTTCTGGGATATGCGAGCTCCATGGGTTGAGCCACTTCGTGGTCCTAATGGACTTGATCTAAACAAGATCCGTAACGATATCCAGCCTTGGCAGGAAAGACGTGCTGCAGAGTACATGACTCACGCACCACTAGGTGCACTAAACTCTGTAGGTGGTGTAGCAACTGAGATTAACTCAGTTAACTATGTATCTCCACGTTCTTGGTTAACTACATCTCACTTCTTCTTAGGTTTCTTCCTATGGGTTGGACACCTTTGGCACGCTGGTCGTGCGAGAGCTGCAGCAGCAGGTTTTGAGAAGGGTATTAACCGTGAAAACGAGCCAGTACTTTCTATGCGTCCTCTAGATTAATAAACAGGTTTTATTAATTTGTCTAGAAGCGGCAAATAAAATGGGGAAATTAGTTATCATAATAGGTAGCTAATTTCCCTATTTTATTTGCCTTATTTTAACCTGGGAAACCTTAATATTTTAGCCCGATTCTTTTAGTATTTGACTTGACAATCTTAAATATAAATTTTATCTTCATATATATGGAAATTCTATTCCGGTTATGGGGTGTAGCCAAGTGGTAAGGCAACGGACTTTGACTCCGCTATTCGTAGGTTCGAACCCTACCACCCCAGCTTCTTTTTTAACAATACTCTTAAAATAAAGAATTAATTATTATTTGACTTTCTTAACCATTTTTACTATATTGTTGATATAGATAAACTCAAGAGAGGGCTTGTAGCTCAGTGGACTAGAGCACGTGGCTACGAACCACGGTGTCAGGGGTTCGAATCCCTTCTTGCCCAAGAAAATATGGAAACGTTATTAGTAGTATCATCTAAGAAAAGCGCTTGACATCTAGCTAGCAGTAAACTAATATAAA
>Ga0206682_10000337_pt1 | contig 51147 bp, 43 predicted proteins | sample M240m12015metaG_FD_155444 | JGI IMG/M metagenome (GOLD analysis project Ga0206682, IMG submission 155444) | Ammonia-oxidizing marine archaeal communities from Monterey Bay, California, United States - M2 40m 12015 | ecosystem: Environmental > Aquatic > Marine > Intertidal zone | place: USA... | reverse complement strand
AGGTACCTCCATATTTCGGCAAGTCACTGCCATTGGTAAAATGCACCGCCCATGCATGATTTCTAGCGCCGGAGTTAAGTGACGATAGTGATGAGCTCCAATAAGCCTCAGTATTGGTGTTGGGAAAATACTTTAAATCTATGATTGGACCGTCAGAAGCTGTTTTTGTACAGCCTAAATCAAGGTCATGAGCTCCAACTTCACACTTTACAATGGATGCAAGCTCGCCAAGATCTGGCACTCGCCAATCATCGTACCCGCAGAATTTATCCCTAACACTTAGTTCAATTAGATGATTCCAGTCACTAAAGCGCAGAGTACTGGCGTTTTCTGTAGTGACCGGCTCGCGTTGATTTCGCCCCAAATATTTACCTAGCGCAAAGGCACTGGTTCCCCTCCCTCCCCAACGGAACTCAAAACCTTTATCGTGCAAAGTGTGGTCTTGGGTTTTAACTTCCCATGTCAGCCCTGTCGAGGCATCGTAGACGCAACTCCAAATGCGCTTTATCTGAAAGGAGCTTACCGCTCTTAGCAACTTTCCGAAATTTTGCTCGCGGTGGTTGGGCTTCCTTTATTGGAGTGACATTATCTGACCGCAATCGGGGACCATGCACCCCTATTTGCAACTCCAAACTTTTCGCTTGTGCATCCCCTGCGTTGGCTGGATTAACTTGAGCGACCAAAATAAAAGCTAAAACAATTAGGTTCGCCAGCAATTGAGTTTTGATGCAAAGGCATTTTCTGGATTTGGGCGCGTTTATTGAGATGCAAAACTGAGAGTAACTATGCACAGTATTGCTACATGCGTTCATATTTTTTGTCACCAAATTTTTTAAACACGCTGATCCACGTAAACCACACGTTGTTATTAGATCTATTTGGCACTTGTAAATTTTGGGAGGCTAGATACTTACTATATAATTTGGCCATAGAATCATTTTATTTTTGCATCAATAATTAGAGCAACGGTAATTACTATTTCGCATGAGTGGCCACCCTTAATAATAAGCGACTCGATCCAGACGCCAAGCGGTAGCTCGCACGCATATTTCATTTACAAGTTAAGGGCTCATTGATCAATCGATGAAAATTTTAGAGCGCGCTGAAATTAGAGAACTTTTCCCTGACCTACTGGCCTCCGAGCTAGGCATCCCAGATCTAAAGCCTGTTGATTGGGGTGTCTTAGACTATTTTGGATGGGTACATCCATCTGGGCACAAAGGCTTTGTCGTGATACCCACCGGTAACAGACTCTATGCAATGAGTCTGCGCCGCAGCATTAACCACGATGCAAAACCAAGAACCCGAATGTGCTCATGGTGCCATCACGTTTATCGCAGCAGGGGTACGGCTTTATTCAGCACCACCGTAGTGGGCTCAGATGAAAGACGTTTTATTGGCAATCACATTTGCAGCTCCCTAGATTGCAGCTTAAGGATAAGAAATCTACCGTCCGACCCGCCAACATATCTGCCAGAAACCTTGGATATCGGGAAAAAAATTCAGCGCCTCGAAACCTCGGTATTTGCATTTATGCGCCGGGCCAACGTGACTGGCAAATTAATCGACAAAATATAGACATTTACAGGCTGCGCGGCGGTATTTGGCCCCTACTAGCCTCAAAGCATTGGCAACGAACAATCATCAAAGCATACTTACGCCTGAGAAAATTGTGAGGCGTAAGGCATGGACCTGAATACATTCCGAGAAGAAACCAGAGATTGGCTAGAGGACAATTGCCCTCAAGATATGCGACTGGGGGCTGTGCATTTCGAAGATGCCTATGAAGTCTACCAAACTGATGCTGCTATAGAGTGGAGAGATCGCGCGGCGGCCAGAGGCTGGACAGCCCCGGCTTGGCCGACACAATACGGCGGTGGCGGTTTAGAAAAAGAACAACACCAGGTGCTGGCCCAAGAAATGGCGCGGATCAAAGCGCTACCGCCGGCCACAGGCATGGGCTTAGCTATGATTGGACCAACACTCTTAGAGATGGGTACCGAAGAACAGCGACAACGACACATCCCTAAAATCATTACGGGCGAGGCTCAATGGTGTCAAGGTTACTCCGAGCCTGGCGCTGGTTCGGACCTAGCGGGTCTGCAAACAAAAGCTGTGCTAGACGGTGACCAGTTCATTATCAACGGGCAAAAAATCTGGACCAGTGGTGCCCAATACGCTAACTGGATGTTTGCCTTAGTGCGTACCGATCCCACGGCACCCAAACATGAAGGTATTAGCTTTGTCGTGCTTTCCATGGACCAGCCTGGCGTTACGGTTAAGCCCATTAAACTTATTTCTGGTTCATCGCCGTTTTGCGAGACATTCTTCGACAATGCCATTGCCAAGCGCGAAGACCTCATTGGTGAAATGAATAAAGGCTGGAGTGTAGGTAAGCGCCTACTACAATACGAACGCAACGCTACAACAAGAACCAAACCCAAATCGGCAGGTAAGCCAAAACTCAATCCTTATGCGCTTGTAGCGAAGGAATACGCCGGCGAAGACAGCCAAGGGCGGATTGCTGATGAGGCTGCTAGAGCAGATGTTTTGGGGCAGGTTATGCAAGAAAAAGCGCTGTCACTGACTACTCAAAGAGTAGTTGAGGAGAGCAAGTCTTCAGGGGCACCGGGCGCTGCCACCTCTATCTTTAAGCTGGTAGGTTCCTCCCTGAGCAAATCAGGTTCGGAACTGAAATCAAGACTAAGAGGCACATCTGGTCTGGTTTGGGAAAGCAGCGAGTTTTCTGAAAGCGAGCTAGAATCAACTCGCGGTTGGCTGCGCGATAGAGCTGTTACCATTTACGGCGGCACCAATGAGGTTCAACAGAACATTATTGCAAAAAGAGTACTCGGACTGCCCGACTAGTTAGTCACTAAACGAGTTCATTGCGTCAGATGTGGCGCAATGGACTATTCTTGCGAGCAACTTTTACCCTCCACCCACCTCCCGCTCTTAGCCATTATTCGAACCAACAGAATGCAAGATCTCAGCTGATGTTTCGAAGCGGTAAAATGACCTTTAACAAACTTCAACATTGTTGCGCCAGACGTCCTTTCGTATGGTAATCACTACCGCTGGTAACCGGATATTGAACGCTTGGATGATGTTTATCTACTATCGCGCCTATCGAATTACTTATTCAGGCCAATGCAATGCGTTCTATTCAAATAACCTTGACGATCATTTTGTCAGCCCTCGCTCTCACCAGCTTCGCGAATCACTCTCCTGGGGTAACAGTGTTTCCTCAAGTAGGCATAACGACTTATTCGGGCGCTAGCGAAATCGGCGTCGACCCAAATTATGGTCTAGGCGTGGGCTATCAATTCACAAGCCCATGGGCAATAGAGCTGACCTATCTCAAGGGATCTTCCTCAGTAAACGATGGCACACAAAACAACTTGGACGTTTACCAATGGCACCTAAACGGTCTCTACCACTTTTATACGTCCGAAAAAATCCGCCCCTATATTACATTTGGTATCGGCGAGGCGGATTTCAACTTTACCAATGATCCTGCAAATACAGAGCGACAGACCAATGTCGGTGTCGGTATTAAATGGCAGGGTTGGAGAAACACCGACTTCCGCACAGGTTTCAAAGTATATAACGGCCATGAAGATGAGCTAGTTAGATCTACGTTCAACGTTGGCATCCATCACGTCATCACTAACTCTACAAAACCCAATAGCAGAACATCGTCTAGAGTAGCTGCAACCGGCATATCTGATAGCGATGGCGACGGCGTTGCTAACAGCAAAGATCAATGCCCAAATAGCCCCTCAGGACAGATCGTCAATAAAGTTGGCTGTCTGGCAGAACAAGACAGAGACAGAGACGGTGTAACTGATGCAAACGATAAATGCCCCGGCACCACAAATGCAAAAAACGTAATAGATGCGCAAGGTTGCTATATAACAACCCGTCAACCTGTAGAACTCAATGTATTGTTCCAATTCGATTTCGATTCCTCAGCAACAAAACCAGAACATATTAATGAGGCTGAGAAAATTGCGACTTTTGCTAAAACACATTCAGGCGCATCTGTCGCGTTATCCGGCCATACAGACGACATAGGCGCATCTGCTTATAACCAAGCACTATCTCAAGCCCGTGTTTCTGCCGTAGCCAAACTGGTAGAAATGAATACTCGAATTACAAAAAGTAGAATCTCGCTGAAAAGTTATGGTGAAACAAAGCCGAAGAAAAAAGGCGCTGACATCGCAAGTCGTCGCGCAAACAGAAGGGTTGAAGGCACGGTTAAAGCAGTAGCGGAAACTCAAAAAAAGAAATAGCACGCCCTTTACCCAAAAGGTGAGTCGTCGTGATTTTGGAAGGATAGTTTTAAGAACGCCTTCCAAACGACGGCTCTTTTAAAATGGCCAAAGCCCACGGGCTAACACGAGCTGATAGAAATTATCTGCCAACAGCTTATTGTCAATTCTTAACCAACATCTTCCGAATCAATTGCTGTGTAAACCAATTTACCGGCAACGATTGTATGTTTAACCAAAACATCCGTTAGGTCACCTGCAAATCTCTCCCACGAGCCAGATAGAAGACAAAGATCCGCTCGCTCACCAACAGCCACCTTTCGTACAACCCCACCTGGCGTATTAGCATTAGACAAGTAACCCGCTAGCGCATGCTTGGGCGAGACACATTCTCGCCGCCCAATAACATCACCAGCACGGGTCTTGCGTTCAATAGCAGCCTGCATAACCCGCCAAGGATTAAGCGGCCCATAGGGTGCATCACTACTCAGCCCGACCCTTATTCCAGCATCTAACAGCGTTTGATACCGATACAAATGAGCAAGTTCATGCTCAGTTAAATTTTGCTGGTACTGGACACCGCGCTCATCAAAAAATCCAGGTTGAGTAATCACGCTAAGATTCAACGCTCGAAGCATTGGCAGCACTTCATCAAAGATCACGGCGCCATGCTCAATGCGGTCTGCAAATTGAATTTGAGGATCGAGATCTGCGCAACTGTTGAGAGCTGCAATTGCAAACAGCAGTTCTATGTGCGTCACACAGTGAAAGGCAATGCCGCGTTTTTTCTCACGAGCTTGTCTAATACGCGCCTCCAACTCCTTTAAGGGCGGCAAACTATCTTCATCTAAAAGAATTTTAAGATGCCCATACGCAAGACTGTCATCGCCCATCAGGCTAGCGTTTTGGAGAATCTCTCCGCGCTCGTGCATTTTCTGAAACTGCATAACTGTAGCTGCTGTATTTGTTGCAGATGTATCGGTAAAGCCAGTAATACCAAAGCTAGCCATTCGACGTGACAGCACAGAAACATCTATGGGGTCTTGCTGGCCCAACTGTTGGCGCAACCAGGCATCCAAACGGAACAGTCGTCCAGTGGGCACGCCGGTGGCGTTTAATTCAATGCCGGGCAAATCTTTGTGCGCAGCTAAATCCAGTTTCTCCACGGCCAAACTGTTGAGTACCCATAATTTACCGCTGCGATGTTGAATCCTTGCAGGCCTGTCATTGATCAACATATCTAACTGCCAGCGGTCTAGATCTCCGGCAATGCTCTCGTGATAATTCACTCCACGCAGCCAGCCTTCACCAGAATAGTTTGCGAGCAAGTGACTTAGCCATTCAGCATTTTGAGAATTGGAACTGTGTTCACCCGTCGCTGAAGGGGCATTGTTAACGCCACAATCTACCGAGCGCTGCAACGCCGCTGTAGCAAAAAAATGCATATGGTGGTCATGTAAACCAGGTAATAGCTCGCCACCACTTGCCGGAATAACACGCTCGCCAACCCTAGGTTCAAGCTCATCAGCAATCTCAGTGATAAATTCACCACTACAACGAACATCTTTCCTTGCGCCCTCTAGAACAGCGTTTTTAATCAGCATCGTAGGTTGGGCCTGTGATATTCACAGTTCACCGGCCAACCGCTGCAATGGATCTTTTTTCGGCAATGAGAGGCCACGGAATAAAGTGACAAATCGAGTAAACCGCTTGCGTGATGTTGCATTAGGTTAACCACCGCTAACGCTGCAAAAATACCCGTGAGCGGATCGGCAACTGCATCTGCAATAAATTCAGGACGGCCCTCTTCACCCTTAATCAACAAACCACCTGCCAACGCCACATCGTCGCCAAAGCCAATCCAATCGGCAAAAGGTGCCCGACGGCCGTAAGCGGTTAAAGACAACCAGAGCTGTTTTCCTTGAGGCGCAAGCGTGTCCCTATCCACACCCAAAGCTTGTAACGCCCGCGGCCTTGACCCTTCAATAACTACATCTGCATTACGCAAAAGATCGGCCAACCAATGCAAGTCTTCTTGGGAGGTAAAATCTAATTCAACGTGGTCGTGCCCGCGATGCAATACTTCATACAACTTAGGACTGCCTTGCGCAGCGCCATCTGGTCGCTGAGTACTGGTCACACAAGTCACCTGCATACCGCACTGGTGCAATAAGTGAGCGCAGAGTGGACCGGCCCATAATGCCGAAAGATCTACTACTTGCAACTCGGACATGGGCTTAGCCGTATTCAAAGACTGAGGGGTAGTTTTTGCCGCTGGAGTGAATTGAAACCAAGGCGTCTGATCTAATGACTCACTTTTACCGGTGTTTTCAGCGAGGGCTATTTCAGGAAGAAGTGAAACTGGCAACCCCATCAACCTACCTCGAGCAACCAAAGCTTTTGCATCTCGTCCTAATAATGCTTCCTCGACACGCCCCCAGTCAGACAGATCACCATCACATTCAAGCCAAGGGTTGAGCAAGCCCCAGTCTTCATCTCGAGCAAGGTTGAGTCCAAGCCAAGCCTCGCCAATAGGCATTATGCGACAGCTACCATTAGCCGAAACTTGGCCATCTGTGCGCAGCTCCAGTTCCGCTGCCCGCTCCCAAAGCAAATCTCTGCCTTGAACACCGGGCAACAAATCTCGATGCAAAATCCGCAGCCCATTTAAAGCTTGGTCAGCGCAGGCGTTCACCCCACAGGCAGGTATACTACTGCTCATGTCTAATACATTTTCCAAATCGGCTTCGCTCAAAATTTTGTCGCCTGTAGCACTATTTGCTTTACTCACACCGCCTATGGTGGCTGAAGATCAAAGCGTTGTCAGCGGCCAAAAATATTTATTGGTAGATTTAGACCAATCGACCGCTGAGAAAACGCCGGCATCCAAGCCTAATTGCCCAGTGATCGGCATCAGCCAGCGGCCAACTTCAAATACAAGCGCGAATAAAGGTGTCGGGATTAGCGCGTGGGTAGACCTAGTTATCCAGCTACCCGAAGAACAGACGTTGCTAGAGCAAATAGTTACAACGATAACCAACCAGCCATTGGCAGCCGCCATCTTTGTAGGAGTGCTGCGAGAAACAGAAAATTTGTCTATTAGCCAAGGCTTAATGGTGGAGTCCCTCGCCTACAGTACGTTGCAAAATAGTCATAGGTTTAGAACCTGGCTAAGCAACAGATCCAATAATGAGACCAAGGTGCCAGCGACTGAGGTTGCAGATCAAGGACCTGTTGTGTTGGTCGAGCGCAATCCGCGAGCACACTCACACGCGCAAAATGGTCACGGCGACGGGTTAACTTTAACGCTGAACAGACCGAATAAGCGCAATGCATTTTCTGCTGCAATGCGCGATGAGCTCGCTTCGGCCTTAAACCTCGCATTGGCTGACAAATCTTTAGCGCAAATTGTTATCAGTGGTCGCGGCCGAGCATTTTGCGCAGGCGGCGACCTAACCGAGTTTGGACAGTCTCAAGACGCAGCGCTCGCACACCTGACCCGTCTCAGCCGCAGCCCCGCCAACCTCATAGCGCAGCTGAGAGAGAAAATACTCGTACAGGTACACGGCGCATGCGTTGGTGCAGGTATCGAACTACCGGCATTTGCGAACACTATAAGCGCTCAACCAAACAGTGTCTTTGCATTGCCAGAGGTGGGATTTGGGCTAATTCCAGGCGCGGGCGGCACAGTGAGTATTCCCAGACGTATTGGCAGACAAAACACTGCCAAACTTGGTTTAAGCGGCGCATCAATTGACGCCAACCAAGCCCTAAGATGGGGCTTGATCGACGTTATCGAAGACTGATCGCCTGCTTTTTACGCCGCTACTTTCAGCGACTATTTCGTGGCGCCTCAATAAAGAATCAACGCCTAAGACTGACTCAATTCAGCTTTAACCACACGACGCAACAACTTACCTGTTTCGTTGTAGGGTAATTCTGGCCATACAGATATCACAGCGGGTACGCGAGAACTGCGTAACTGCTCGTTAATCATCGTTTTCAAAGCGTCAACGTCTATACTGGCGCCTGGTTTAGCCACTACCGCTGCGGCAACAGCCTCGCCCCACTGCTCGTCAGGTATACCCACAACAGCCACGTCCGCTACATCTGGGTGCGTAAGCATGACGTCTTCAATTTCACCTGGAGAGAGGTTTTCACCACCGCGCACAATGACATCGTCAGCGCGGCCTTCAAGAAATAGATAGCCTTCTTCATCCATACTGCCCGCGTCACGAGTGGGGAACCAACCTTCAGCATCAGTAACCGAACCACGTCCTTCATACTCGCCTGAGACCTGTTCGCCGCGGACGTAAATTTCTCCACGCCCACCGGCTTCAAGCAACTTACCTTCGTCATCACGAATTTCAATCTCCACACCGGGTAAGGCGCGGCCCACAGAAACCAGACGCCTGCGGATCAGGGGATCTGTGCTTGCAACGGTTTCTCTATGTTCATCAGGTCCCAGCACACAAATGGTAGAACTGGTTTCAGTCAGACCATAGGCATTGGAAAAATCTGTATTTGGGAAAAACTTCATAGCCTTTTCAATAACACTTAACGGCATCTTGCCACCGCCATAAGCTAAGCTTTTCAAATTAGGCATATCCGAAGTCTCGCTTCCCTCAGCCTCCAAATGCTCAACTATCCTGGCTAACATAGTGGGCACAACAAATGCTGAACTGACCTTATGCTGCCGAGCCAATTGGATCCACGCCGGCGCTGTAAAATTGGGAAGTTGGACTACATGACGGCCGGAATAAACTGAGCTCATAACCGCCGCAATACCGGCAATATGGTAGGGCGGCACGCACACCAAAGACGCTTCCTCTTCAGACGCGCTAGCAAACTCTACTGAACTGAGAATGTAGCTAACCAAATGTTTGTGTCTTAATACTGCGGCTTTAGGTTCACCCGTGGTGCCGCTGGTAAAAAGCAATACTGCTACTTCATCAGGGTCCATGGACCACTCGCCTTCAACAGCCTGAGAGTGCTGAGCGGCATCTAAAAAGTCCGCGCAAGCAACGGCATTAACCTCAGCAACAGCACCTAGCGTTGCCACACGATCCGCTTGAGTAACCAAATAGGCGGGCGTAACTCGTTTCAACAAAGCTTCGATCTCGACATCCGTTAAGCGGTAATTCAACGGCACAAATGGCACACCGGCCCAAGCGCTAGAGAACAGACTCAAAGGCGTCGCCAAGTTACTCACATCGAGCTTAACCAAGCGGCTTGCACCACTAGCGCGTACGCTAGCGGCTCTATGGCGGGCTGCTTCAAAGAGGCCAGCATAAGTAAAACTTTCGCCACTGCTACCATCAGTAAAAGCAGTGCGCTCAGGAAAGGCAGCGTTGGCCATTTCCAGCAACATCATTACGTTCATAGCGCGGCCTAGTCAGTCTTAGGAAGTTTCTTAGTATCCTTTTGCAGCAGCAATTGCCCTGCTACCGCCAAACCTCCATCGCCATTCTTCACGCACAGTACTTCAAGCGTTTCTTCTTCGTTGATGTAACGCTTGCCAATGGCCACGCCAACCGCATGGTCTGGATGTATTTCTCCACCGGTGGCGGCATCGCTGGTGCTATCTAACATCGCCACGCCACCACAGGTCAGATCAACATCACCCGCTGGGGCCGATACAACCATAATTTCTGCAGTACAAACTGCACTCTTAAATCGACCACCTGTTTTCAACTCAGCCATTTTTCTCCCCTCAAAATAAAAACAATCAGTAATAAAAAATCTAGATTGAATTTGACCCAATTCTAGACACGCTCGTCAACATTGACAAAGCGACCTCAGCAATAGAAGTTATACCTTCACCGAGGCGGGTTCTAAACAGAACTAGCAAACAAAACCTTCGAACAGCACCCTCGAACAGAACAATGAACACAAAATGCCCGCAAAGCAAAAATGAATTTGCTCGGAGCATCTTGTCGATAAACAAAACGGGCGAATCTAAGGAAAGAACTTATGCGCATTTCAATTTCAATAGGCTCCGCCTACTACAATGGCGAAGAATGGGACAGCTTGGTGGACTACGCCATGGCTGCAGACCGCATGGGCGTAAACGAAGCTTGGTCCGCTGAGGCGTGGGGCATGGACGCCATTGTCCCGCTTGCCTACCTCGCTGCTAAAACCGAGAATATCCGCTTAGGCACGGGCATCATGCAAGTCAGCGCTCGCGTGCCTTCCATGATCGCAATGACTGCACAAAGTCTAGACACCGTATCTAAGGGACGCTTTAACCTAGGGTTAGGCGTTAGTGGCCCGCAAGTAGTGGAGGGTCTGCATGGCGCTGCATTTGCCAAGCCACTGTCACGCATGCGCGAGTGTATGGCGATTTTACGCATGGCACTGAAAGGCGACAAATTGCAATATGAAGGCGAGCACTATCACCTGCCAAGACCTGGCGGCGAAGGCAAACCCATTCGCTTATCGCAACCACCACGCCCAGATTTGCCCATCTATTTGGCGACTCTGGGACCCAAGTCTTTACAGATGACCGGTGAGATAGCAGATGGTTGGCTAGGTACTTGCTTCCTACCCGAACAAGGTCACGTATTTTTGGACGATCTCAAAGCAGGGGCAAAGCTCGCTGGCAGAGACTTTAAAGAAATAGACATTCAAACTGGCGGCTTCTTTGAACTGAGTGACGACGTAGAGCGCCTCATTGAAGCGCGCAAACCCGCCATGGCCTTCACCCTAGGCGGCATGGGCTCAGCAAAAACCAACTTCTACAACGATGCCTATTGCAGAGCAGGTTACGAAGACGACGCCAAAGCCGTACAGAGCCTGTGGGTAGCCGGTAAGCGCGACCAAGCCATCGCCCGCGTGCCAGACGAAATGGTTTTGCTGACCAACCTTATAGGCACCGAAGACATGATTCGTGCACGCCTGCGCGCGTTCCGTGACGCCGGCGTCGACACTTTCCGTTTGGGTACTGGTGGCGAGAGCTGGAAAGAACGCACCGCAGCATTAGAAGAAGCGGTAGATCTTATTCAAAGCGAAACTAATTCTTGGCAAGCCTAGGCGGCCTTAAATGGCACTAAATGAACAAATAGGAGGCAGGGACAGATATGCGACTAGGTGCAGTTTTTTATAACGACTTTGAATTACTGGATGCGTATGGGCCATTAGAAATGTTTGGCGCTTTGGGTGATGAAATTGAGATCGTCACCATTGCCGAGCAAGCTGGCCCGGTGAGTTCGTCGGCTGGACCTAAAACCATAGCTGACTATGGCTTCAATGATGCCCCGGAATTGGATCTGATCTTGCTGCCCGGCGGCATTGGCACCATTCCAGAATTGGGCAATGAAGCTATGCTGACATTCCTCAAGACCCGCGCAGCAAAAAGCCAGATCACCATGAGCGTATGCACCGGCTCAGCGCTACTGGCTAAAGCTGGTTTGCTTGATGGCCTTGCTGCCACCACAAACAAAATGTTCTTTGAACTCGCCCGCAGCCAGAGTGATCAAGTAGATTGGCAAGAAGCCGCCCGCTGGGTAGACGCGGGACGTTATGTCACCTCTTCTGGCGTGTCTGCGGGTACTGATATGGCGTTAGCCGTCATACAGCGTTTATTTGGCCCAGAGGCTGCGCAGAATGTAGTGAATTACACTGAATATCAGTGGCACACCGAAGCCAGCACTGACCCCTTTGAGTCGCTGCTCAATAAAGGCCAGTTGCCCGCATAAAAAGCCACTCGATTCATTGGGCATTGAGATTTGAGGTTTGAGGCTTGAAAGTTGAGAACTGGGAATTGAGAAGAGCCGCCCGGTTCGCCGACAACAAAAAAAGCCCCGATCCAACTAAACCCAGCTGGATTGAGGCTTTTGCACTTTTCCTAAATTGAGTCAGTTTCTCAAGCTGGCTCAATTAGCAAGTTCTACAAACAAATCTTCCGCGGAATTACTTTCCGCCGCCGCTCGCCGCAATTTGCTCTGCCTCTACAGCACCCACAACACGATAGCGTATTGCACCAAAGAGCATTTCGTCCCACGACTGCTCACCCCATGGCACTACACGAGTAGCATCAGGGTTAGCGGCGTTACGGGCAGAATTATCCCACCAAGTTCTATGTACAATTTGCGTGCCCGCAGGCAACAACTTCGGCTGGTCTAATGAGTAAGTAGTTTGCCAGTTAAAGTCGTAACGAGGCACAGACAACAATTTTTCTTCAGTACCATCTGGATACTGCGCAACAAACTCAGAAGCTTTGCCACGAAAATGCGCATGGGGCAAAAGGCTGTAGACCAAAATATCTTTATCTACTCTGCGTTGGGCAATCTCCATATGATTAGGGTCACCAGCGGGAATACGAATTCGCGGGTTCAACAACACCATCGTCTCCAGCTCATACTCCGGCTTTTCTTTGTGCAAATAGACGCCCATATACGAGGTATCCGAGGTTGTTAGACCTGACGTGGTGTAGTGCATTTGAAATTCAATGGTCGCGTCCGCAGGCAAGAAAACCCCAGAATTATCGGGATAAGGCGAACCCTCTGCACCCGGCACATAGCCCCCTAGCCCACCACCTGTGCCGCGCTTCAACCGACCGGCCCTACGGCCCTCTGTGGCAACCTCACCAAAGCTGGTAATTACATGGTGCAATACCGCACGGTCACCGGGAATGATTTCTGTCGCTTTTACCCAAACATCTTCGTCTAGGGGATTAGCCACCATCTTGTATTTATAATCTACTACGCCGCTGGCAGGAATATTTTCCGTAGGAATTTCTATAATAACGTCAGGCTCACCCATGGCCCACTTCGGCCAACTGCGACTTTGTTCAGCCAGCAAATCAGCACCTTCGCCACGTGGCGCGCCAGCCTCAACCCAATGCACTAATGTTCTAACATCCTCATCTGACAATGCGCGATTATTGCTGAACTCGCCAAAATGCGGATCTGCATGCCAAGGCGGCATACGTTGAGTACGCACTACTTCGCGGATCATCAGGGAAAACCCACGCACAATATTATAATCGTTCATGGCAAAAGGTCCGATACCTCCCACTCTATGGCAGGTAACGCAGTTCTCGGAAAGCATAGGGGCAATGGTGTCTGAATAAGAAATGTTTGCGTGCTCAGCCCGATTAGCCAACTCGGGGTAATCAACAGCGCAATCCGCACTGGAGGCTTGTTTGAGAGACGCACTGTCCGATGTCATTTGAGGCGACTGACCTTTTACCAAGCTAGCCACCGCTTGGCCCGCATTCTGCGCGCCGCCCAAATAGGCCACTTGCCAGTTGCTGGGGTTAATGACCAACGTATCGCCGGCACTCATAGCGCCCAGAGACTCCCCAATAATTTGCGTAGAGTCCATTAACACGGGCGCCGTAACGCGCTGATCTATAACCGAGGCTTGAATGGCTGAGCGGTCATCACGCAGATCAGAATTGATCAACATAAACTCAACCCCCTGATCCGCATACTTAGCCTGCATAGCGGCCAATGCCTTAACACTTTTTTGCATGCTCTGGCAGCTACTGTTATGCGCCATAAGCACAAAGGCCTTGGTATCGGAGAAATAGTAAAGTTCGTGCGAACTACCCGCCTCGTCTAACAAACGAAAGTTGTCCACTCGCTCGCCTGGAGCAAGCGCAAATGTAGACGCTGCAAAACACACAGACAAAAGTGCAGCAGAAAAAGAATGCAAGTTCATAAATGACCCCTCCACAGAATCAAGATATCTGCCCAAGCATACGCCTTACATGCGGTAATGCACCTTCAGTTTTAGGCTTTTAAATACCCAAGTCCTCTAGGTTGTAGTCCTTCAAATCTTGCTTAGCTTCAACGTTCCAGCAGTAACCCACATGAGCTAACGGCTGATAAACATACGGTGTTTCCTCTGGAAAGCGCTGGCTACGTGCGTCGATACCATAGCTGATCAAACGCGCGCGATGATCTATACGCTCAGCAGTATATTGTTCAGGGTCGTTGTGGACGCCGCCACCAAAAACGTCCAATACACTTGCCCTGCGGTGAAAGCCCATATTAATAGTCACCCGCATATCGTCACTGGTATTTGCAAATGAGCCGTGGATGGCTTGGCGATTACAAATAGCCACATCGCCAGGCCCACAAATCACCGGTACAGCATCAGGCAAACGATCTGACCCAACCGCATCTACCATGGCCTTAATATCAACTTTGCCCTGCACGTGAGAACCGGGCAAAACCCAAAGGCCATTGGCCGCATTGGAGCCATAAACTTGTGCCATGAAGTTAAATCCGTGAGTGTGAGCATCTAAATCAGGGCTTTGCCAATGAGTAAAAGCATCTTGGTGCCAAGCCACAGAACCGCCTAAACGCGGGTGTTTGACCCACACGGCCTCATTAAACGGCACAAAATCATCGCCATTGATCCCCGCCGCAACGCGCAATAAATCTGGGTGACCATAAGCGCGCAAACACGCCTGGGAAAACTGCAGCGAACCCAACACCAATTGCAAGACATGCTTGGGCGCGCCGTCTGGCGCATCGGGTTCAATCATCTTAGCCGGATGGCGACCATTGGAATGCGCTGTACCACCTAGTGGATCGCTCAAAGGGCGAACCCAGGAAAGATTGCGGGAGTGACAGTCATGGCCCAAAGCTGGGCGTCCTTGCGCGTCAACTTCGGCGCCCTTTGTAACCGGGCCGCGTTCCCACATATCTTGAACATCAGCCTCAAGGTCCGCTAACTCAGCCTCACTCATCACCCCGGTCAAAATATAAAAGCCATGGCGTGTATAAGATTCAAGGATATCTGGATGCAATTCACCACTAGCGGTGAAACGCACAGGCCCACGGTTGTCCATTGCGAGTGCGCGTTCGGTACCCGCTTGCTGGTAGGCCTGCATAGCAGCATCGTGCTCGCCGTAATTTACCGCTGATGTATTATAAATTTGAAAAGCCATTGGCTGTTCCTCAAAGCAAATTTCTATTATTTGGGGAGAATATCAATTCACTAAAAAACCTGCCAGCCCAGCACTGAGAAGAAAAATAACCGCCCAGCTACCCAGGCAAACACTACTCTGGCGTTATGCCTAGGGACGCCAAGAACTCTTCGCCAGTAAGCCTTTCATGCTCACCGTGGAAGTCGTAGCTACTGGGTTTTTCATCAATGTAAATTTCCCCAACCACTTTTAGCCGACCTGGGTTGTCGAATGAGCCGTGATTCAATATGTAGCGATCACTGCCTTGGAGACGGAAAAACAAGCTGCTGCCGCATTTGCGACAAAAACCACGCTCACCCCAAGCGGAAGATTCGTAAACGCTTAGATATGCTGCGCCTATAAAAGTTACACCAGCGGCGTCAGCTGAGATGCTCGGCCCGCCGGTCCAACGACGACAAATTCTGCAATGACACGCATGCATTCCCGGATCAACTTGCGCTGCTGTGAATGAAACAGAGCCACATAAACAACGGCCAGTTTCTGCGGTCAATTTATCTGCGCTATGACCCGCCGCAGGCTCCGAACTCACTGCTGGCTCTTTAGTTTCATCAGACATTCTTTTCTCCTTTTTGCATTTCAATCTAGACACCTACCGCCACCTACACATGACGGGGACGACATAAGCAATCAATAGGAACGTCTCTACAAGAGCTTTGCGGGGTGGCATATGATTATCTGATACGCGGGGTATGTACATGGATACATGGTTGTATTTGCTCTTGATCATCTCGAAAAACCCGGTGGGCGCAACCGGGCCATGATGATGCGAGAGGTTAGCTGCTGGCGCTATTTGTTTAAGGTAAGCTCTACCGAACTTACTGGCAGGCGAAAAAAATGCCTGCCCGCATTGGTTATGCGAATTCATCTACACCAGCAATCTGGGTCACAAAAAAAACGGCCCCACTAGGAGAAATTATGGCAGATAGATTAGCGGGCAAAGTTGCCCTTATTACCGGTGGTACCAGTGGCATTGGCGCTGAGACAGCGAAACTTTTTGCCGCGGAAGGCGCAAAGGTTGTTATTAGTGGCCGCTCAAAGGAAAAAGGCCAGGCACTGGCAGACTCCATCGGCCAAGGCACACTCTATGTAGAGGCAGACGTCACCCAAGAGGATGATATCCGTAAAAGTGTGGAATTCACGGTAGCTGAATTTGGCAAGCTGGATATTTTATTTAACAACGCTGGCGGACCCGTGGGCGCGCCTATTGATAAAATTGGCCAAGAACACATCGACTACGGCGTTCGACTATTACTCTCCAGCGTCATTCTCGGCACTCGCTATGCCATCGAACCTATGAAGGCCAATGGTGGCGGCTGCATCATCAATAACTCAAGTATTGCGGCGCTGCGCCACCGTCAAGGTGACCCTCTTTATTCCTCCTTAAAAGCCGGCGTAACCCACTTCAGCAAAATGTCTGGCATAGAATTGGGAGAACACAACATCAGAGTGAATTCAATTTCACCGGGCGCCATTGCTACGCCAATTTTTTGGGGCGGTTCAGGCAGAGCCAACACGCTCTCAGATGAAGAGAATGAGCGCAAGATGGCGAAGCTTGAAAAGAGTTTGGCGGCATCTGTGCCGTTGGAGAAAACGGGTTATGCACTAGATATTGCGGAGGCTGCCCTTTACTTGGCAAGTGATGCTGGGCGATTTGTCACCTGTCACGACCTAGTGGTAGATGGTGGGCGTACTTCAATGTTCTTTGAACCTAGTTAATTAGAAGGGCGATACCGGCACCAGCAATTAGCATGGCCTTCTCGCGAAGAAGGCCTTCTCTCGCAGAAGACTTCTTCTAGTAAAGGTCTTTTAAGCCCCTTTAACCTCCTCTTAACCCCCCTCTTAAACCGCGCTTCAATCAAAAGTGCCGGATCAGCTTGAGCTTTCAAGTCACCACTTTCCCAGGGCTGACTCGAAGCTTTATTGAGTGAGAGGCCGGCTGGTTAGACTAAACGACCACCAGTGGTCTGCTCTGGGCACACCCTGCCCTCTACCCACCTTTTGCGCCCGGCTACGCCAGGCAATGTCTAATATCTCAGCATCTAATACTCGGACCATTGAAACCGGATAAACCCTACCGCTAATACCGATATATCCATTGCTATTATCCAGGGCTGCACTTGACCAGAACTTACCTTCGCAGCGAGCGCAACTTAAATAAAGCTGACCACCTTCAGACATGCAATTGAGATTGACCGACCAAGGAATAATTGCGGCCACCTGAATTTGGCAAAGAGACGCATCGTTAGCAAAAGACCAGTCCGAAACAGGTGCACTGACCAACTCGCCTTGCAACGGACCGCCAGGCAGGCGGTCACAGGGACAGTTGAACCAAAAGATCAGGGCACCGGCAAGCAAACCCACTGCTGAGAGAGATGCTGACAAATAGGCTGCTTTTTTCCAAAGTCCATTCATGGTCATCAACTCCAGATTCGTTCGAGAGACCTGACGATAAACCCTTCAGCCACGTTTTTCTTACCCTAAGGTTTTAAGGCCATTCCTTTGGTACAAGTCTATGCGCACTTTCTTTAATAAGGACGGGGCCAGATACTCTGGCCTAGCTATTCATGTATCGAGCGCTATCTTCTAATCCTAATCTACGCGCGCACTTGGCCAGAGACGCAGGAAGTTTTCCGCGTAGAAGGCGTCGCGTATTGCGGGTTCTGAGTTTTCCAGGAACCGTTCAAACCGACCTATTGGGTCTTTGGTGCCTTCCAAGTGAGGGTAGTCACTGGAGAACAGATATAGGTCGGGATGTGAGTCTTCCATTAGGTAGGCTACGTCTTCATGAGAAAACGGGGTAAACGCCATTTGCTCTATGAGTTGCTGTGAAGGCGCGCGATCAAAACGCACGGACTTGTCTGAGCGGCCATAAATGCGCGTTACCCAATCTAGGCGACGGCACATTTCAGGCACCCAACCTGCACCCAGTTCTACGGCAGCGCCGCGAAGTCCGGGATGACGATCAAACACTCCGTCTAACAGCATCACACTAAGAAACATTTCAGGGGTTTGATGCAATACAGCAGCATCTTTAGTGCGTACGTTTTCGCCGCCACCCAACCAATCTTTAACGGGTGCGCGACCATTGTTGCCCCAATCTTTAGACACCTGCAAAGGCGCGCCGCCTACGTGCAGTACAAAGGGTACATCTGCTTCTGCCAATCTCGCCCAAAAACCTTCCAAATCTACATGGCCTGGAGAGTGTCCAATGGGCGCGCGGTGAGGAATCCAAATAGATTGCAGGCCTTCTTTAATGGCCCACTCTACTTCTTGAATCGCCAGTTCTGGATTGTCTAAAGGCACAATGCCAACACCCATTAAGCGATCGTCCGCAGAACAAAAGTCCAACATGTGTCGGTTATGCGCCCGGGTAGCACCGTAGCGCAGCTTTGGGTCTTTCTTGGAGCTAGGATGAAATGGAAATGCTACCGAGTGCGTTGCAAAAACTAACTGCTTCTTAAACCCGAGCAAGTCTAGCGCTGCAGAACGGTCTGGACCGTTAAATGCGCCCAAAGCCTGAATTTCTTTAGAGTTTTCTATCAGCGCATCGCCCATAGCAATTTGCGCAGCCACGTGTTCAGCGGAATGCTTGCCACCTTGATCCATAATCACAGCCACTTCATCTTCAGTAACTACCGATGCGCTATAACTTACAGAGGGAATTTCATCGCGAATTTCAGGGTCTGCATAGGCTTTTAGAAAGTCAGGCAACTCCATAATGTGACTGTCCGCATCATAGTAAGGACGCTGTTGAGGTGCATAGGCCATGATTAATCTCCCAATTAACAATTTTGCCGCGGTGACACTCCACCGATGCAATAGATAAGAACCCTAAACTTACCGGCAATAGACCATAGGTGGCAACCTATGAACCAAAGATATAGCCAAAAATAGCAATGAGCTTGCTAGCTAAATTTCCACCAAAGAAAGGATGATATAGACCCAAAATCTCTAACTCTATTTCGGTTTCGGTTTCGGTTTCGGTTTCGGCCGTTGTTCAATTACGAACGCATACAAATTAAAGAACATAAAACAACCGTGTTCATTGAAACGCCCAAAGCGGCTGCGTGCCAATGCTTTCTGCCACCTAACGGCATTAACAACCCAACCAATGGCGGATTTCTCATCAAACCTAAAAATGCGCTAACCTTGCGTCACACGATTTAGACAACTTAGAGCCACCATGCAGAATATTCTCGACACCTTATGGGCCTTACACCAAAACCCAGACCTTGATCCTGCACCCCTGCTGGAAGCGCCTGAACTCAGCGCTGACGAAGGGCAGCAGCTGCAATTGCAATTACTGGAGCGGTGGTTGGAACAAGGCGAAGAGCTTGCCGGATGGAAAATAGGAATGACTTCTGGAGAGTCCCGCAATGCACTGGGCGATGGTATTCGCCCATTTGGCTTTGTATTGCGCAGCCGCACACTCATGAGTGGTGCCAGCATTCCGCGCAAAGATTTATATAAAGGTGGGGTCGAAAATGAACTTTGCTTTGTTATGGCAGACTATCTAGGCGAGGCCGCAACACCTGAGCGCGCGAAATCAGCCATCGCTGGTTTGGCACCGGCCTTTGAGATCAATCAAAAGCGCCTGCCCCCGGGCTGTTCAGCAGGTTTAAGAGTTTCCGATAACCTATCTAACTGGGGCATCATCGTCGGCGACACGGTGCCACTGGTAAATACCACGGCAGAGTTAACCGAACTTGAAGTCGCCCTGTACAGCCAAAGCGAGGGCGAAGACGAGCAATTGATCGAGCGCGTACCTAGCCAAGGTCACATTGACGATCACTTTGAATCACTGAGTATTTTGGCCAATCGACTCCACCGCTTTGGTCACACATTGGCACCAAACCAATACATTATTACCGGCGCTTACGGCAAAACGCCTTTTGCAGCCGGAGACTTTCGCGGAGATTTCAGCATAGGTATTGGCGGCGTCAGCGTGCAGATAACCGCCTAGCGAAACTAATGCTACCCTAGAACCTAGCGGTAGCATGACCCAACCAAACAAGAGCATAAATTGCCAACTTGAAAAGCTAACCAAAAAAATCAACTATAAAAGCCAGCTATCAAAACCATCAAAGAAGGCTGGCTACACTAGCCAACAACGCATCAATAAAGCAGGGGAAAACATTGTGACTGAAGAGAGCAAACCTAAAACCAGACCAGAACCCAGCCTGTTCTCCATGTTGTCTCGTGATATTGGCATAGCCCTTATCGCTCTCTCTGTCTGGGCAGCCGCAGATACTTGGTACCTGTTTTCTGGCCTTTGGTTTGCGCAATTACTGAGCATTGGCGATGCCATTTTTGTCGGCTACATACTCGGCGCACTCTTTCACGAATGGGGCCACTATGCGGGTGCTAAGTTATCTGGCGCGGTCGCCCCCCGGGTCATGCCCAGAAGCTTTTCGTTATTCCGCTTTAACTTTGATATGTCTATTAATGATCAGCGCCAATTTCACTGGATGAGCTTTGGCGGCTGGGCATTACATTGGACGCTGTTAGTACTTTTGGTTATCGCCATTCCCTTTGACAGCCTGGGACGTATCGCCCTGGTCAGCTCTGTATTCGGTTTTATCGTTTACGCCACGGTTATTGAAACGGGCATTTTGCGTCAAACCTTAGACGGCGCTGACCCCAAAGAAACTCTAGATCAACTGTCAGCAAAGACATTCCAGCAAGCCACAGCGGCGGGCACGTTAGGGGGGCTTTTCGCGTTGGCTGCGCTGAGCTAATCAATGCACCTACCTGCCCTAATTTAATTAAAGAGCATGGCTAACAGAAAAGGTTGAATCATATGTCCCTTAGAGCACTGATTTTTGCACCAGGCGTGCAAGCTAGGGCCATACGCACAAGCCTTGTGGTGGGTTCACTATTGGCGTTGATCAATCATGGGGATAGTATTCTGGCTGGTACGTTAAGTGGCGGCGCAATACTGAAAATATTGCTTACCTACGCGGTACCATATTGCGTTGCGCTCTATGCCAGTGTCAGCGCCATGAATGCCATGACAGGCACTGCGAACCCAGAAGATGAGCCCAAAATTCACTAGCACCCCTGCTCGCGATCTTACTCCAACTACTGCAATCAGTTTTGCAGACCAGATAACTCGTAGCCTCGCCCTTCGACTAAGCCTCTAAACCCGACTCTGTGGCTGCATCACCAGTGACCCGGACATGGCGCATAATTCGAGGCTGGCTGTAATCATAGGGTCGTGCACGGTGGAGTACACAGCGGTTGTCCCACATCACTACGTCTCCGGGCGTCCAACTGTGAGTCAGTACCCTGGGCGGCTGGCAGGCGAACTCCACCAACTCGGCCAACAACGCTTCTGAATCAGCGTCACTTAAACCGGGAATTCCATAGGCATGGCGACCGATATATAAACTGGGCACGTTCGTGGCGGGGTGTATTTTCACCAAAGGGCGCAGTGGCGGTGTTTGATCACCCAAGCCATAACTAGAGCCTGAGCCAGCACTGTGACCAATTTTTGCTTGTGAATGAAACAATGAGTGATGGGCAGCCAGACCTTCAATGCGGTCACGCATCTCGGCAGATAACGATTGATAAGCGGCGCGCATATCCGCCCACTGAGTCTCTCCCCCTGCATCTGGCAAAACTTGCGCTGCCAAAATTGATGCTCGAGCAGATACCGGCATGTAAGAACTGTCTGTATGCCACCCTTCATTGCCACGCAAGATTTGATAATAACCGCTGTCAGGGCCTAACAACTCCCCGCTAGGCTTTTGATTACTAATGGCAACGGCTTTCCGATTTTCAGCCAAAATCTCGATAGGACCAATACGCTGCCCTAGCGCTACGTGTTGTTCTTCACTGATGTGTTGCTGTGGAAAAATGAGGACTGCATATTCATGCCAGGCCGCTTCAACTGACAACCAACCTTGATCATCTAACGCGTTGAGATCTATACCCGTGACTACTGCGCCTAGGCTTGAGTCGCAGGATTGTATCTGAATACCCATTATCTTCCCCTTTCTTAGCTTTTTGACCTCTTAGGCTTCTGGCTTCCGGTTTCTGGTTTCTGGCTTTTCGACCCTCAAAGCCCTGCGGCTAAAAAATACCCGCTTCCGCAGAATCTACCACCAAGACCTCTAGTTGCCTGCTGGCAGCAAGATTTCTATCTGACTATTTGCAGTTTGGCGGTGATTTGGCTGTAATTTAACTATGAGCTACCGATGGACAGCAAGTTATCTACCGGTTGGTATAGCGCTTCCAAATAGGCCATATCTTCTGGCTCTATAACTACCTGCGCCGCAGCGACCAAATCTGTTAGCTGGGCCACTTTAGACACCCCAACAATTGGCGAGGTCACTTCTGGTTTATTCATAAGCCAAGCCACAGCTATCTGAGCCGGTGTTTTTTCATACTTGGCTGCAATTTCTATGACACGCTCGGCCACCGGAAATACGTGCTCGCCGTGGTAAAGGCTTTCTGTTCTTTTTACATCCTGCCCCTGTGAGCGACTGGTACTGCCGCCGCCAAAACCGCCCTGATAAGTGCCTGCAAGAATGCCCCGTGCCAGTGGCGACCAAGGTGTGAGCGCAACACCGGTCTTGGCGCAGTAAGGGTTCATTTCGCGCTCTTCTTCGCGATAAACCAAATTGTAGTGGTTTTGCATGGAAACAAATTTAGTCCAGTTATTCATCTGCGCGGTTAACTGTAACTCCGCAAACTGCCAAGCAAACATCGAAGAGCCGCCCAGATACATTACCTTGCCAGCCTTAACCAAATCGTGCAGTGCTTCAAGGGTTTCTTCGATGGGCGCTTGAGCTTGGCCCGGTATGCCATGCGGATGACGGTGAATAACGAGGTGATCAACATAATCTACCCCCAGACGTTTCAAACTGGCTTCCACCCCTTCAATAATATGTTTACGCGAGAGACCACCTTGGTTAGCGCCGCGACCCATTGGCATAGATACCTTGGTTGCTAACACATATTCATCTCTGGGTAGCAGCTCTCGCAGCAGTGCGCCAACAACTTCCTCAGAAGCGCCTAGACCGTAGATGTCTGCACAGTCGAAATAGTTTAGGCCATGCTCTATGGCCGCCTGAAAAATGGGTCGTGCTTCATCTGTGGTTAATGTCCAATCTCCTTGGTGCCCTCTACCTGGAATACCGAAGTTCATAGTACCCAAACAAAGCTGGGACACGCGTAGGCCACTATTGCCCAATTGCACCGATTTCAACATTAAGATCCCCTCTGAATCGTTCTTCTAATTAGCCAAATATATTACACCAGAAAAAGAAATAGGGGATGTTGCGAAAATATTAACTGACCTAGGCGCGTGGAATTTTTCAACAAATGCTGACAATTTTTACAGATTTAGTGCTAATTTATGACCCAGATATCCTGATCAATTTTTAAGTTCAACTGTTAAGTTTAATTATGAGTCAATCAATCGCTGTCGTTGGCGCTGGAATATGCGGCATGTTCACTGGGCTGGCCCTTTCACGCCGAGGCTTTACTGTCACTTTATTCGAGCGCGATGTACCGCCACCCGAGGGTGATGCTGATCAAGCTTTCTTTAGCTGGCAACGCCGGGGTGCCGCTCAGTTTAGACACCCTCATGCCTTTCTTGGCTTGATGTGTAACCTTTTAGAACAAAATTACCCAGATCTACTGAAAGAGCTCTTGGACGCCGGAGCCCGCAAAGTAGGCTTTGAGGACATGGTGCCCGGCCACCTGCAAAGCCAGTACACGCCGGAGCCAGGCGACGAGCAGCTTTGGGTGCTGATGTGCAGGCGGGCCACCATTGAAACCGTGCTGCGCCGCTACGTTGAACGAGAGAAGACTTTAACAATTGCCAATACTACTTATGTCACTGACGTGCTGGTCGAAGAGCAAGGCGAACATGTTGGCAAAGTTTTAGTCACCAAAGGTTTAGAGCTCACCGATAGACAAGATGCCAACAAAAAGTCACAGCATTTTGCCGATTTGATCATTGATGCAACTGGCCGCGCCGGTAAGTTCAACAAATGGTTGGGCGCTAAAGGTGCAAAGGTTACCGAGGAGCGCGACGACGCAGAAATTGTTTACTACACCCGTCACTACGCCTTAAAACCGGGTGTAGAGGAACCCAAACGTGACAGCGATAACCCTTCTGCTGGCGACCTGGGCTATCTTAAATATGGTGTTTTCCCTGGCGATAATGGCAACTTTGCGCTGATTATTTGCATTCATAACGAAGAGCACGAACTGCGCGAAGCGGTAAAAGATCCTATTTTATTCGATGCTATTTGTGACAGCATTCCAGGCGTACAACCTTGGATTGCAAAAGAAAACGCTGACGCCACAACGGCACCCTTTGGCATAGGACAAATTCACGCGGTTTGGCGCGACTACGTACATGAGGATGGACCTCAACTGCTAAACTTTTTCGCCGTTGGCGATGCAGCCTCTCGAACCAACCCATTGTATGGGCGAGGTTGCAGCACTGGCACACTACACGCGCACATTCTGGCTGACGTTTTGGCTGAAAATGACGACCCATGGCAACGCGCATTGGCATTTAGACAGCGCACTGTAGCGGAGATTAGACCCATCTTTGACGCCAGCCTAACAGAAGACAAGAGAGGTATTCGACGCGCCAACGCAACTAGAAAAGGCGTGGCGTTAGACAAAGCAACGTCCATTAAAAAATGGTTTACCTTAGCCTTTGGCGACGCCCTTGTTGCGGCGGCGCGTTATCAGCTACACGTGCATAGGGGCATAATGCGAACCGTTAATTTGGTCGAAAAACCCGGTGATTTTCTTAAAAATCCAAAAATTCGCAACACAGTTTTTCGCTACATGCTGCGTGGTAGAAAACGCAACGCACAAGCGCGCATTCAGGCAGGTTTAGATCGCCAAGAAATGCTCGGCATGGTCGCTACCCTTTCTCGCCAGAAACCCAAACAGCCTTTGGCGGCAAGCGGCAGCGACAACACGCTTGGGGAACAACCGCTCACCCAGCAGGCTTAAATGCTCGTTTAGGTAGAAGTACTTAATAGCAGCAATAGCAACAGGGCATTGTCGCTATAACCTAATCAAAGTAACTTGTCGGTTTGCGTGCTGATTCTTAAATCTAAGCGCTTAGATCCTTACCCAACGCTTGGGCTTCTTCCGCGTATTTGGCGTATGAATCCTTTAACGTGGCTGAATTCAAAATCACTTCAGCGACCAGCACCTTGGTCTGGGCGTCATATACCCGAGTCATAATCCAATTAGATTCAGTTCGGCGGCTTTCACTCAGGGCAATAATTTCCCGCTCCAGCAAGTACTCGTGGTCGACAAACAGAGGCCCATTAATCATTTTTATTTCCTGACCCGCAAACAACCCTACGGCAGGTCCTTTAGTGCGAAAACCAGACTCACCACTGGTATATTGGGTTAACACACTGATCATCTCTAAAGGCATAACGGCTTTACCCCAGGGGTTATCCACACCGTAATAAGCATGATTTTCAGTAATCTTTTGCAGCTTCTGCGCAAGACTGAAGGGGTACATATCACCCATATGCTGGTCCATGGCCATGCTGGCCTGTTCTGGATTGCCGGCTCCAAGCTGACCTACTTCAACATCGCTCAGAATGACCAGTTGCTCGGAAGGACGCAGGCGACTACGGCGCACATCTAACTCGGTTTCGCCATAATCTGGCCCCAGTGACGCGGTACCCGTTAACACTGGCGTACCATCGCGCTTCTCAGCTGAAATTCTCGCCACCTGACTGACATCAGATACATGTTCAACCATGACCCGAACTTCTTCGCCTTCTACCACCATGGTTTGGTAATGGGCGCTAATGCAGCCACGCTCGAACCATGCGTCGCCAAACACCTCGTGCAGCAAAGGCACAAACTGACTGAAATGTGTGGGTCCTTCGATAGGTGCACCCGCAAAGCCTAAATCAGCTGCCATCTTATCGTCGTGAATAGACAAATGACCGTCATATTCCTGATGCCCGAGCATTTGTCGCGGGTGTCTGAATTCGCCCACTAACATTTGCGGCCCGTCGCCTTGTTGTATATCGCTCACCTAACGCTCCTAAAGCAAAATTTGCCTACATCTTAAACCGAAAATCATTGCAGCGTCTGCGGCGTACCATTATTCGCCGAGAATTTTTGCGCTGTGGGCTGGCCTCTAGTCTGAACCAATTATTTTCAGCCAGTCATTGCGAGACAAGCGAAATAAACATGCAGCAAAATTGGCTGCTCAGATTCAATCAACTAATCTGCCGAAAGCGGCCACCATTTAGTTTATCCTTAAACCAATCTTGTGCCTGATTACAGCACAGGCGGTTATTTCACTTATGGAGAGATCACATTGAAAAATTTATTTTCTGTTGAAGGCAAAGTTGCCATCGTTACTGGCGGCTCACGAGGCATTGGCGAGATGATCGCTGCTGGCTATTTGGCCAACGGCGCAAAGGTTTATATCAGCTCGCGTAAAGCCGCTGTGTGCGACGCAACCGCCGCCCGATTGAGCGAAACTTACGGTGGGGAATGTATTTCATTGCCAGCAGATATGTCCAATTTAGCGGGTATTGAGGGCTTTACAGCGGCGTTCAAAGAGCGCGAAGAGCACCTCGACATACTAGTCAACAACGCTGGCGTAGCTTGGGGCGCACCGCTGGAAGAATTTCCAGAAGTGGGTTGGGACAAAGTTATGGACACGAACGTTAAAGGCGTGTTTTTCCTAACCCAAAAACTGCTGCCGTTACTGGAGAAAAATGCCCACACCGAGACGCCTTCCCATGTGGTGAACATCGGTTCCGTAGACGGCATCAAGACACCCATTTTTGACAATTTCTCTTATGGTCCATCTAAAGCTGCCGTACATCACCTCACTCGGGTACTGGCTGCGCATTTGATCAAGCGCAACATTATAGTGAACGGCATTGCCCCGGGACCCTTCCCAACCTCAATGCTCAGCGCAGGCGTTGGCGGTGGCGGCGATGCGGAAAACACTGACTGGACCAGCGTAAGTGAAAGCAACCCACGAGGCAGAGTTGGCACAGCGGAAGACATAGCAGGCTTAGCTATATTCTTAAGTTCAAGGGCCTGTGGTTTCACCGTTGGTGACGTCATCACTTGTGACGGCGGATCTGTCGTTTCATAAAGCTGCAATCTAATTGGAAGCGAGCAACCTTGGCGAATTGATAAACGCGCCATGGTTGCCCTGCTTTTACTAGGCCATTTCGCGCTTTTGGATGCCAGGCGAATACATGGCGATCAACTGACGATCTTTGGACCAATTTGAATCATCTGCATAAGGGCTGATCTGCCCAAGCAATTTTTGTACAGCCGTATCCACCGCTTTCAGCTCATCCAGACCGATCTGATCTGTGGGTAAATTCTCCAACAAGGCACCCAGTCGCCGAATAAGCTCGGCGCAAACTTCCACGTCTACTTGGTTTGAATAAAACTGGCCTGCGTGGGCACAAAAAGCGCAATAAATATAAAGGGTTTCACGAATACCAAAGCGCACAACTTCCGTATCATCTAACGCTTGAGCCACAGCAACGTCCTGCAAATGCGCAATGCCTTGACTCATCTCTGCCAAAAAGCTGCCTGGTTTTGCAACAGCATGTTTGCTGGACACAGTTAATCCGGGTGCAGTGTGATGAATATTAAAATAGCAGGCGCCCGTGCCAGACCCTGCCTTAATCACCACATGTTCAACACTGTCGCTACACGCTACCCACGTTTTATAGCCTGATACAACATCACCTTGGGCAGAGTTATCCAATATGACGCCGGGCAATGGCGGCTGACCCTTGCGATCTTCAGATACCGCAAACGCGCCCCAACCAGAAAAAGCCTCGTGCATGAAAGTGTGCCGAATGGCGCTTTGATATCCGCCCACAAACACCCAAGCCATGCGGTCAGCCAATAAACCACCTGTCACCGCCATCGCTAATAAATCTGTGGAGCTTGCTACTGGCTTGTCTACAGTTAAACATTTTTTCCACAAGGCAAGATATTCGGCCTCACTAGCACAGGGATTTGCCGGCATTGGGATAGCCAAACTTTCTGCAAGACCCACCACATCGCGCCAACTACTAACTACTAGACTCATGTAGGTGTGTTTCCCTGTATTTGTAGACGATGAATAATCCGTGGCTCATCAGCATGATCGTGAACAGCGTAATGAAGCAGGCAACGGTTATCCCACATCACCAAATCACCAGGACGCCACTGATGTCGCGCTTGAAACTCAGCCCGAATACTGTGTTGATACAAGTACTCCAGCAGCGCCTTACTCTCTTCTCGAGACCAGTTACGAAACTTCTGGGTGAAGGCTCGGCAAACATACAGACCGCGCTGACCATTCTCGTCATGTGTGCGGACAACCGGGTGCTCGGCCCGAGAAGCCTCAGCAGGATCTGCCCCATAAAGCCGCGCTAACTCTTCTGCGGAGTGCAGCGCCACAAGACCATCGACCACATCGCGCAGGCCGTCTGATAACTCTTGGTAGGCTAAGATTTGATTAGAAAATGCCGTTTCGCCCCCTAGCGCTGGCGCTTCAAGCGCGTAGAGCATGGTGAGTTTGGGCGGCGTCGGATCGTAAGTCATATCCGAGTGCCAATGCTGATTCACGTCGCGCTTTTTGCCGTTATTGCGCAGCTCAATAATATTTGGATAACCCTCAATACCGCCATAAGGAAATGGCACTAACTCGCCCCAGTGCTGGGCAAAAGTCATATGGTCCGCTGGAGTTAAATCTTGATTTGGAAACACCAGCACATGATGTTCATTAAATAGGTCGTTCAATGTTGGCCACAACTTGGCATCGACACTGCGCACATCAAGGTTTTTTACAATGGCACCTAACGGCGCGGACATGGGTACTACTTGCATATTTTTCTCCCTTCTCGACCCCATCTTAAGCTGGATCTTGGTTCGTATGCCACTGGTAGCTTGGCCGGGAGATTTTAGTCACTAGCGCTCGGACGCATTGTAAAGCTCACAATTAGGCAAAGTTTCAAAGCGTCACCGGGGCAGGTTTGGCCGGTTAACAACTGATGATATTAGGATCAGCTTGTTCCGAATTGGCCTGCTCGTATAAGTAATCTCTTGTCAGGGGTAATGCCTGATTATTCTTGGCCAACTGCCACTGATGCACCACCAGCCCACCCATCTCAAAACCTGTTTGGCACAGGATTAAGTAAAACTCCCACATGCGACAAAACGCTTCGCCTTTGGTTTGGACAAAGCCATCGCGCTGGAGGGTAAACCGCTTCAACCAGTGGGCTAGGGTCAGCGCATAGTGCTTTCGCAGCACTTCCACATCTGTGGCAGGTAAATCTGCGGACTCAATGGCCTTTGCAACATCAGCTAGCCCCGGAATATAGCCACCGGGGAATACATGACGACGGATCCAGGGGTTAACCATGCCTGGCTTATAGCCATTGCCAATGGTGTGAACCAAAGCCACCCCTGTGGGTGCTAAAAAATCTCGCACGCAAGCAAAAAACTTGGGTAAATTCCTGCGCCCTACGTGCTCCAACATCCCCACAGAGACCACTCGATCATAGGTTTCTTGATGCTTGCGATAGTCCTGTAAAACAAAGCGGGCCTTGTTTTCCAAACCGAGCGCTTTGGCGGTTTGCTCGGCCACGCGCAACTGCTCAACCGACAAGGTAAGACCTGTCACTTCAACATCGTAATGGCTGGCTAAATACAGGGCCAAGCTGCCCCAGCCACAACCAATATCTAACACTCTCTGGCCGGGCTGCAAGTTGAGCTTGGCCGCAATGTGCGCGGACTTCGCTTGCTGCGCATCTTCTAACGACATATCCGGCTGTGCAAAGTAGGCGCAGGAGTAATGCATTTCTTGGTCTAAACAGACACGAAACAAGTCTTCGTCTAGGTCATAGTGGTGGGCAATATTGCGTCGACTGGCGTTCAAGGAATTCCAAGTACTCACCATAATCGGGATTATTTGCAGCCAGCGCAGCGACTTGCGCGGCTTCAAGCGCGCATCAAAATTCATCCTTAGCAGGGTCATAAGCGCGTGCAGGGTGTGGCCTTCTGCAACATCCCACATGCCCTTGATATAGGCCTCACCAATATTCAATGCCGGGTTACGCATAATGTAAGACAATGTATTCGAGCTGTTAAAGCGAATGCTGCTTTTTGGCAAACCACTACCAAAAATATGCGCCGCACCTAGGTGATCGACCACCGTAACCTCGCCAACCAGAATAAATTTATTCAGTACTTGAAGATTCATAAACTCACTTACCTTTAGTCAAAGAGTTTTAGTTCTAGACGTTTGCCGCAGCCATTTGCGCCACCCATGTGTTTAATTTTTTGCACGATTTCTTGTTCGATTTCCTGTGCGCTGCCGTGTCTCTTTTAAGCCAATTTAGAGCCCACTCAAATGTCTGGATCTGAGTTAACAAAGTAGATTTTTCGCGTAAGCTTGGGGCTAACCACACAGGGCGCTAACTTCGCATTGTCTAAAGCTCGACTGAAACGCTTAGACACCTGACGGAGCAAAAATTACGATAGGAGGGCATATGCCTCTGGATAAGAAGATGATTGGTTGCCAAACCGACGGGGTGGAACATTGGGTAGACGAGCGTTGGCTCATGGCTTACGCCGCCAGTCTGGCTGACCTCAATCCGGTTTACATGGATACGTCCGCAGGCAATGTCATCGCCCACCCTATTTTTCCGGTTTGCCTAGAATGGCCACCCATTTTGAATACCCGCAAACTGGCAGCGGCAGATACGCTCACCGATGAAGAGTCTGGACGAGGTGTTCACGCCGCCCACGACCTGCATATCTTCAGACCCATAAGCGCTGGAGAAACGCTGACAACCAAGGCCACCATGATTGGCATTGAGGCGATCAAACCCGGTGGCGCATATACCATGCGTTTAGATACTTTTGATGCGCAGCAGCAATTGGTATGCACCACTTATCAATTAAGTATCTACCGCGGGGTGGCAGTTATTGACGGCAGAACAGGTAACGAAGGCGACGGTGAACGGGCTCCAGAAGCGCCTGTCTCATTACCCATTGAGCTGGCGCAAAATTTTGATATTCACATTCCAGCCAGTTTGGCCCACACCTATACAGAGTGCGCACGCATCTGGAACCCTATTCACACAGATCGGAAAGTCGCCTTAGCTGCGGGACTACCGGATATAATTTTGCATGGCACTGCCACCTTGGCGTTAGCCGTAACGCGTATTATTGACGAGCGACTTGGCGGCGATCCAACGCGCGTAAAACGTATTGGTGGTCGATTTGCAACCATGGTGCTGATGCCCTCAACCATCCAGCTACAACTCAGTGCCAGTGGCGATAACCATCTGAGCTTTCAAGTGCTTAACGAGCAGGGTGAAACAGCCATCAGCAAGGGCTTTATCTGTTTTGACTGACTGTTTTATCCGCAGAGATTTGGCTTTAAGCCTGTTAAAAGCAAGTTGACCAGGCCTCCTAAAAGAGGCCCATTTACACGCAGAACCTAGAGAAAATTATGCACAAAGATGAGTACAGCGTATTAGATGGACTAGGCTTAGCACAACTTATTCGGCAGGGTGAGGTCTCAGCACAAGAGGCCTTAGCGACCGCGAAAAGTTTGTTGCAGGAAAAAAATCCGTCCCTCAACGCCATGGTGTTATCCATGGATACCCAAGCAACAAAGTCTATTAACGCAGGCCTACCCAAAGGTCCATTTACTGGGGTGCCCTTCGCCCTTAAAGATCTGGGCATGCAATACAAAGGTGTGGTTACTAGCAATGGCTCGCGACTGTTTCGCGACACTGTGGCAACCCACGACTCCACCCTAGTACAGCGTTACAAAGCTGCAGGCTTAGTCATTTGTGGCAAATCCAATACGCCCGAATTTGGTCTTGCCACCACAACCGAGCCAGTACTTTTTGGACCCACACATAACCCTTGGAAGCATGGTTATTCCAGCGGTGGTTCCAGTGGCGGCGCATCTGCATTAGTCGCCGCCGGCATTCTGCCCATGGCCCACGCCTCCGATGGCGGCGGCTCTATTCGTATACCCGCAAGTTGTTGCGGACTTGTCGGCCTAAAACCCACACGCGGCAGAATACCCCTAGGGCCAACCCAACTAGAAGGTTGGGGGGGACTATCCACCACTCACGCCATCACCAAATCTGTGCGTGACAGCGCCGCGCTATTGGATATCAGTGCCGGACCAGAATTAGGCAGTCCGTATCATGTAACCGAACAAACCGGGTCGTTTCTTGACTGTGTAAGCAAACCTCTGGCCCAACAAAAAATTGGGCTGTGTTTAACCACATTTAACGGCGCGGATATTGATCAAGAAGTAGCCGAGATAACAAAGGCCAACGCGCGACAGCTGGAAAACTTGGGCCACTTCGTTGAGCTAATAAATGTTGATCTAAATACAGACAATGTTCGCGACGCTCACGGTATGATTGCTTTGAGTCATTTGGGTGCCATGCTCAATGCCAAGCAAACAGAACTTGGCAGAGTAATTACCCAAGAGGATATTGAGTTAGGCAGCTGGCAAAACTACCAATATGCCAAAGAAATAAGCGCCCCCGAATATGCCGCAGCCGCAGCGATGATTCACCAACACGGACGAGTTATAGATACATTGTTGGCAAGCCTAGACTGCCTACTCACCCCCACCATGGCTTGCCTACCACTAGCACATGGTCGCATAGACATGATGGCAGAAGACCCATCGACCTACACGCCATTGCTCCTCCAAACACTGGGCTTCACTGCACTGTTCAACGACACCGGCCACCCAGCAATCAGCATACCTATGGGCATGTCAAAAAATGGCTTACCTGTAGGAAGTCAATTGGTGGCAAAGGCTAGCGAAGAGGGCAAATTGTTACAACTGGCCGGACAAATAGAAGCAGCAGGTTTATTTACTTCATTGTCGTTTTGATCGACGCAGTTTTAGCAGAATTGCATGCGCGATAGCCTTTTCCCAGTGGCCTTCTACCAGAATCAGTTATTCCCGAGCATTGATGCTCGGGAAAGCCACCATTCGGTCACATTGGCTTAAGCGACTTTGTCTAAATCCGTCACCGGCGTTTCTTTGAGTAAAACCAAAGAGAGATAGGTTAGGACACAAGCTAACGCAATGTATCCAGAGACCCAAACGGAACTGCCAAATGCGACTAATGAGGTTGCAATAATCGGCGCGAAGCCGCCGCCAACAATAGCACCCAGTTGATAACCAAGGGATGCACCGGAGTATCGTACTTCGGTACTGAATAGCTCAGTAAGCAGCGCTGCCTGAGGCCCATACATCATGGCGATTGCAACCTGTCCGCCCGCTAATGCAAGGATGATTAAGGGTAGCGATCCCGTGTTAATCAAAGGGAACATAGCAAAAGCCCAAAGACCGGTGACAATTGCCCCCCACTTGTACACGCCACGTCGTCCATGGCGATCTGACCAAGCGGCGAAGAAGAACAATGCAGGCACTTGGAACATGGTGCTGATCAACACCGCAAACAACATGTCTGACTTACTTAAAGCCAGCCCTAATGGGTCTGTACCATAAGAAATAGAGAAGACTATGAGAATATAAAAAGTTACCTGAACGCCTAAGAATGCACCAGCCGCCAGCGTAATCTCCTTTGGATAGGTTTTTAGTGCCTGGACAACCGGTGAGCGTGGCATTGCTTCTCTCGGTTCAGAACTTTCAATTAGCTCCTTAAATGCCGGCGTATCCTCTAAGGTCAACTGCACGTACATGCTCAGACCGATCAAAACGATGCTAGCTAAGAATGGAATTCTCCAACCCCAATCTAAGAGTGCCTCAGTGGAAACCGATGCTGTGACAATTAGAAAAGCTATGTTCGCTAAGATCACCCCCACCGGCGCACCGGCCTGCGCGAAGGCGCCATAGAACCCGCGTTTCTCAGGAGGCGCACTCTCTGTAACCAAAAGCATTGCGCCACCCCACTGCCCGCCGACAGCGAGGCCTTGAACAAAACGCAAAACAATCAGCAAAATTGGCGCAAACGGCCCGATTTTTTCGTAGCCTGGCAGAAGACCAATAAGCGTTGTAGCAACCCCCATCATGACCATGGCAGTGACCAAGGCTGCCTTACGACCCAGGCGGTCGCCGAAGTGACCAAACAACATACCGCCCACTGGTCGCGCGATAAAGCCAACTGCAAATGTACCAAAAGAGGCTATCAGACCAACATATGTAGGAATATCAGGCGGAAAGAACAAGGTTGGGAAAATTAAGGCAGCAGCTGTGCCGTATATAAAGAAGTCGTACCACTCGATACTGGTCCCACCCAGTGAAGTCAGTGCGACTCGGCGCATAGATTTTTCAGAAGCTGCCATGTGTACCCCTCGTACTTGCTGTGATTTGAAATTTGAATATTTGTTACTAGCAGATCATTGGCAAACTAGACTGAACAAACCCCTCGTTCAATGGCGCCATCATTGCACTGCTGTCATAAACCTTGTTTATGCGAGTAAAAATTAACATCATGGTGGTTCAAAATAACCACCTGAGCTGCAATGTCTGCTGCACCAACCGCGACCATCATAGCCTATAAAACCCATCAAGCTAGCAACAATAAGGCGCGTTCAATATGAGCAAGCGCAAAGTAGCTGCGCGCCTATGGGCTGCGTATTTTCTTACAGTGCTGAGTTTGTTCGGCGTGCAATGTCTGGCACAAGCGGAAACAGCAAAAAACTCTATACGGGTTGCAGTGGCGACAAATTTTGTCACAACGTTAAAAACCCTGAGCGAAGATTTTGCATCTCTGGACAATAGTAAGATCCTCATCAGCGCCGGCTCCACTGGAAAACTGTACGCACAAATTCGCCAAGGGGCCCCATACGACATTTTTCTCGCGGCAGACCAACAACGACCACAACTATTAGAGCAACACGGATTAACTGTAACCAACAGTCGCTTCACCTATGCAAATGGCGCATTAGTGCTTTGGCGACCGAATAGGGTTAGAGGTTTTACAACTAAAGGCGAAGAATCCCAAACGGGACAAAGAGCGCAAATTAGACAGTGGCTGGCTGGCGCTTCGAGCATTGCTCTGGCCAACTCTCGCCTTGCGCCTTATGGTTTCGCTGCAGAGGAAGTTTTGCACAACCTGAAAATTACAAAATCGGTGTCCCAACGACGAGTAACGGGTGAGAATATTGGGCAAACCTTTTCCCTAGTGGCGACAGGCAACGCAACATTAGGTTTTGTAGCGGCGGCGCAAATACTTGAACTGAGCCAGCCGGTTGCGACCTATCTCACCATCCCCCGCGAATTACATTCACCCATTCTGCAAGATGCAGTACAGCTTAAGTTCGGCGTCAACAATCAAGCGGCAGCGCGCTTTATGCAATATTTGAAGAGCACTAGAGCAAAAAAAATTATTCAGAAAGCAGGATTTTTGGCAGCGAAGACTACTCAGAGCACTAATCTAGGACCTTAAGCGCAAGCGCTTCCAGTCCTAGATTCCATGTAACAAAATTGCGCTCTAGCGGCCCACAAATACTGGATCACGTTTCTCAACAAACGCCTTAGTGGCATTTTTATGGTCTTCGGTTTGGCCACAATGTACGTGATGGGTTGCTTCCAAATCTAGACAGTCGTTTACATCACCTGAGGACAATGCTCGGGCAAAGTTCTCTTTCATATAACGATAAGCAACAGTGGGGCCACTGGCTAAGCGTAGCGCAATTTCATTGGCCTTAGCAGCGAGTTCATCGGCTTCGCAGACCCAATTGGTTAAGCCTAAATCCAGTGCTTGTTCTGCACTCACACGGTCTGAAAGAAAGTAAAGCTCTCGCGCCTTAGCAGTGCCAATGAGTTGGGACATAAAGAAAGTGCCGCCGTAGTCGCCAGAGAAACCAACCTTAGCAAAGGCTGTCGTCATCATGGCGCTGCTGGCCATAATGCGCATGTCACAGGCCAACGCTAAAGACAGACCCGCACCCGCCGCCGCGCCGGGCAGCGCTGCAATAGTCGGCTTGGGTATTGAATACAAGGCGCCGGCTGTGCCGCGCTGGTTAAGACGCTGCCTATGAATGGCGCCATCTATGGTGTTGTCTCCCACAGTGCCATCACCACTGGCAGCCATGCCTTTAACGTCGCCGCCCGCGCAAAAACCTTTGCCCGCACCAGTCAAAACTATGGCCTTTACAGCGCTGTTCAACTCGGCATCTGCCAGTTGTTGTGCCAATGCGCCGGTCATGGCATCGGACATCGCGTTACGTGCTTCTGGCCGATTCATAGTCAGCGTCAGCACACCGTCCGTTAGGTCTGCTAAAAGATCATCTGTACCTGTTTCCACTTTATTTGACATTTCCCTCTCCTCGGATTTTTTCGCTTTGGATAAATTTGGTTATCTTCGGCACCATTTTCTTTGCGCTTATACAGCAATGGCACCGGGCAAATGCTCATAACGGCATTGCTCTCGACGGCTCTAGTCTTTCATTAGGCCTTTCATTTTGTCCAGTACTCTGTGACTTGTTCTTTACTCACGGGTAGTTAAGAATCCAGCAAAGCGATGACCAAGCGCACCGTGGGTGGGATGGACGTTAATCTTGCTGAACAGAGACCTAGTAGCAAAAATTTTACACTTGAGAGAAATCCGATGACTAATCTCAGTCTGATCTACGCCCACCTCGCCACCATTATACCGGCTGCATTTATCGGCGCTTATCTGTTGTTGCGTCAAAAAGGCACACCTGGACATAGGTTGCTCGGCAAAATATACATGCTCCTGATGATGACCACGGCAGTCATTACGTTGTTCATCACCGCTGAGGTCGGCCCTACCCTGCTCAATCATTTTGGGTTTATTCATCTGTTCAGCTTATTGGTCATCTATAGTGTCCCGGCAGCTTATTTCGCTGTCAGAGCCCACAACATACAAAAGCATAAATTCAATATGCTGGGCGTGTATCTGGGCGCTGTATTGATCGCTGGCGCGTTTACTTTTTCCCCGGGCCGGCTAATGCACACCTGGTTTGTGCTCTAGCAGAGCTGTAGCCGCTAACTAAGATTTAACGGGCAGCACAGTTGTGATTTAGGATTACGCTTTGACAACTGTCTATTTTAACGCCCGAATCGCTATACTCGAACAAAGACAACATCTAAGAATACCTATCGGAGAGACCTATGACTTACGAATGCTTTGACCTGACAATTGAAAATAATGTCGCACACATTCAGCTGAACAGGCCTGAAAAGCGCAACAGTATGATCCCTTCATTTTGGACCCAGTTGCCCCAAGTCATCGAAGAATTAGATGCTGAAGCTAAAGCACGCGTCATAGTCATTTCATCCACTGGACCGGTATTTTCCGCAGGCATGGACTTAAATGCCTTTGCATCCAAAGGCAGTTCAGACCCTGAAGAAGCGCGCCGCAACAAAATTCGCCATGGCGCAGCCTTCTACGACACTGCGCGTAAAACCCAAGCTGCATTCAACGCGTTAGAAGCCTGCAGGCTACCCATACTGGTGGCTATTCAAGGCGGGTGTGTTGGCGGCGGAGTTGACATGGCAACCGCCTGTGACATGCGCTACGCAACCGCTGACGCGTTCTTCACTATATTTGAAACAGTCATCGGCATGACCGCAGATGTGGGTACATTCCCGCGCCTAGTACAGCAAATCCCCGAAGGCTTGGTTAGAGAACTGGCCTACACCGGACGACGCATGGGCGCGGCTGAGGCCAAATCAGCGGGCCTTGTGAATCGAGTATTCGATACGCAGGAGGAAATGCTCGAAGGCGTTTTCGCCATTGCACACGAGATTGCAACGAAGGCACCGTTGGCAGTTTACGGCTGCAAGCGCATGATCAACTATTCCAAAGATCACACCACCGCAGATACGCTGGACTACATTGCCATTTGGAACGCTTCAATGCTGCAAGCGCAAGAAATGCAGGAAGCCATGCAATCTAATATGGAAAAACGCCCTGGCGACTTTGTAGAATTACCTAAGCGCGCGCCAAACTTCAGCTTCCGTTAGACCCGGTGAAAAGCATTTAGCGGCTACTTCGAGGTCATAGCTGGGGAAAACCTCAGTCGTGGCTGCACTGAAATGAAGCAGCAATAAAGCGTGTGGTAAAAGAGTAGCAATAAAGATCCATCAAGCTGGGAGAGCAAAGATGACCATTCAACTGAGACAAATCTGCTTAGTGGCAGAGCACTTAGCCCCTGTGATAGACGACTTAACGACCATTCTTGGCATTAACAGTTGTTACGTTGACCCAGGTGTTGGGATATTTGGCCTAGAAAATAATCTAATGGCTGTGGGTCGAAACTTTCTCGAAGTGGTAGCCCCTACCCAGCCTAATACTGCAGGCGGGCGTTACCTAGAACGTCGTGGTGGCGATGGGGGTTATATGGTCATCACCCAGATAGACACATTTGAAAACCAACAAATATTACGTCAGCGCGCCTTAGACAACGGTGTGCGTATTGCGCACGAGTCCCAACGCGAGGGCTGGAACCTCTGCCAACTCCATCCGGCTGACATGCGTGCCGCGTTCCTCGAACTAGAGTACGACTCTAAAGAGGACTTCAACGGCCACTGGAATCCAGTAGGTGGCGATGGCTGGGAGGATAAGGTCAAGCAAGATATCACCGAGGATTTCCTAGGCGTGGAGCTACAAGGGGACAACCCGCTGGAATTGGCAGCGCATTGGGCCTCAGTGACCGATTGTCCTATTGCCGAACAAGGGGGCCACCCGTGCATTGCTTTTAATAACGTTACGTTGCGCTTTGTGCCGGTCACTGACGGACGTGGCCCTGGGCTCGGTGGCCTAGACATTAAAGTGAGCAACCGCGAAGCGATTTTGCAGCAAGCACACACGCGTAATTGTTATGTGAGCGATGAGCGCGTGGACATTTGCGGCACACGCTTTTACTTAAAAGACTGATTGAGCACCCACCGCTCACGCAAAGACCAACTAATAGTTTATAAATTTTCTTCAACTCACTTGTTATATGTAGGTAAAAAATGTCAGAAATGTCCTTTGAAACAGCTGTTATGTCGCGCCGTTCAGTGCGTGGATTCCAGGACAAAGAAGTGCCCCAAGATATACTCAACAAAGTATTCGATATAGCCCGTTGGTCACCTTCTGGGACCAACATTCAACCTTGGCAAACCTATGTGGCCTCTGGTGCGCTTCGCGACACATTGCGCGACCAAATGATGACTGCGGTTAAAGCAGGCACAAAACCTAACCAAGATCACAAAGAACCCAGAAAACCCATAGGCCAAGTATGGAAAGATCGTCGCCGCGAATGTGCAGCGGTACTTTACCGCGCCATGGATATATCTTGGGATGACAAAGAGGCGCGTGGCGCCGCATCTTTTAGAAACTTTGAATTGTTCGATGCGCCTCATGTTGCATTTTTATGCATGGACGAAGCCTTCGGCCTAGGCAGCGCGTGGGATGTAGGCATGTATGCGCAAACGCTGATGTTAGCCATGACTGCCAACGGCTTGGCCTCCTGCGCCCAAGGCACAATGGGACATCACCCAGAACTCGTGCGCGAGGCCTTTGGCCTTGGCCCTGAGGTAAAGGTGTTGTTTGGTCTGAGCTTTGGTTATGAAGACACTTCAATGAAGGTTAACTCAGCGCACACTGAACGTGCAGCGCTAGAGGATACTGTTACCTTTAAGCGCTAAGACCTTGTGCAAGGAAGGCGCAGTGCCCGCGGACATGCGGACATATTGGCGCCTTAGCTGGCTAATTCCTGACAAATAGAGAGAAACCTAAACTCAGGCTACAGTGACGACCTTGGCCTTAACCAACGTATTGATTTGCTCTGGGGTATAGCCCAACTGGGCCAAAATGGCAGCACCCTGCTCGCTGAGTTGCGGCGCTGGCAGGTCCTCACGGATTGCCGAATCACTATGCACAAGAAACGGCGTCTTTAACGATTGATATTCGCCGCGCACATCATCCTTATGACTTTGCAGCCAATTGGATGCTTTTAGTTGCGGATCTTCGGCCAAATCCGCCAAAGCATTGATTGCAGAACAAGGAATATCCAGCGCAGCTAAGTCCGCCAGCCACGCTTCAGAGGAGCGACTCGGCGCTATATCTGCCACCAAGTTGTAAAGCTCGTCTATGTGTTGGGAGCGCTTAACAGAGTCTGTTACCCACTCCGCCTCAACCAAATCTTCGCGACCAATTAAACCAAAGAAGCGCTGCCAGTGTTTTGTGTTGTAAGGCATGATCGCAACGTAGCCGTTCTGAGTCTTATAGGGTTTTCTGTTCTTCGACATTAGTCGGTCGTAGCCCAAATCGCCTTCAGACGGTTGTAAGGTATGTCCTGCCAAATGCTCGGCCATAACAAAAGCGGTCATGCTCTCCAACATAGGCACTTCTATACTGCAGCCCTCCCCGATGCGGAGCTGCTGCACCACGCCCGACACAACAGCTAACGCTAAATGTAGGCCGACTACTTTGTCGCAGGCTATGGTGCGAACAAATTGAGGTGCACCGTCAGCATCAGCATTGAGTGCTGCCAACCCAGAACGGGCTTGAATAATGTCATCATAAGCAGGCGATTGAGCGTCTGGGCCGGTGCTCGCAAAACCGGGCGCGGCGCAATAAACAAGTTTGGGATTTATAGCCTTGAGTGTGGCGTAATCTGCGCCTAGATCTTGGGCCGATTTGCCGCGCATGTTGTGCACAAGGACATCCGCCTGCGCGACCAACTTATGCAAAACCTCTTTGCCTTCTGGCTGCTTAAGGTCCACTGCAATAGAACGCTTGTTGCGATTAAAATTTAGGAACCCAACGCCTAGGTCGTCCGTACGCCCCGGCCTCACGGCGCGAAAAACGTCACCGCCTTGGGCTTCTACTTTGATCACATCGGCACCGAAGTCACCCAAAAATTGGGTCGCATAAGGACCCAAAACAATAGTCGACAGGTCTACTACACGTAGACCCTTTAGCAAGCTGAGCATATTTTATCCGTCTGGTCGAAAACCGCGATTAGGCCACTTCTTTTACTTCTTCGCCTAAGGCTCTGGCACGGTCTAAACGACTGGCTTCATCCTTGGGCAGGTGTTTCCACGCCAAGGTTAAGAAAATAAAGGTAAGAATGAATATCAACATTGTACAGGCAATTGCTGTGCGCAGAGATTCTGCGCCATCCATGCCGGTGGCAGCAAAAGTATCTGACAGCTGACCCATCATGTACGGTCCCATAGCCAGACCCAACATTGTATTAATCAATATATAGTAGGCGCCCGCTACTGCACGCATGCGGGGTAACACCAGATCGGCTGCTGTGGTCGGCGGGATGCCAGGCCAGCAAGCGCTGAACAAATGATGCGCAAAATTGAGGAAGAAAGCCATATAAAGGCTTTCTGTATACACCATCCAGAGCACTAAGGGCGCAGTACCAAAGACCGCAATATAACCAATGATCAAACGACCAGCCGGATGCCACTGACGGAATTTATCTCCCAAAACGCCACCCATAGTGACGCCGATCAGGCCACCCAAGGCGTTGCCTAAACCAATGTACATACCTACTTCTGTAGCAGAAACATCGTGCATACGAATAAGCAAAGGCGCAGTCCAGTAACCAATGCCGTAGGTAACAAAAGAAATAGTTGGGAACGCCAGCATGGTGTAAATCATGGCTTTAGATTCGAATATCATGTGGTAGGTCACTGGATCTCGTGCTTTGAGCGATTGCACCCACGAAAACACCACATAAATCCCAATGCCCAGCGCTAACCATTGAGGGATATTGTCAGTTAACTTCATCAAGAACAGCGCGACAACTGTAATGCTGATTGCTGCGAACAAATTAGCTTTTAGAGAGGCACCCTCACGCTTTAAGGCGATGAGATTAAAAATGGGCACCATGGCCATCAGCTCTGTCATTAACACGCTATAGGGTGCAGGATGCTTTTCAGTTACCAACCCTTCTGATACGCCGCGCGTAGGTTCGCGCAACGTGCGCACCCAAATAGCCATAAGAATGCCGGGAATACCGACCGCCAGGAATGCTGCATGCCAGCCTTTCAAACCCAAGGGCGCCGCAAGGGGATCTGGATAACTGGTATTCCAAGTTTCCATAATGAAGCCTCCCAAGAAGAGGCCGATACCGCCACCGATGTAAACACCAGAAGAGTAGATGGCTAATACTGTAGCGCGTAATTTGGGTGAATAGTAATCAGAAAGCATAGAATACGCGGCTGGGCTAGCACTGGCTTCACCAATACCCACGCCAACGCGAAAGGCTGCAAGCACTGGAAACGATCGAGCAAAACCAGACAGTGCGGTCATGGCACTCCAAAACAGTAGGCCAATTGAAATCAGGCTACGCCGGACCCAGACATCGGCAAAGCGTGCTAGTGGAATACCGAATACTGCATAAAACACGGCAAATACAGTGCCGTAAAGAAACCCCATGTCTGCGTCTGAAACACCGAGATCTGCCTGAATCTCTTGGGACAAAATGGAAAGTATATTGCGATCAATGAAATTGAATACGTAGACGATCAATAATACAAAGAGCACGTAGTGTGCGTATGCCCCACCTAACTTCGGCTTGTTACTATTTTCGCTCATTGGTTCCCCTCATTTTGATAACCTAATTACGTCACTTGTCTTCAGCCCAACCCAATTAAAAAATTGCTCGCTCAAAGACAGTTAGTCGAACTGTTTCTCACCACTGGCAAAGAGTAAATAGAAAACCATGCCAAACAAGGTCACACCTGCAGTGACCTGAAACACCAATGCCCAAGAGCCGGTATACTGCAAAATTAAACCCGTAACCGATACACCGACAATGCCTAGGATGGTACCAGCAGTATTAGGTGCACCCATGAGCGCACCCGCATGCCGTAGACAAATGTCCATATGATTAACGCTGTGGCCACCACCGATTTGCATAAATTACCAATATAGAGAGAAGACAGTACGCAACCTTGGGTTTGTAAATCCCATCCGAACTCTTCCGTCATAGGGATAATTGCTGCGGAGATATCGACGCGATCTATGTAACAAACAAAGGTCGCAAAAAAACACAGGGTGATAACGGCAGAGCGGCTTTTCCAAAAGCCTTCTTTATTTGGTGCAACTTCTGACACGGATCCCTCCCCAGGGTACAAACCGACCAGCAAAGCAGCCTAAGTGCGCGCTCTGCTCTAATCCATTTCAGATTAGTTTATGTAGTTACTGCTCCTCTCTCACCGCAACAATTAGGACACCGCTTAACGATGTTTAACTGCACCTTCTAACAGCGCCTTCAAACGGCGTTTAATTATCACTAAGTTACCCCATCGCATTAAAAAACGCATTGTTTACCGGGTTGGGTCGTCACCCACCGCGAGCAGCGTTTTACCGAAATTATCGCCCGTTAACATGTCATAAAAAGCTTGCGGCGCGCTTTCCAGTCCTTGGCGCAGATCCTCTTTATATTGAACCTCGCCGCTGCGCACATAGTCGGCCATTTCCTGCAAAAAAACCTCCTGGTATTGATCAACAAAATTACCAACAAACAAGTCATGAACTATGACTTGCTGGCGCTCAAAAAAGGGCTGGCCTATCGCTTGCCAGACCGTACGAGGGTCTTGACCATCTGTATTACCGTATTGCGATACCACGCCACAGAGCGTAATTCGGGCTTTTTTGTTCAATAGCGGCAACACCGCATCAAAGACCTTACCGCCAACGTTCTCAAAGTACACATCACAGCCATCGGGACACGCTGCTTTTAGGTTTGCGGGGAACTTGGGATCCAAGTGAGATACCACGCTGTCAACGCCCAAGGCTTCTAAATACGCCACCTTATGCTGGGCACCGGCAATGCCTACCACGCGACAACCGGCCAAGCGTGCCAATTGCACAGCCACTTGGCCCACACCACCCGACGCTGCGGAAACCACTACCGTTTCCCCAGGCTGGGGCTTGCATTGCACCATTAGACCCGAATAAGCAGTGAGGCCCAGCATGCCCAACACACCGATCGCGGTGGATATAGGCGCAGCTGTAGGGTCGAGCTTGCGTGGGTGCATATAGCCAAAAATACCAACGCCCTCGCCACTCAGACCATATTGCTGCCAGCCATTGGTGTTAAATACATAGTCGCCCTCTGCAAATCCGGCAATACGACTGCTCACCACTCGAGACACCGTTCTGCCGTGACAAACCTCTCCCGGCAATTCCACCCCTGAACGCCTGCGGCCCCATTGATAGGGATCCAATGACAAATAAAGAGTCTGAGTGAGCATTTGGTTTTGCGCAGGCTCGGGAAGATCTTCCGTTACCCATAAAAAATCTTCTGCTACTGGCAAACCGCCCTTAGGCGTAGCTGCTAAACGCCACTGGGCATTAAGTTCATTTGACATTTTAATTCCTTAGATTTATTCGCGCAGTTTATTCCCTGCAAAACTCAAGCGCGCAGATTTAGCCTATGCAAAAGTACTCGGCAAAACCAGCCATATGAAAATTTCAGCTAAAATTGGACAAAGTGCTCGCTTTTAATTCTTATCAAACCTTTGTATAACAAGTACACGGAATGGGGAAAATTACAGGGTTCCAATATGCAAGCAGCAAATATGGCCGAGTTGCTCGGCGACTTAGATTTCGATCCAGCAGCACTGAAAGAGAAATACCTGAGCGAGCGAGACAAACGCGTTCGCGATGACGGCAATCAACAATACGTTGAGGTCACCGCTGAATTTTCTCGCTATGTTGATGATCCCTATGTTGAACCTGGCTTTACCCGCGACCCACTATTTGACGAAGTGGAAGTGGCTATTATCGGCGGAGGTTTTGGCGGCTTGCTGATGGCGGCGAGAATGAAAGAAGCCGGCTTTGATGATGTACGCATGATTGAAAAAGCAGGCGACTTCGGCGGCACTTGGTATTGGAACAGGTATCCCGGCGCAATGTGCGACGTTGAATCCTACTGCTACCTTCCTCTGTTAGAGGAACTTAAGTATATGCCAAAGAACAAATACTCCTTTGCACCAGAGATTCTAGAACACAGCAAAAACATTGCCCGGCATTATGGCCTTTACGAAAATGCCTGCCTACAAACCAGCATCACGAACATGACCTGGGAACCGTCGAGCCAAAAATGGATTATTGAAACTGACCGTGGCGACAAAATGCGCGCACGCTATGTGGCTATGGCTAACGGTCCGCTGAGCCGACCTAAACTTCCGGGTATAAAGGGCATAAACGACTACAAGGGCCACACGTTTCATACTAGCCGCTGGGACTACGACTACACTGGCGGCGACTCTTACGGCAACTTGACTAACCTGAAAGATAAGCGGGTAGGCATTATTGGCACCGGCGCCACCGGCGTGCAGTGCATACCCCACCTGGGCGAGTGGGCTAAAGAGCTTTATGTTTTCCAACGCACACCCTCTTCTATTGATGTACGCAACAATGGCGAAACAGACCCCAATTGGGCCGCCACGCTACAAGCAGGCTGGCAAAAAGAACGCATGGATAACTTTAATACGTTAGTCAGCGGTGGCGACCAGGAGGTAGATTTGGTTGCAGACGGTTGGACCGACATCATGCGCAACCTTACCGGCATCGCTGCGAAAATCGCCAGTCGCAAACTGGGGCGCAAGTTGACCAAGGGCGAACGCGCAGAATTAATGGAATTGTCTGACTACAAAAAGATGAACTTCATTCGCCAGCGTGCAGAAGAAATTGTCAATGATTCCAGCATCGCTGAAAAACTCAAACCTTGGTACCGACAGTTCTGCAAACGACCATGTTTTCATGACGAGTACTTAGACACCTATAACCGTGACAATGTCACATTAGTAGACACTCAAGGCAAAGGTGTAGACGAAATCACCGGCAAAGGTGTCATAGCCAATGGCGAAGAATTTGAGCTTGATTGCCTAATTTTCGCCACCGGTTTTGAGGTAGGCACCTCTTATACCCGCAGAGCAGGTTATGACATTGTGGGTCGCGGCGGGCAAAGTTTAAGCGAACATTGGTCAGAGGGGCTACGCACCTTCCAGGGCTTAACTAGCCACGGCTTTCCAAATTGCTTCTTTTTGGGATTTACCCAAACAGCCATAACAGTGAATGTACCCCATGCATTGAATGAACAAGCAAAGCACTTGGCACACATAATAGGTAAGGCGCAAAAACTAGGCACGAGAACAATTGAGGCCTCAGCCCTAGCGGAAGATGAATACGTTGCGGAGATCCGCAAAACCGCCAGCACTGGGTCGCGATTCTATGCTGAGTGCACACCCGGGTATTACAACAGCGAAGGCCAGCGAGGCAATACCGCTGGCTTTTTCTCGAACATGCACGGCGCAGGGCCAGTGAAGTTTTTCAAAATTCTTGAAGCATGGCGAGCGCAAGGCGATATGCAGGGGTTAGAACTGAGCTAAACCAACAACTCAGAGTAGCTGTTAGTTTAAGCTAATGGCCTACTCTGACAAACGTGGCTACTTGTAAGAACAGATCCGTGTAATCCAGGGTCTGTATTGTGAAGCAGCGACACGCACCTGAGTTAGAGTTTAGCTTTGATACGGAATGGCCGCCGCTGAGCTCTCCCACCTTACTGACAACTGATTAGACTCGATACTCAAAATCATTTTCTTCTCCGCGCCACCTTCTAGGTCAACATCACCCTGATAAACCTGAGGTTGAGCCAAGGTGTATTGACCCGTAGTCTCCGGAGGATATTGGTTAGACAGCAGATGCACTTTAACCACATACTGCCCGGCAACGGGACCACGGCTTTCAGGTATTGCAAAAGCACCTCCCCCTAAATTGGTGAGCCGGGTATGGGCATGAGGATAATTTTCGTTTTTGGGCGTAAAAGTCACCGCTGCTATGCCTAGTGGCGCGCCTTCAACCAGCAACTGCCCATTCACCGCCAGTCTTTTTTTATCCGTCAAAAAGCAATGCCTACGCAACCACGCTTGCAATAACTTGGGCCAATGCCCCACATCCGGATCGTCAACAGCTAGACCAAGACCATGATCGCCCTGATTAAATATATGCAGTTCCGCCGGCACACCTACCTTAAGCAATGCGTTATAGATCAACGTTGACTGACTAGCAGGTACAACGCGGTCCTGATGGGTATGCATAATAAAGACCGGGGGGGTGGTGGCTGTCACCGCCGTATCGGTCGGCGCGTATTCGTCCGCCTTACGCCCTCTCACGGCGCCGTTGGTCACCGCATAAACTGGTACAACAAAATCTGGTCGGCTACTTACCTCATCGATTGGATCCGCAGCAGCACCCCTCTTAGCAACTGAAGAGTCGTGGGTAGCGACCGCTAACGCTAAATGGCCACCCGCAGAAAATCCAAGCATACCTAACCTAGTGGGGTCTAATTGCAACTTATGAGCATGGAAACGAACGAGGCGCATTGCGCGCAAACCATCCAAGAGAGAAACACTAGAATGATATTTTGGTCCCAATCGATAACGCAGCACAAATGCATGAATGCCTTGCGCGTTCAACCAACACGCCACCTGCAAGCCTTCATGATCTGAGGCCAAGCTACGATAACCGCCGCCAGGACAAACGATAACGCCGCAACCATTGCCTGATTCGGCTAGATGTACACTTAGCATGGGCTGGTCAATCATCTCGCCACCCAAACTCTCGGGCGCAGCACCAGCCCATAAACGAATATTGGTCGTGGACAAATTGTCATCAACCACTGGGGCAGGACCCAATGTCGCTAAAAGTGTTTTTGTGCCTTTCATCGCGCCTTTCACCTTTCCCCTCACTGTTTTCTCCAAATTCTCACGCAAATACACGCAGCTTGTGACTGCCATTCTATGGGTTTTTTGCAGCTTAAATCATTAACACTAGCGCGCATTTTCTGTGGCAAACTGACCTGCAATGCTGGCGGACACCTCTCAGGAGATAAAAATACGCATAAAACGTAGCGCCCAACTGACACCAGCAAAAGAAATGCAAACAAGGACACCGAATGATTCATAACAACGTTATCTTGCGGGCGAAACGCTCGGAAGACATAAAAGAAATCAGCAGCTTGCTCACCGTCCAAGCCAAAGTGTCTCTCACCGAGGAAGGGTGCGAACGGTTCGAAGTCTACCAATCTGAGACAGACGCCCAGACTTTCATTCTTGTTGAATGGTGGGCTACCCAAGAAGACCTTGATCGACACAAAAATGCAAAACAGTTTGTGGAGGTTTACGTACCCAAAGTCATCCCATTGGTAGAACGATTCCCCCACCCAAGCAGACGTTTAATCTAAAACTAGATCCGCCTGCCGGCATTCCCTTGACATTTCTGGTCATAATGCTGCTTTCTAAAACCATCTAAAATCGTAACACTGCTAGAAAAAAATCTATCTTGATGGGTTTAACGGCGAGATTCGCCTTGAGGGCAATGTGACAGAGGTACCGGCTATGAGATTCCTAAAACTAGCAGAGTTTGCTGTTGTTATTCTCCTCATCTCCGGCTGTGGCAGTGGCGGTTCAAATACGCCCACTACGCCAGCTCCAGCAGCCACTCCCGTTGTGGCTCCTACAGTAGCCGCAAGCGTTTCAGGAGGGACCTTTAACACAACCCAATCCGTCACACTCACGGCAACTGCAGGCGCAAACATATTTTTCACCACAGATTCAAGCACGCCAGACAACACCTCTAACAGGTTTACCGCGCCAATCAATATTTCAACTGATACTGTATTGAGCTTTATCGCCGTTGGCAGCACAGGCCTAAGCAGCCAAGTAATTAGGCAAACTTATATCATAGACACCGTGGCACCGATGAACCACGCCCTCGCGACTGCTACCGCAGTTATAAGTGTCAGCAATGAAGCAAGCTTTTCACTGAGCATCGAAAACGCGGAATTAGGTACTACCTACAGAATAGTCGTGGAGGATTCCGCACCAAACCCCAACGAGATAGTAAGAACTGGAGGAATTGTCAACGCTTCATCTACATCAATCCAAATAGATCTTTCGACCTTTGCTAACGGGCGAGTCAGCGCGTCTTTGGTGCTCACCGACGCTGCAGGCAATAGTTCTCCCGCATTTTTTTTAGCGCTCACAAAGACAGGCAGCTTAGGGCCCTTTAACGTAAATGGCTCAGTACGCATTTCCCCCGGAACCCAAATCGACTCTGACGTGAACGACACAACAACCACAATAGTCGACAACGATTCCTTCACCGATGCCCAACAAATATTTTCACCCGGCATGTTGGGAGGCTACGTAAATCTACCCAACTCTGGCGAAAGCGGACACTTAGATATTTCCGGAGATGAGGATTTCTTTTTCCTTGAGCTTGCGAACAATGATCAAATTATTCTGACTATCGGTGAAGACAGCGCTGACTTGGACATTGAGTTGTATGACAGCACGCGCGTATTGGTTGACGACTCTTTGGGTGTGGGTAATACAGAGATCATTGACGTTACGGCCTCGGGCAACTATTTCATTCGCGTTTTTGCATTTTCTGGCGCTTCTAACTATGTTTTAAACGTTGGCCAAAGAGCGGGACTAAGCGTTTCTTCTAGCGATCAAAACGAAAGGCTATCGAGCTTCGATGACTTTATTCCGAACCAGGCAGTATTTCGGTTGGACGGCAACAAACCTATAGCCCAGATGCAGGCCAATTTGAACAGTCTAAAATCTCAGGGTTTGATCATGACCAATGTAGCCGTAGACAAACCACAGCTGATGAGTTTTGGTAGCGCTGGGCAACGCAATGCAATGATCAACTCAATCAATCAACAACTAAGCTCACAACGAACCCTAACAAGCAACGTCGACAGTCAAAAAGATAAGCAAGAAACAATTTGGGCGATAAAAGCGTTAAGGCAAAGAACGGATATTAGCGACGCTCAACCCAACTTTATGCGCCATCGCCGCGCAGTACCCAATGACACGCTTTATAACGAACAATGGCACTACCCACATATCCGTCTACCTGAAGCATGGGATATCACTACCGGCAACCCCAATGTAATTGTTGCAGTAATTGATAGCGGCATCCTAGCAGACCACCCTGATTTCCAAGGCAAGTTAGTTCAGGGATATGACATGATAAGCAATGCCATCAACGCTGGAGATAGCGACGGCGTTGACAGCAATCCGGAGGACCCCGGCGACCGAGGGCTAGGTGATGGGAGTAGCTCATTCCATGGCACTCACGTAGCCGGTACGGTAGCAGCCGCTACCAACAACAACGCTGGAGTTGCAGGCGTTGCATGGCAAAGCAGAATTATGCCCATTCGTGTTTTAGGCTTAGAGGGCGGCACTAGCTTCGACCTCATACAAGCCATTCTGTACGCAGCAGGTCTTGAAAACGCTAGTGGTCAAGTGCCAACGCAACGTGCTGACGTCATTAACATGAGTTTAGGCGGCGGCGGATTTTCATCCAGTGAGGCAAGCGCTGTTACAGCCGCCCGTGATGCTGGGGTTATTATTGTCGCAGCGGCTGGCAACAGCGACAGCGCAAATCAAGAGTACCCAGCTTCATACGACGGCGTTGTATCAGTTGCAGCGGTGAATCAATCAAATGTACGCACCAGTTATTCTAATTTTGGCCAGAGTATAGATGTTACCGCACCAGGCGGAGATCTAGATGAAGATGCGGATGGAAACGGCACACCAGACGGCGTGCTAAGCACCATCGGCAACGATAGAGAAAGCTCTACCACCTACGGGTATCGCTACTATCAGGGCACCTCAATGTCTTCGCCCCACGTGGCAGGGGTTGCTGCGCTCATGAAATCTGTGGCGCCGAACATGACCCCAGCGGAATTCGATAGAGTACTCATTGAGGGTAGAATTAGTGACGACCTAGGCGTGGAAGGACGAGACAGTGACTTTGGCTATGGTTTGATCAACGCGATGAAAGCCGTAAACACTGCGCAAGAACTGGCGTCTGGCACCTTGGCGCCACTGCCTACCCAACTGCAAATATCGCCCGCTACTATCGACTTTGG